>Ga0210040_10004116_pt1 | contig 19182 bp, 16 predicted proteins | sample CryGeyCG12114_NA_FD_185462 | JGI IMG/M metagenome (GOLD analysis project Ga0210040, IMG submission 185462) | Groundwater microbial communities from aquifer - Crystal Geyser CG19_WC_8/21/14_NA (SPAdes) (version 2) | ecosystem: Environmental > Aquatic > Deep subsurface > Groundwater | place: USA...
GGCGGAGAGCTTCGTTCCCGCCGATCAGCCGGCCAAGCTGGCGCTGATCCAGGATGCGTCGACCTTGCTCGACCTCACGCTCAATCCCTTCGACGTCGCGCCCGCGCCGAGCGATGCCGAGCTGGTGCAGGCGCTGGGGGCCAGTGCGGCCCAGCTCCGCCAGGTGGCGGGGGCGGGGCAGGGCAGGGGAGCCGCCGACGCGCGCCGCCTTGCCGCGGCCTTCGCGCGGCTGGCGGGGGCGACCCCGGCGGCGCGCGCCCGGCTCAACGCCGCGCTGTCGCAGCCGCTGGCGGTGATGCTCGACAGCACGCGCGCCGCGCTCCAGGCGCAGCCGGTGACGCGCGAAACGTTGCCGCCCGAGCTGGTGCGCGACTGGATCGCGCCGGACGGCCGCGCTCGGCTGTCGGTGTATCCGGCGGGGAACGCCAACGACAATCGCGTGGTGAGCCGCTTCCGCCACGCAGTGCAACGCGTCGCGCCCAATGCTTCGGGCTTTCCCGTGTCGACGCAGGCTGCGGGCTCCACGGTGGCGGGCGCGTTTGTGCAGGCGGGGGTGATCGCGTTCGTGCTGGTGTCGCTGCTGCTGTTGCTGGTGCTGCGCAACGTGCGCGAGGTGCTGTTCACGCTGGCGCCGGTGGTGTTGTCGATCTTCCTCACCCTGGGGAGCTGCGTGGTGATCCGCCAGCCGCTCAACTTCGCCAACATCATCGCCTTTCCCCTGCTGTTCGGCGTGGGCGTGGCGTTCCACATCTATTTCGTGATGGCGTGGCGGGCCGGCGCGCACGACCTGCTCCAGTCGAGCCTGGCGCGCGCGGTGCTGTTCAGTGCGCTCGCAACGGGGACGGCGTTCGGCAGCCTGTGGCTGTCCGACCATCCCGGCACGGCGAGCATGGGCAAGATCCTGCTGATCTCGCTTGCGTGGACTTTGATCTGTGCGTTGGTGTTCGAGCCGGCGCTGCTGGGGCCGGCCGCTAAGGCGCGGGAGCCGGGGCCGGCTCGCTAACCGGGGGCGGGGCGGCGGGATCGGCTAGCGGGTCCTGCAGTTCGCTGGCGCCGGACAGCGGCGAGGCAGTCGACGGCGTGCTCGGTGCCGCAGGATCGGCGAGCGGATCGTCCAGTTCGCCTTGGGCGCGCGTCGCTGCCTTCGCGTGGCCATGCAGCTGCGCGATCTCGCCGGCGCGGTTCTGGAGGAATACCGAGCGCAGCGTTGCGTACGGATCCACTGCCCCGGCGAACAGCGTGTTGAGTTCGTCGTCCGCCTCTGCCCGCGCGTCGAGGCCGGTGATGACACCCTTGGGAATCTGGTACTCGATACGGTTGAAGGGCGTGCCCACCGCATTGGGCAGCACGGCGCTGTCGGCCGCGCCGCCGAGCAGGTCGCGCAGGGTGGTCGGGCCGACGAAGGGCAGGAACAGGTATAGGCCGGGCTTGACGCCGTAAAAGCCGAGCGTGTTGCCGAGGCTGTTGGGCCGGTGCGGCAGCTTGATCGAAGGCTCCTTGGCGAGGTCGAGCACGCCGCCTAGCCCCAGCGTCGAGTTGATCGCGAACCGTGCCGCCGTCTCGGCCGCCTTGCCGGGCTTGAGCTGCAAGAGGTAGTTCAGGAAGACGATCGGCTCGCCGAGGTTGCTGAAGAGATTGCGCAAACCCGAGCGGACCGGCCGCGGCACTGCGTGTTTGTACCCCATCGCGGCCGGGCGGAAGAGCTTGGCGTCGAACTTCTGGTTGCTGCGGAAGAAGCGGCGGTTGAGCCGCTCGAGCGGATCGCCCTGCGCATGGCGGGGTGCGCGGACGGTGAGTTGCGCGGGGCTCGCCTCGTCGATCTGGCGTGCGGGGGCGGGCAGCTTCGCCGGGTCCGCCGCAGGTGCTGTCTGGGGGCCCTGTGCGGCGAGCAGCAGGGCCGGCAGCAGCAGCGGCGTCAACCGCCCGCCTTCGCCGCCAGGCTGTTGAGGTGCGCGACCAGCGCCTTGGCGCCGCCCGATTGCAGCACGGCGGCGAAGTCCGACCGGCGAGTCGCGAGCTGGCTGATCGAGTTCTTGTAGAACACGTCGATGATCCGCCAGCCGCCGCCCGACTGGCGCAGGCGGTAGGAGATCGCGACCGGCCCGCCCTTGGGATTGTTGAGCGTGGTGCGCACCAGCTTGTCGCCGCCGCGCGTCTCGACCTGCGGCGCGATCGTGAAGCTCTGCCCGGACCAGCCGTTGAAGTTGCTGGCATAGGAGGAGACGGTGAGCCGCCGGAACGCGCCCACCAGCGCCTGCTGATCGGCAGGCGACATGGTCGTCCACGCCGCGCCCACGGAGAGGCGGGTCATCAGGGGAAGATCGAAGCTGCGATCCACCACCGGCTGAATCGCGGCCGCGCGCGCGGCGGTGCCGCCGTGGCTTTTCATGATCGACAGGAGACCGTTGTCGAGCGCCTGCACCGGCGCGGCGGCGGGGTCGCTCTGGGCCAGGGCGACGGTGGGAAGGGCGGTGACCGCCAGGGCGGCAAGGATCGGAAAACGCATGGCAACCTCGTCACGAGCAGTGGCGCCCATACTCCCGCCAGGGCGGCAGGTCCATTGCAACGGGGGGTGTAATCCGAGCCCTGACGCAGTATGTGGGCGCGCATGAGCCTTCCGCTGTCCCAGATCGCGCGCATCGGCGCCTATACCCTCAAGCAGCATATCAAGGGCGGCAAATACCCGCTCGTCCTGATGCTGGAGCCGTTGCTCCGCTGCAATCTGGCGTGCCCGGGCTGCGGCAAGATCGACTATCCCGATCCGATCCTCAATCAGCGGCTGTCGTTCGACCAGTGCATGGCGGCGATCGACGAATGCGGTGCGCCGGCCGTCTCGATCGCGGGCGGCGAGCCGCTGCTTCACCGCGAGATGCCGCAGATCGTGAAGGGCTATATCGCGCGCAAGAAGTTCGTGATCCTGTGCACCAACGCGCTGCTTTTGAAGAAGAAGATCGACCAGTACGAGCCGTCGCCCTTCTTCACCTGGTCGATCCACCTCGACGGCGACAAGGGCATGCATGACCACGCCGTGGATCAGGACGGCACCTATGACGCGGCGCACGAGGCGATCCTGCTCGCCAAGGCCAAGGGTTTCCGGGTTCAGGTCAATTGCACCGTGTTCGACGGCGCCGACCCGGCACGGCTCGCGTCGTTCTTCGACGAGATGGAGCGGCTGGGCGTCGAGATCACCATCTCGCCCGGCTATTCCTATGAGCGCGCCGCCGACCAGGAGCATTTCCTGACCCGCGAGCGCACCCGCAATTTTTTCCGCGACGTGTTCCGCCGCGGCAACGGCGGCAAGGATTGGACCTTCACCAACTCGCCGCTGTTCCTCGACTTTCTCGCCGGCAACCAGACCTATGAATGCACGCCCTGGTCGATGCCGCTGCGCACCGTGTTCGGCTGGCAGAAGCCCTGCTACCTTGTCGGCGAAGGCTATGTGCAGACCTTTGCGGAGCTGATGGAAGGCACCGACTGGGATCAGTACGGCGTCGGCAAGTACGAGAAATGCGCCGACTGCATGGTCCATTGCGGCTTCGAGGGCACCGCCGCGACCGACGCGATCCGCCACCCGCTCAAGATGTTCAGCGTCGGCCGCAAGGGCGTGCGCACCGAAGGCCCGATGGCGCCCGACATCGACCTGTCGATGCAGCGCCCGGCGCAGGACGTTCATTCGACGCACGTCGAGCGCGAGCTGGCGCGGATCAAGGAAGCCGATCCGGACGGGTTCCGGCGGACGCAGCGGGCGGCCTAGTTCCGCCGGCCCGTCCCGTCGCGCCGAGGGCAGACTGCACCGGCCGAGCGCATCCAACTGCGCCGCTCTGCGTTGTTTCGCCATGTCCGAGCCTACCCCACCCCGGCGCCGCTGGAACCCCGCCCGCATCGCGATCGTGGTCGCGATCGTGGTGGCGATCATATGGCTCCTGATGTTCTTCGGCATCGGCCTCAGCAGCTTCAACAGCATGAAACACCACCCCGAGCCGGGGCAGCAAGCGCCCGCGCCTGCCGCGGGCGCGGCTTAGGGCTGGGCAGCGGGGAATAGGGATCGGTCGGGGCGGATGCGGTCACGGCGGGCCGACCCGAAGGCACCACATCGAAGGTGGCCAGCGGTACGCGGGCGAAGGGAACCCATCCGCTGGCCGAGGTCATCGCCTGCGTAAGCGACGATTCTTCAATGCAGCTGATCCAGATTAGGTCCCAGGCGGCGCTGCCTCATTCATCCCGTGCGGAGACTCCGCCTAGCCATCGCTTGGGTCAGCCGGCAAGCGGCAGCGCCATGCGTGGGCCCATCCGCACCGCTCCCCGCTTCAGCTCGCGCATCGCCTTGGCGAAGCCGGCGGTGGTGCGGGCCATGTCGGGGAGCTGGCCCGGGCGCGCGGCGACGCTGCGCAGCATGGCGCGGCCGTCGACGCCGCCGTCGGGGCGCATCGATACGGTGATCGCGTGGGGCAGGAGGTGGCGCGCGCCGTCCGACACGCAGCGCACGATGGCGAAGGGCAGGCCGCGCTCCGCCGCGACCGCCGCCGCGACGTGGCTTTCCATGTCCACCGCGAGCGCGCCGTGGCGCTCGCCCAGCGCCAGCTTCTCCGCCACCGTGTCGATCATGCGGCCGTCGGCGAAGAAGCCGCCGATCCGTGCGCCCGGCAGCTTGGCCGCGAGCGCGGCCGTCCAGGCGGGGTGGCACGCCAAATCGATCGCGCCGTGGAGGTGGTCGGCGATCACCCAGTCGCCGATGGCGAGGCCGTCCACGAGCGCGCCGGTCATGCCGAAGCTGACGATCCCGCTCGCCCCCGCCGCGGCCTTCTCCAGGCTCGCCCGCAGGCCGGCGGGGTTGCCGCCGCCCGCGACCGGGACCACGCCGGGAAGGTTGCGGACGCAGTCGACCTCGCGGTTGAAGCCGGTGGCGACGACGACGTGGCCGCTGGAATTCATGCTTGTTCCCCCTGCGCGTGCCGAAGGGCGGCCCTCCGCTTTAAAGGCGCCGAAGAAGGGTAGCGCTTCGACAAGCTCAGCCCGAACGGGGAGAAAACGCAAGCCGGTGTCACATCCCCCATGCGACCTCCCGCTGGTTGCTGCGCTTGAGGTTGCGGTACCGGGCCAGCGCCCAGAGCGGGAAGTACTTCGGGTAGCCGTGGTAGCGCAGGTAGAAGACGCGGGGGAAGCCGCCGCCGGTATAGTGTTCCTGCCCCCACAGGCCGTCCGCTTCCTGGTTCGCCTGAAGCCAGGCGATGCCGCGCGCGACCGCGGGTGTATCGACCCCTCCCGCCGCCATCAGCCCGAGCAGCGCCCAGGCCGTCTGCGACGCGGTGGACGGCGCCGGGCCGTGGCACGTGCGCGCGAGGTCGTAGCTGTCGCAATCCTCGCCCCAGCCGCCGTCCGGATTCTGGATCGCCTCCAGCCACGCCGCCGCCTTGGCGATCATCGGGTGATCGCGCCCGAGCCCGGCGGCGTTGAGCGCGCACAGCACTGACCAGGTGCCGTAGATGTAGTTCACGCCCCAGCGGCCGAACCAGCTGCCGTCCGCCTCCTGCTCCGCGGCGAGGTAGGCGAGCGCGGCGCGCATCCGGGGGCTGTCGGTTTCGCCCAATTGCGCCAGCATCGACACCACGCGCGCGCTGACGTCGGCGGTGGGCGGGTCGAGCAGCGCGCCATGGTCCGCGAAGGGGAGGTTGTTGAGGTAATGAAAGCTGTTGTCGGCGTCGAACGCGCCCCAGCCGCCATCCTTGGACTGAAGGCCGACGGTCCATTCGACGCCGCGGTCGATCGCGGTGTCGTAGACGGAGCCTAGGCGGGGGCGGGCGCGGTCCATCGCCATCACCACCACGGCGGTGTCGTCGAGATCGGGGTAATGGTCGTTGTTGTACTGGAACGCCCAGCCGCCGGGGCGCACGGCCGGCTTCACCTCGGCCCAGTCGCCGGCGACGTCGAGCACCTGGCGAGGGCCGAGCCAGGCGAGGCCGGCGTCCGCGGCAGCGTCCTCGCCCGCCTCCAGCATCGCATGCGCGGCGAGCGCGGTGTCCCACACCGGCGACACGCAGGGCTGGCAGTAGGCTTCGTCGTCTCGGACCACGAGCAGCCGCTCCACCGACTCGCGCGCGGCGGCGCGGGCGGGATGATCGTCCGCATAGCCGAGCGCGTCGAACATCATCACGCTGTTCGCCATCGCCGGATAGATCGCGCCGAGCCCGTCGACGCCGTTGAGCCGTTCCAGCACCCAGGCCTCGCAAGCGGAGATCGCGCGCCGCCTGAGCCGCTTGGGCCACAGGCGATCGGTGCGCTTGAGCAGCCGGTCGAGCGTGTTGAAGCTCCACGTCCACACCGGCGTCAGGTCCGCCGCCTTGCTCGACAGCGGCACCGGGCGGCCGGTGTAGAGTTCCTCGACGAGCACGCCTTTCGGATTGCGCGCGACCGGCTTGAGCGCGGCGAGCACCAGCAGCGGCACCACCACCGTGCGCGCCCAATAGCTGGTCTTGGAGAGGTGGACCGGCAGCCAGCGCGGGGCAAGGATCAGCTCGGGCGGCATGGTCGGCACCGCGTCCCACGATCCTGCCCCGAACAGCGCGAGCTGGATGCGGGTGAAGACGTTGACCGCGGCTGCGCCGCCGACCTGGAGGATCGCCGCGCGCGCGCGTGCCATGTGGGGCGCATCGACCCGGTCGCCGATCATCTTGAGCGCGTAATAAGCCTTCACCGAGGCGCTGACGTCGAACGCGCCGTCGTGGAACAGGCCCCAGCCGTTGTGCTCGGACGACTGGATGCGGCGCAGGTAGCGGCCGATCTTCGCCTCCAGCGCCGCTTCGACCGGCTCGCCGAGATAGTGGCGGAGGAGCACGTACTCGGCGGGGATGGTGGCGTCCGCCTCGAGTTCGAAGACCCAATGGCCGTCGGGTCGCTGCGCGTCGCGCAACGCGGCGGCGGCGCGCGAGACGGTGCGGTCGATGGCGGCGAGCGGGTCGGTCCCGGCGATGACCGCGGTGTCGAGCGGGGGAGACATGCGGCCGCTGTTACTGGAGCTTCCCGCTTTCGTCACCCCGGACATGTGGGGTGACGCAGCGTCAGGCGCCGGCAAGCGCCAATCCCGCCGCCGTCTCGCCCGACCGCAGCGAGCCTTCGATGGTCGCGGGAAGGCCGGTCTGGGTCCAGTCGCCGGCGAGGAACAGGTTGCGCCAGCGGGTCGCCGCGGGCGGGCGCTTGGCGTTCTGCTCGGGGGTGGCGGCGAAGGTGGCGCGCTTTTCCTTCACCACCTGCCAGCGCGGCATGGTCGCGTCGATGCGGAGCGCCCGCTGGATGTCAGCCCAGAAGGCGCGGGCGAGATCCTCGCGGTCGCGATCGACGAGATGGTCGGCGGCGCTGACCGTCACCGAGAGGCGATCGGGGAAGGCGAACACCCATTCCGCCGTGCCGCCGAGCAGGCCGAGCATCGCCGGTGCACCAGCCGGGGCGGGAAGGGCGAAATGGCCGTTGACGATGGCGCGGTGCTCGTCGGGGACGACCAGGTCCGGCACCAGCGTGGCGGCGATCCAGGCGGGGACGGCGAGGATCACGGCCTCATCAGGCGCGACGCTCTCGCGCTCCGATCCCCAATCGAGCGCCGCCACCCGGCCTTCCTCGAACACGAGGCCGCGCAAGCGCCGCCCCAGCGTCAGCGTCCCCCCGTGGCGCGCGAGCCAATCGACGGCCGGATCGATGAAGGCGGCGGCGAGCGTCGGCTCGGCGACGCGAGGCCGCATCGCCCGGCCGCCACGCGCGACGGTTTCGCGCAGCACGCCGGCCGCGAGCGCGGCTGAGCTTTCGGCGGGGGCGGTGTTGAGCGCCGCGAGCAGCACCGGTTCGAGCAGCCGCTCCCACACCGGGCCGCTTGTGGCGATGCGCGCGTCGATCCGCTCGTCGCGCCGACCGAGCAGGCGCGCGAGCGGCAGGTAATCGGCGGCGCGGCTGCCGGGCACGCGGCGCGAGGGCGCCAGCACCCACCAGGGCAGCGGCCCGTCGTTGATCCGCACCGTCCAGCGCTCGCCGGTCCGCAGGTCTGCGAAGGAAAAGTCGGCGGCGTCGGGGCCGGCGAGTGCGCCTTGGGCCTCCACCGTGCGGCGGAACCGCATCACAGCGTCGTTGCCGGACAGCACCAGGTGGTTGCCGTTGTCGATGGTGAGGCCGAGCTGCGGGTCGTGGTAGGAGCGGCAGCGCCCGCCCGCCTGCGCGGCGCCGTCCGCCACCTGTACCGCCACGCCTGCCTTGGCGAGCGCCACTGCCGCCGACAGGCCGGCAAGGCCCGCGCCGACCACCGTCGCTCGTGCAAGCGTCAACGCAGCAGGCTCAGCCTGAGCGCCGTGACCACCAGCGCGACCTTGGAGACGCGGACGCGGGAGCGCGGCGCGCGCCAGCCCGCCCGCTCCATCCGCGCCAGCACCTTGGCATAAGCCGCTGCCATCAGCCGCGGCGCGATCAAGTGGCCGCGCGGGCGCGTGGCGAGGATCGCGCGCGCCTTGGCATAATGCGTCTCCGCCTCTGCGGCGACGCCGCGGGCGACGTCGTCGATGCGCGGGTCCGCCACCACTTCCAGCGGCACGGTGATCGGGATGCCGGCGGCGGCGATCCCCTCCCACGGCAGGTAGACGCGGCCGATCGCGGCATCCTCGTCGATGTCGCGCAGGATGTTGGTGAGCTGTAGGGCGCGCCCGAGGTGAAAGGCGAGCGCGCGGCCGGGCTCGTCGTCCATCCCGAACACCTTGACCGACAGCCGCCCGACGGCCGAGGCGACGCGGTCGCAATAGAGATCGAGCTCGGCATGCGGCGGCCAGCGGATGTCGCCGGCGACGTCCATCGCCATGCCGTCGATCACCGCGTCGAAGTCCGCCTGGTCGAGCCCGAAGCGCCGCACCGCCTCGGCCACTAGCGCGGCCTGGCCGGGAGCGCCGCCGGCGTAGAGGGAGGCGATGTCGGCGCGCCACTGATCGAGCGCCGCCGCGCGGCCGGCGCGGTCGCCCTCCTGGTCGTCGGCGATGTCGTCCACCGCGCGGCAGAAGGCGTAGATGGCATACATCGCCTCGCGCTCGGCCTTCGGCAGGACGCGCATGCCGGCGTAGAAGCTCGAGCCGGAGACCTGGCTTTGCAGCTGGGCGGGCGTGGTCTTGGGGTTCATCGGCCGACCAGTGCCTTGATCGCCAGCCAGGCGGCTTCGGGCTTGCGGTGATGCACCCGCTCGCTGAGCGGATCGCGGTGGAGCAGGCGCTGCGTCAGGTCTTCGGCGAGGCGCTGGATCACGGCCACCTCAGCCGCGAGCCGCCGGTCGGCGATCGAGGCGGCGAAACGCGCGCTGTGGGCGAGCAGGCCTTGCGTCAAGTCGGCGCATTCGCGGATCACGGCGCGCAGCGCCGGCGAAGCGGCGGGGGCGGCAAGCTCCTCCACCCGCGCGCCGGCGGCGGCCATCATGTCTTCGGGTAGGTAGACGCGATCGAGCTGGCGGTAATCCTTCCCGCAGTCCTGGAGGTGATTGATCACCTGCAGCGCGGCGCACAGCGCGTCGTTGGCGCGCCAGGTTTCGCGATCCTCGCCGTGAACGTCGAGCACGAAGCGCCCCACCGGCATCGCCGACAGCCGGCAATAGGCGATCAGCGTGTCCCATGTCGTGTAGCGGCGGACGATCACGTCCTGCTCGAACGCATCAAGCAATTCGCGGGCGTGAACGTCGTCGAGCCGGCGTGCCGTCAGGACCTCGCGCAGCGCCAGCGCTTCAGGGGCACCGCCGCTGGCGCCGTCGAGGCCATGGCGCATCGCCTCGAGCTGGCGCAGCTTCTCCTCGGGCGGGGCCTGTTCGTGGTCGGCGATGTCGTCGGCTGCCCGGGCGAAGCGGTAGAAGCTCATGATCGGCGCGCGGTGCTCGCGCTTGAGGATCCAGCTCGCGACGGGGAAGTTCTCTTGCCTGTGCCCCTTGCCGGAGGCGAGATCGACGGCGGCGTCCATCACGCGGCCCTAGCGGCCTGCGCGCGGCCTTTCCACATGCCCCCGCGCCCGCGGTAATATTGCGCAGCCGACCACAGGGTGCAGCCGGCGTAGAAGGCGGCGATCAGCGGCAGCGCCACGCCCCACACAGGCGAGCGGCGGTAGAAGCGCAGCATCGGCTGGAAGGCGAGCGCCATCAGCGCCCAGGCGGCGAGCCCCGCCCAGCGCGCCCAGCCAGCGCCGAACACGGCCAGCAGCGGCGGTGCCCAATAGACCAGCCCCAGCCCCGCAACCGTGCCGACCAGCTTCACCGGCGAGTAGCCGAGCTGCGCATAGGCCGATCGCGCGATCATTGCGCCAACGTGGCCGGCGGTGTCGTAGGGCCGGATCGACCGCGACCGCTCGGTGAGTCCGAGCCAGATCGGGCCCTGGCGTTTCAGGAGGGCACCGACCGCGCAATCGTCGATCAACGCGCCACGCACCGCCGCGATGCCGCCGGCCCGCTCCAGCGCGTCGCGGCGCACCAGCATGCACCCGCCTGCCGCCCCGGCGGTGCGGCCGCGCCGGTTCACGCGCGCGAAGGGGTAGAGCATCTGGAAGAAGAAGACGAAGGCAGGGACGAGCGCGCGCTCGGCCAGGGTGTCGCAGCGCAGCTTCGCCATCAGCGACACCAGCACGCGGCACTCGACTTGGGCGCGGGCGACCAGCGTGGCGAGAGTGTCGGGCGCATGCTCGATGTCGGCGTCGGTCAGCCAGAGGTAGTCGGGCGCGCCGGCAGCTTCGATCCCCTGCGACACCGCCCACAGCTTGCCCGTCCAGCCTGCGGGGAGCGGCGCGCCGGAGAGGACCTGCACCCGCTGCGATCGCAGCGCCCGTGCGACGTCGGCGGTGCCGTCGCTGCTGTTGTCGTCCACCAGGACGATGCGGAAGTCGCCGGGATAGTCCTGCCGCGCGAGGCTGCCGATCGAGCGGGCGATCACGTCGGCTTCGTCGCGCGCGGGAACGACGGCAACCACGGAGGGCAACTTCCCTACCTCCCCGGCCTTCGCCGGGGTGGAGAAGGGGGCGGTATCCCGATCCCGCGTCTGCCAGAATCCGCCATGGCCGAGCACCAGCTCCAACCAGATCGCCAGGGAGAGCAAGCCTACGATGAAGACGGTCAACGGACGGTGCCCGCCTGCCGGAACCACGCCACCGCGTCGGCCACCGCGTCCTGCCAGGGCCGCGCGCGGTAGCCGAGCTCGCGTACAGCCTTGGCGGAGGAGTAGAACATATGGTGGCGGCTCATCTTGAGGCCGTCGACCGTCAGGAACGGCTCCTTGCCGGTGACGCGCGCGAGCTGCTCGTTGAGCCAGGCGAGCGGGAACAGGGGCGCCTGCGGCAGCCGCACGGTGGGCGCCTTGCGGCCCATCAACCCTGCCACGCAGGCGAGCATTTCGCCCAGCGCCACATCTTCGCCGCCAAGGATGTAGCGCTCGCCGATCTGGCCTTTCTCGAACGCCAGCAGGTGCCCGGCGGCGACATCGTCGACATGGACGAGGTTGAGCCCCGAATCTACGAAGGCCGGCATCTTGCCGTTCGCCGCCTCGACGATGATCCGTCCGGTCGGCGTCGGTTTGACGTCGCGCGGGCCGATCGGCGTCGACGGGTTGACGATCACCGCCGGCAGCCCTTGCGCTACCATCGCCTCGACCAGCCGCTCCGCCTCCACCTTGCTGCGCTTGTAGGCGCCGACCACCGTCTGCGGGGTCGCGGGGCGGGTCTCGTCCGCAGCACCGGCGGGGTCCGGGAGCAGGGTGGCGACGCTGCTGGTGTAGACGATGCGGCGCACGCCCGCGTCGCGCGCGGCGTCCATGACGATGCGCGTGGTGTCGCGATTGTTGCGGACGATCTCCTCGGGATCGCGCGCCCACAGGCGATAGTCTGCGGCGACGTGGAACAGCGCATCGGCGCCCGCCATCGCGCGAGTGACGGCGGCGGGATCGCGCAGGTCGCCTTCGACCATCTCGCCGGGAAAGTCGGCGAGGTTGCCGCGCGGGCTCGACGCGCGCGCGAGGCCGCGGACCGGCCGGCCGGAGGCGGCGAGCGCGCGTGCGACGGCGGAGCCGACGAAGCCCGACACGCCGGTGACCAGCGCCACCATCGCCCTTACTTCGCGTTCTTCACATATGTGTTGAACCAGGCGATCGCGCGCGCCCGCACGTCGGCGTTCTGGTCCGGCCGCGTCACGCAGTGACCCGCGTCGGGGTAGATCACCAGGCTCGTATCCACGCCCTGCGCCTTCAGCGCGTGCCACCATTCGATCGACTGGGTCGGCGGCACCTCGATGTCGCGCTCGCCGACGTAGATGAAGGTCGGCGTCTTCGCGGTCTTCACGTGGTAGACCGCCGACACGTCCTCATAGGCCTTGAAGTCGTCGTAGGCGGACTTGCCGAAGAAGGGCAGCATCCATTGGTCGATGCCGTTGGTGCCGTAGTAGCTGATCCAGTTGCTGAGGCCCGCGCCCGCGACGATCGCCTTGAAGCGGTTGGTCTGGGTGTTGGCCCACATCGCCATGAAGCCGCCGTAGCTGCAGCCGATCATTCCCAGCCGGTTGTCGTCCACCGGCGCCACCTTCTCGACCGCGTCGATGCCGGAAAGGATGTCGCGCAGGTCGCCGCCGCCGAAGTCGCGCTTGTTGGCGGCGGTGAACGCCTCGCCCTGGCCGTAGGAGCCGCGCGGGTTGGGGAGGAACATGTAGTAGCCGGCGTCGAGCGACTCGGTCGCCGGGCCCTTCTCCATGTAGCGAGGGGTGTTCGCGGCGGAGGGTCCGCCGTGGACGCTGACCAGCATCGGCGCCTTGGCCTTCGGGTCAGCGCCCAACGGCGAGATCAGCCAGCCCTGGACGGTATAACCCTCGTTCTTCCACGTCACGCTGCGTGCGGCGACGGCGGCGGGCACCGCGTCGTTGTCGTGGGTGATCTTGGCCGGGGCCGTCGGCGAGCCGGCATAGATGGCGGGGGCGCGGGTGAAGTCCTGCACCACCGTGGCGAGGCTGCCGCCATCGGCGTTCCAGGCGATGCGGCCGTCGCCCGCGGCGAGGCTGACCGGCATCTCGAACAGCGTGCGCGGGGCCGAGCCGGGGGTGATCGCCACCGCCCCCATCTGATCGTTGCGCAGCGCCGCGGCGCGCAGGCCGCCGCGCGTCCAGTGGAGCGAGGTGAAGGTCGCGGGATAGCCCTTGGTGACGTCGGTCGGCGTGCCGCCCGCCAGCGGCACCGTCCAGACGTCGCCGCCGATCGAGCCGAAGTCGCTCATCAGCCCGCCGATATAGGCCACCGTCCGCCCGTCAGGCGACACGCGCGGCATGTTGAGCTGCGTCGAGGGCTTGGCGATTGGGCGCACCGCGCCGGTCTGGGCGTCGACGGCGTCGAGCGTCGCGACCCACCAATTGTTGTCGCCGTTGCCGAGCGCGCTGGTCACCACCAAAGTGCGGCCGTCGGGCGCCCAGTCATATTCGTAGATGTAGCGGTTCGCCGGTGACAGCGGCTTCACCGCCGCGCCCGCCACCGGCCCGCCGGCGCGGTCGAACACCGCCAGCCTTTGTTCGTCGCTGGTTTCGCCGATCTCGCCGATCTGGCGCACGCCGGCCTGCGTCGCGCCCGCTTCCTTGTTGGCGCCGATCGTGACCAGCAGCGCGATGCGGCGGCCGTCGGGCGAGAAGCGCGGGGTGGAGGCGATGCCGGGGATCGTTGCCACCGTCCGGGCACTGGCCCCTTCCGAGATGCGCAGCGTGACGCCGGCCTTGTCGCGGGCGACGAAGGCGAGCGCGCCGTCGGCAGCGAAGGTCAGCCCCGAATAGCTGCACTCGGCGCAGGGATCGAGGGTGGAGAGCACGTGCCCGTCGCGCGCCGAGCGGATGGTGATCGCCGCGTGGCTCTTGCCCGCCGCCGTCTCCAGCGTCGCGATGCGGTCTCCCGCGGGGGCGAGGGCGAGCGCGCCATAGCCGTGCACCGCGGAGGTCGGCGCCTGCGCGGCGGCGGCGAGCAACAGGGGGGCAAGCAGCAGGGGAGCGAAAGCGGGCATCGTGAAACTCCGAAAGGCGCAGCGTTAACCACGCGGTAGCAGCGCCGCCGCGCAACTCAACACGCAACCGGCGCGCCGCTCATGCGCTTGTGCGGCTTCAGGAGATTTCCCCATGCAATACACCAAGCTCGGCACCACCGGCCTCGACGTTTCGCGGCTGTGCATCGGCTGCATGTCGTTCGGCGTGCCCGAGCGCGGGCCGCACCCCTGGAGCCTCGACGAGGAGAAGAGCCGCCCGATCCTGCGCAAGGCGGTGGAGGCGGGCATCAACTTCTTCGACACCGCCAACGTCTATTCGGACGGCACCTCGGAAGAGATCGTCGGGCGGGTGCTTGGCGAGATGGTGCCGCGCCACGAGCTGGTGCTCGCCACCAAGGTGCACGGCCGCATGCACCCCGGCCCCAACGGCGCGGGCCTCAGCCGCAAGGCGATCATGACCGAGATCGATGCCAGCCTGAAGCGGCTGGGCACCGACTACATCGACCTCTACCAGATTCACCGCTTCGATTATGGCGTGCCGATCGAGGAAACGCTGGAAGCGCTGCACGACGTGGTGAAGGCGGGGAAGGCGCGGTACATCGGCGCGTCGTCGATGTTCGCCTGGCAGTTCGCGACCATGCTCCACACGGCGGAGGCGAACGGCTGGACGCGGTTCGCGACCATGCAGAACTACGTCAACCTGCTTTACCGCGAGGAGGAGCGCGAGATGCTGCCGCTGTGCGAAGCGGAAGGGGTGGGGGTGATCCCGTGGAGCCCGCTGGCGCGCGGGCGGCTGACGCGGCCGTGGGACACCAGCACCAACCGCTCGGAAACCGATGAATTCGGCGCGACCTTGTACAAACACACCGCCGAAGCGGATCGGCAGGTCGTGGGGCGGGTCGGCGAAGTGGCGGCCGCGCGCGGCGTGCCGATGGCGCAGGTGGCGCTCGCCTGGGTCCTCGCCAAGGACGTGGTGTCTGCACCCATCGTGGGTGCGACCAAGCCCGAGCAGCTCGACGACGCGATCGCGGCGGTGGAGCTGGAGCTGACGGAGGACGAGATCAATCGGCTGGAAGAGCCGTATATCCCGCACGGGGTGGTTGGGTTCAGCTGAGCGTCCGGAGGGTTGGCGTCATCCATCGCCGTTCGCCCTGAGCTTGTCGAAGGACTGCCCTTTCTCGCTTACCCGGGGAAAGGAAGGGCAGGGCTTCGACAGGCTCAGCCCGAACGGGAGAAGAAGGCCGAGAGAACGGGAGAGTGAGGACTGACGGAACCCGGACCTCTCTTCGCGACTTAACGCCGGGTGAACGGCCGCCGCCGCTCAGGAGCTGCCCGATGCCCTTGCCGCCGGAACACCGTCACCCCCGCTCTACCGCCAAGATCTTCGGCCATCCCATCCACCCGATGCTGGTGCCGATCCCGATCACCTGCTTCATCCTGACGCTGCTCACCGATATCGTCTATGCCGAGACGTACGACCAGCAATGGGCGACCGCGTCGAGCTGGCTGCTCGCGTTCGGGCTGGTGGTGGCGCTGTTCGCGATCATCACCGGCATGACCGATTTCGTCGGCGACAAGCGGGTGCGCAACATCCGCGCGGCGTGGTTGCACGGCATCGGCAACGGCGTCGCCTCGATTCTCGCGATCATCAACGTGTTCGTGCACAGCCGCGACGGCTATACCTCGGTAGTGCCGACGGGCCTTACGCTGTCGATCCTGACGGTGCTGATCATGGCGGTCACCGCCTGGCTCGGCAGCACGTTGGTCTATCGCCATGGCGTGGGAGTGGCGAACTGATGCGCGGCCTCGCGCTGCTCGCCGGCGCCGCGCTGGCGCTGTCGGCCTGCGGGGAGAAGCCCGCCGATCCCTCCACGCAGGTCGGCGCCAATCCGCAGCTGCCCAAGCTCAACCAATATCTGCTGCCACCGATGAAGCTCGCGCCCGTCGGATCGTGGGGCAACAACACGCCCGCGGTGGCGCCGGGACTCAAGATCGCGGCGCTCGCCACCGGGTTTCAGCATCCGCGCCAGCTCTACGTGCTGCCCAACGGCGACGTGCTGGTGGTGGAATCGAGCGGCCCGCCTGAGCCGATCCACCGGCCCAAGGACTTCATCATCGGCCTGATCCAGGGCCATGCCGGCGCCGGCGCGAAGGGGGCGCAGCGCATCACGCTGCTGCGCGACACCAACGGCGACGGCAAGCCCGACGTCCGCTCGGTATTCCTGGAGAATTTGGTATCGCCGTTCGGCGTGGCGCTGGTCGGGCACGACCTCTACGTCGCCAACACCGACGCGGTGGTCCGCTATCCCTATGCGGGCGGCGAGACGCGCATCACCGCGCCCGGCACGAAGCTGACGGACCTTCCCGCCGGCCCGATCGACCACCATTGGACCAAGAGCATGGTCGCGAGCCGCGACGGCTCCAAGCTCTATGTGGGCGTCGGCTCGAACAGCAACATCACCGAAAACGGCATGGAGGCCGAGCGCGAGCGCGCCGCGGTGTGGGAAATCGACCGCGCGACCGGCGCTCACCGCCTGTTCGCGACCGGCATCCGCAACCCGACGGGCCTCGACTGGGAGCCGGCCAGCGGCCAGCTCTGGGCCGTCGCCAACGAGCGTGACGAGATCGGGCCGAACCTCGTTCCCGACTATCTGACCAGCGTCAAGGACGGGGCCTTTTATGGCTGGCCCTTCAGCTACTACGGCCAGCACATCGATCCGCGCGTGAAGCCTCAGCGGCTCGATCTGGTGAAGAAGGCGATCCCGCCCGATTATGCGCTGAGTTCCCACGTCGCGCCGCTCGGCGTGGTGTTCAATACCGGCGCCGGCCTGCCGCAATACCGCGGCGGCGCGTTCATCGGCGAGCATGGCAGCTGGGATCGCAGCCCCATGAACGGCTACAAGGTCGTCTACGTGCCGTTCAGCGGCGGGCGTCCGGCGGGCAAGGCGCAGGATGTCGTGACCGGGTTCATCGACGCCGCGGGCAAGGCGCGCGGGCGGCCGGTGGGGGTCGCGATCGACCGGACCGGCGCGCTGCTGGTGGCGGACGACCTGGGCAATACGGTGTGGCGGGTGACGGCCGGGCGGTAGAAACGCGACTCGCTTGGGACAGGTCGAACCCATATTCCGTTCGCCCTGCGCCCTTCGGCTTCGCTCAGGACAGGCCCGTCGAAGGGCTGTCCTTCTTCTCCGCAGCTGGAGGAACAGAAAGTCAGGGCTTCGACAAGCTTAGCCCGAACGGGAGGAGGTGGAGTTTACTTCGCGCTCCACGACGGCGGCCGCTGGGCGACGCCGCCGAACGTCACCAGGCTCTCTGCGCCGCCGGTGCCGAGCGCCGACACGCCGAAGAAATGGTCGTCGATGTTGGCGTGCGGCAGCTTCACGCTGGTCGCCGTCGCCGGCAGGTCGCGCTTGTCGGTCCAGACGAACCCGTCGGCGCGCCGCCAGCGCACCCGATAGCCCGCGGCGCCCGGCACCGCCGTCCACGTCACGGTCGTGTCGTCGCTCACTGCGCCCGCGATGGACGCGCGCTCCGGCGCAGCGGGCGCGCTCGCCAGTTGGCGCAGCACCGCCATGTTGAGCGCCGTCACCTTCGCCAGGTACGGGAAGTCGACGAACTCGATGGTGTCGCCGTAGCGACGGCCGTTTTCCGTCCGTACCGTCTGGTGCTGGCGGTCGTAATTCTCCGTCGCCTCTGTGAAGCGCACGGCGGGATAGCCCGCTTCGAGGAAAGGCAGGTGGTCGCCGCCGCGCTGGAACCGGTCGGGCCGGCGGATCGCCAGCACCTCGAGGCCGATGCCCGGCTGCGCCTTGGCGGCCATCACCACCGCCTTGGCGAGCGCGCGCGATGGCCCGTCGTCCTCGCCGCCGATCGAGCGTTGCAGCTTGGTGTTGGCGTCGGGCGTGCTGCCGATCCCTTCGGAGAAGACGCGCACCGCCGTATCGATGTGCTCGCCGCCGATGCCGTGGGTGTTGCCGACAATGTCGTTGTTGAGCACGCCGACCACCTGCCAGCCGCGCGCCTTGGCGGTTTCGGCGAGCAGGGTGCCGCCCCACAAACCCTGTTCCTCGCCCGAGAGCGCCGCATAGACGATGGTGCCGGCGAACTTCTCACGACTGAGGAGACGCGCCGATTCCAATGTCAGCGCCACGCCGGACGCGTCGTCATTGGCGCCGGGGGCGTCGGTGGTCGCGTCCATCACGTCGTTGACGCGGCTGTCGATATGGCCCTGCACGATCACTACGCGGTTGGGATCGCCGCTGCCGCGCTGAATCGCGACCACGTCCTCGACGCGCACGCCGCCGGGCGAGCGCGGGCCCGTGAAGGTGCGGCCCACGGTTTCCACCGTCAGGCAGCCGCCGCATTGCTTGGCGAAGCTCTCGAACCGGCCCGCCACCCAGCGCCGCGCCGCGCCTATGCCGCGGTTCGGATCGGTGGTGGTCGACATGGTATGGCGCGTGCCGAAGCCGACCAGCGCCGTGATCGTCTGGCGCAGCGCGGCAGGATCGGGAGCCGCCGGGCGCACCCGCTGGGCGGGAGCGGCGCTGGCGAGCAGGGCGGCAGACGTGGCGAGCGCGAGGAGGGGGCGGTTCATGCTCGCACCGTGCGTTGCGACCGCGGCGCGCGCAAGTCTCTAGCAGACCGCCTGGTCGAGCATCTCCAAGGCCACCCGCAGCGCCTTTTCGCGCACGGGGCCACGGCCGATGTCGCCGAAATGCTCCTCGCGATGCCAACTGCGCCCGTCGCGGCGCGCACAGCCGAAATGCACCAGGCCCGGCTCGTCGCCCGGCGCACCCGGGCCGGCATAGCCGGTGATGGTCACCGCCACCGCACCCTCGGAATGGGCGAGTGCGCCCTGCGCCATGGCCTCGGCAACCTCGCGACTGACGGCCGTGCAGCGCTCGATCACCGCCGGATCGACATCGAGCAGCTCCGACTTCGCCTTTTCGGAATACACCACGAAGCCGCGCTCAAAGGCATGGCTGGCGCCTTCGATGTCAGTGAGCAGCGAGGCGAGCAGGCCGCCGGTGCAGCTTTCGGCGGTGACGATCGAGAGATCCTGCTTGCAGGCGAGTTCGAGGATCGCACGCGCGCGGTTCTCTATGTCGTCGGGAATGCCGGCCAGCGGCTCGGCGGTCACGGTATCGTTCATGGGCGAGCAACGGCCAAAAGCCGCGTTGGTTGCGGGCTTTAGCCCCT
>Ga0210040_10004117_pt1 | contig 19179 bp, 17 predicted proteins | sample CryGeyCG12114_NA_FD_185462 | JGI IMG/M metagenome (GOLD analysis project Ga0210040, IMG submission 185462) | Groundwater microbial communities from aquifer - Crystal Geyser CG19_WC_8/21/14_NA (SPAdes) (version 2) | ecosystem: Environmental > Aquatic > Deep subsurface > Groundwater | place: USA...
GGGGGCTACCTTGCACAGTAATGTTGTTGAGGAGAAAGATGAAGGAGACCATCAGAGTGACTGGCGAAAAAATGCCACGAAGCATTTTCGTCGTGTCGATACCATCGAGGACAGCAGTTTGGCCAACACGTTCAGATTTCACTCTTGCAATGGCAAGATCCTTCTCTTCTTGGGTGAGCCAGCGGGCCGTCTCTGGTCGATCGGTAAGAGTGAAGAAGGAAATGATGCTGAGGCCAATGGTGATGATGCCTTCAATCAAGAAGATCATTCGCCATCGCGTGACGGAGCCTACACTATCAAGTGTAAGGATACCGGATGCTAGCAATCCGCCAAAAGCACCAGCAAGTGGTGCCATGACGATGTAGAGCGATAGTCTGAAAACTAGCTCGGATCTGCGGTACCAGCGACTCAGATAGTACGCGATGCCTGGAAGCATACCCGCTTCGAAAATCCCGAGGACGAATCGAACACCGCAAGCGCTGCTGAGATCGCCGACGTAGGCTGTCCCAAGAGAAGCAATACCGAAACCCAAGGAGGTAGCCGGGATGAACCAGCCAGGTCCAAGCCACTTGCACGCCATATTGCAAGGGATTTCGAAGACGATATAAGAGACATAGAATACCGACAGCAGAGTGTTATAGTCATAGCCGGACAGTTTCAGATCTTTCTCGAGCCCAGCCAGCCTAGCATTACCTGCATCGCACAGTTAGAAGCTGAGGGATTGTCAGGTAAGGGCAACTGACCAATATTGGCTCGGTCGATGAAGCAGAATAGATAGAGCATGGCTACAGTCGGCACGATGTACAAGTCAATCTTCAACCTGAGTCGTCGCTCTGCAACGGGATCAAAGTGAATGATAGCATTGCCATATCTGCGGCCTGGTTAGCAATGTACTTATTACAATGTTCTGAGCGGCTTACTTGTCAGTGGCTAGATGTCCTCTAGCAGCAGCTTCGTGCGCAGTCCCTTCGTGTATGATTCCTGTTTTGCCATGAGTCGAGTCGTCGGAATGCGATGAATGGACAGCGTGATCTTGCTGTTTCTCAGCAGCGTTGATATCAGCCATGGTCAGTGAGGCTTAGTAGCTGCGCAAGTGATGGGAAAAGAGTGGAGGTCAGGGCGGTCCGGGGTGAGAACCTGGGGTTGAAGATGCTATATATCCGGGGCTCGGAAGGCGCACCTAGCTCAAGTAGCGTTACAAGACCCAAAGATTGAACGTGTCCGGTCCAGTCAGCCAGATCCGCTAGTGTGGGACGTACGAGATCAAGTACGACTCGTGTTCAAATTGAGAGGTCGCCACTGTCACTCGCTGTTCAATCGTCGCCAAAACAAGTAAGAAGGCCCATTAGTCGCGCCCAGATCTCTTGGCAAGCAGGAATACGTCTTCCAGCCTCTCCAACTTTAATTGTGGCAGGGATACTGACTTATCAAGCCTCCTGAAGCACCCTCAACCGAACGACTTAGAAGTACTTGTGGAGAAGGTCGCTTGCCAGATATTGTCTTACTACTGGTAGTTGTGCTGGTGGATCGCTTACAGTGAAGCACGCCAAGCCAAGCTAGCAGGGACCATGCGCCCACGGTAGTGAAGAGCGGGAGATCTCTTTTCCATACTGCATAAAATCGGCAACCGCATTGTTACTGCGCCATGGTTGCTGACGTCGACTTCGTGGTCGTTGATGGAAGAGGGCAAAGAGCCAGAAGTACGATGCGTGAAAAGGGCGGGCGAACGGAAGAAGGCGCTAGACTTACCGGTGTTGATCTTCCGTGGTTCAAGCCATCTCATGGAAGGGAACCTGCTGGTGGTCGCCCGTGTCAGTTTCTTCCAAGTTGCTCTCATCGGCTGTTTCTTGACCAGTGGCATTTTGATGCAGTATCATGAGCCGAGGCGGTCAAGTTATGGAGTTGCTGAATATCATGAACAAGAGGGTCATCATCCGTGGACCAAAGCGTGCAAGCGCGATCTCTATCCGGCAGCCACTGCGTCTCGCACCTTCCTTCGTACAAGCCTAGATCTACCATATTCATCCCATCGTATGCGCTTGCGTTATTGATGACCGATACCCTAGACAGGCGGTACACAGTGAACAAGAGATTCTGCATGCATACTTTAACATTTCTAGCATCAAATGGATGATATGATGCAGGGAAGCTTGATCGGACGACGCTGCTCACTGGTGCAGAGCGACACGGTCACCACTTGTCTAGATTGTAAGTCAGGATTTTGTAGTAGCGAATAGTTCGTGAGGACTATTCGTGATCTCGCGCCCGTATAGAATATCACTGGCAAGATCCTGGTACATGCTCCCGCTTCTCCGAAAGTGCGCCTCAGCTCGATAGGGCACTCAATGGTCTCTATACGCCGGCAACGGCTTCCTCTCTACTGATCCATAGATTTCCGCAGGCAGACGATGATGTTGCAGCTGCACCTCACTCACCCTGTTCACAATGCGCTGAACGTTGTCGGGCAAGAATAGTTCGTCGCTCCTACCGTACTGAGGCGGTGGTGTCCCTGCCGGACTCATGCTTTTCATCTTTAGGCCTCCTCCATACCCCACAGTCTGATAGTCTTCCTCTTCACTGCCGCCACGACGATGCCACTTCTCGCGATGTGAAACTTGACTTGCGTCCAAGAACCTCCTATACCTTCGGCTGATGAGCCAGAACCCAGCAATGGTGAAAATGCTGCCAAAGCTTAGCCCAACTCCAAGCTTCCATGCACACTGCGACCCCGGAAGGCAATGTCGAGGTCCTCCTCGTAGGCCTGCCGCTGTTTCGTTTGTGGGCTGTGATGACCCTGGTGGGGACATGGTGCTGCTTGGCGTCTGCTGTGTATAAGAGGAGGGCTTCGCGGTATCGGTCGCTGCTGAAGATGCTGCCGTTGATTGAGGCCTGCCAGACAACGCATCCGTGGCTGGTGTGCTTTCCAGGGCAGGAGTAGAGTGGCTTTCACCTGGACTAGCAGTGAGGTCAGGCCTCAAGCTCGTCCTGCTTTCCAGTGATGTTGTCTGTGAGCCAGATGCAGATTCTGGCAAGGATTTCACATCGCTAGATGTACTGCTAGAGCTCGCAGTTAACTTCGATGTTGTAGACGTTTGTCCTGTTTGCCTAGGGGTCGTCGCTGACGACGGCTGACCCTCGCTTGCCACAAATGTCGATTCTACTTGCGTCTCCTTGCTGGTCTTCGCTTTCATCGTGGTCCCGGTACTTTTGCTTGATACGTGGTTAGTGCTGGGGTTTGTGTTTGAGCTTGACTCCTTCGTTGTCCTAGAGGTCACCCTCACAACTGTAGCCGAAGGATTCGCGGTCGAAGCCGGCACCTTTCTACTGCTTGCACTAGACTCCGATGAGGGCTGAACGGACACTGTCCCTTTTGCAGTACCATTGTTAGCTATTCTAGCTGCTGCTAGAGCGCCGGCACAGTAAGTGAAGACTATTGTGAATTTGAAAAGCTGCATAGCGGGCCTCTGAACGTTCTCGGAATTATGAGCAAGATATTCCTGTACCGAGTTCGAAAAGCACCGCAGACAAAAGGTTACCGCTCTAGCCAGTCAATAATGATTCATCGAGGATGGGCCAGAGTGAAAACAGAGCTATTTTAGCAAACACCGTTCGGCAGTATGCATCGTCCGTCTGTGACACATCCTTTTCCTGAAAGTGAACAAGCACATGGTACTGTGTCAGCATCTACGGTTAGGTGCTCAATACTTGACATCTTGACCATAGTTGCTCAGAAGGAACCTGAGAAAGACTGACAACAAGCCCCTCCACGACCTCGAGAAGGTCGACACGGATGAGATCCAAAGCCAAGAACATTGTTCAATGAATGATACTTATCCAAGAGCTGCTTCGGCAATCACATGGTCGAAGATGTTCTCCCCTGATCTTGCTAACACTTTGAGGAACTGCAAGTCGTTCGCAAATTTCGCACTAGACAATTGGCACGGAGGAGATCTCACAGGTGTCCTTGAAGTTCTTCCTCAGGAGCTGCTGTCGCCTTTAGTGGTGGAAATATGTTTTGAGAATGGCAGCTCGCTGTTAGGCACCAGAGTACGGGATACAATGGCATTAGACAATACCACGATCGCAACCTCTACCATTGATACCACAGAAGACTGCGCAGTCAGATAACGAGAAGCCTTACTCAAGCCCAAACAGGTAGTGGTTGTTCACTGTTCGAACAAGATGCTTATCCGTGGAGCTCGCTTCTAGACATTGGGCAAGGTCTTCCGGTGGAAGGCATAATCGAGTCTCATCTGCTGTTATCGTCGCCTAACCGTCAACACTGCCGAGTGCCCAAGATTCAAGGTCAACAGCAGAATCAAGGCTATGAAAGGGAAGCTGGGGGAAAGACAAATCAACTGGAGGAGGGGACCCTCAGCGCTAACGAAGCGAAAGGGAGCTGGACCACTTCCCCATCAAATCGACCTCCTTGGGCCGTTCCCATGGTGGCACAAACCTTAATTATCCTTGTTGTTTATGGAGATGGGTACCAAGTAGCGCGATCGAATGATGCAAATTGCGCCTGTGTGTTGCGCAGTACGCTGGACTCGGACCTCCCTCGTGCTCCCTCCAATGCTCAATTCTCTACCTCCAACCACAACATAGCCTTTTTTTGCTTCAAATTTGGCTTGATCGAGTCGCGTACTGATAGCGATTCAAGTCTGACCTTTCGCGACAGAAAACATAACCTGTCTGATTTTTTGAGAAGCATATTACCTTGACGTCACTGTCGCGATGGCTGGAGGAGAACCTGAGAAGGGAGATAAAGGTAAGCAATACTTTCTCTGTGAACGGTGTCGCACGCGCCAAATCTCGAATGACACGCGTAAATGCGCGCATATTGTCTGCGATGCGCGTACGGAATTGGGTGATCACCATGCTGGCGTTTGAAAGAGCCTCGCCCGTGGCTGAACATAATAACTATGATCTGCCTGGGCTCCTGCTCGTGGTTCGAAGTTCGTGTGTCAAACCGTTTGCGCCCGTCAGTCTGAGCTGAACCAGTACTGGTCGTGCAAGCACCCGAATTCTGACCAGTCTATGAGCCCCCCTTGCATATCATACAACTCTGAGGGACCAATGCTTACGTTACTCAATGCAGTCTCATGGAATTGGGGCGGTGGCGCTCCTGGCGGAGAAGTAGCCGAGAAGAAGCACGAGGGCGAAATCGCAATCACCTCCAAGCGTGGAAACAAGATCAAGAAGAATGCTGAGCCAGATAATCCAGCTGTCCACGTCAAACGCAGTGGAAACGACGTTGTCAAGAAAGCTTCGGAGCTGAACGTCGAGAAGAAGGCTTCCGGCGGCAAAGACGACTCGAAGAAGCGCAAAGCTGACGAGGAGGAGGAGAACGAGAAAGAAGAAGACAAGCACGAGAAGAACGACGAGGGCAAGGAGGTCCGCAAGGGTGGGAAGACGCCCAGCAAGGCTGGTAAGGGCGCGAAGAAGGCCAAGAAATCCGAAGAGCCCGAGGAAGAAGAGAAGGAAGAGGAGAAGGAGGAACCCAAGAAGGAAGAGCCGAAAGCGAATGGAGAGAAGAAAGCTCGCGGACGGCCAAAGGCTGCTGAGTCCACTGGCGACAAAAAGGCAGCCAGCAAGGAGAAGAAGCCGAAGAAGCAGGTTGCTGCGAGACAAGAGGGCGAAATGGTCTCTACTCGTACTCGAAGCCAGGGCAAGGCCAAATAGAAGGCCTGTCTGATAGCCATGCAAACTACTTTGCGTCTCTTGGAAAGGGGGAACGAACGTCGTTGAAACAGGAATACGCGTGGAATTTGACTATTGGGCTCTATGGCCGGGTTGTGTATTCGTAGGCATGTATAGTCCTGGATTGAGATAGCAAGAACCCGACTTGTCATTGAGCAACATTTGTCGTGCGCAGAGAATTGTCGCTCTGGCAATGCTGCGGGCTTCTTCGACCTCAGAAGACCTACCATCAACGTCGTTCAACTATAATAATAGTGCTTCAGCTCGGCAATGTTGTCTCTGCTAGTACTGTCTGCAAATATTTTACCCTGAATCGTTGTGTCCTCTGCTTATGTGGTATTTAGTTGTCAAGTGTTGGCGGCAACAGGTTCATGATACTGGAATAGGGTATGATACGCCTTGCCTCCGAGTGACCTCCTCTGCACTGATCGTCATCGGCTGGTCGAAGCCATGTTGTGTCCTCTATGTGGACGACGCAGATGCAGCGTGCCTGTGTCCTCCCGAACCCCACATTCGTCGAATAAGACCTCATCTGTAGGTGGCTATTGCATACTATCGACCACGTAAGCTGCCAATGATGGCGGGCCACCGATTTCCAGGAGGTCTCCGGTTAGGCAGGATGGGTTTCAATGGTCAGGTATTTGTGTCAACGACAACAACAACAGCAACAAGCACTAACAGGCTCAGTCAGTGGCTAAGGCAAAGCTCACACAGCCCTTTGTTACTTGGTGATATAGAACATGCTGATTTGATATGGGTGAATTGCATGCTCACTCACATATCTTGCCAAATTCCATGTCCTACACTGGCATGGTAAAAGAGAGACTTCTACACGTGAACGACCTGCCTGGTAAAGTACAGCAAAGTGTGTAAGTGCCCGTACTTGACTGCCCTGAGTAGATAAAGAGTGAAAGCTTGACGACGTCTGTAGCTCAACCACGCGATGCTGATCACAAAAATTCAACGTTCAATCAACACCATGGGGTTCGAACCGGGGAAAAGCAAAAAGATACAACCCCGGACACCCCGTCGAGTTGTATCTTTGGGAATTGAAACCCAGAACAAGCAACAATACTCCTTCTAACTGGCATTGGATCTGATATTCTCCGTTTCACGCGGGTGAATACTCGACCCCTGTCCGATCCTGGAGGCAAGATCAATGTTATTCCCTTTAGAAGAGCAGGTTGACCCATTCATGACAACAATTTTCGGAATATAACTTATATCCACTCTTGACCTAGCCGCATACGACATTAGCACGTGCTCCCACCACAATATCTGCTTCTGTCACTAAGTGAACATTATCGTGCAGACACACTGAATTCATGCTTGACACTTACCGCTCACCCTACGAAACTTCACGTCACCGCGTGCACGCGAGTTCTGGTATGCACTTCTCAACAGGCTCAATAGGACTTCTCTGCCAGTCTCATCCTCGCTGATATTTGTTGCGCAGTGTCGTCGCAATTGCGCTCCTCCTATCAACGTGTTAGCATGGTCAATACAGGCGACCAAAGCGGTCATCCTGAGGGATATATAGCGCCCTATAGTCCCCGCCCTCGGACGCCAGGCGAGGCACAGCGCAAGCCCACAACGGAAACGACTCAAAGTAACAAGGACACATCGTCAGCCATAGCGCTTCCGCAAGGGAGCCAATTCAAGGTTCGTGGTGGAAGCTGTGGTAATTCATGTGGCTGTGAAACCTAACGCTTGACTAGGCTCATATTAGCAGGGCTGAGAAGAAAGCGAAGCGATATGTTCTCAGGACAACTGCACACAAAAACGCATTGCTTGTTGATCAATTCTCCCAGCTCAAAGTTGCAAAGGAGCCTCGTCTCAGTAGACGTGAGAGACAATGGAATAGAACGGCTGCATGGGCAGTAGCACGTCGAGACACATTGCTTGCTGCACAGTTCGCTGAGCTCCACCTTCCAGAGTATGTTGCAATCTCTGTCCAAGCACCTTTGATATTCTTAACACGGTGTACAGCAACAGCACCAGTACACCCAGGGATCCAACAGCTGCCGCTGAGATCTCCAAGGCTACCGAAGCTACCCTTATCGCCGAACGAGCACTCGCTGTGCTCCAAAACGCTGTCCAAACCGAGAGAGGTGAGAAACAGGATCCGCAGTAGGCTATGATGAGAAGGCTGATACCGTCTGTGGAACACAAGTTGACTAGATGTGGGGAAAATACTGAGGACCTAGGAAGGAGCGAACGAGTCTTCGGGACACAGAATCGCAAGATGAGCTAGGTTTGATTGGAGAGAACAATGCAAGGCTTTCGCTGGGTGATGTATGAGGAAGAACTCGTTCGAGAAGCATGTTGCTGACTCTAGTGTTGAGGAGTCGTTTTCCATTATTGAGGAATTTGAGTCGGAGTGAGAATAGGGGGAAGTCACGTGGTTGAGTTGAAGATGCTCCTTCCTGGGCTAATAAACTATACTTTTATCTCCAACTTGAAGTTCGAAAGCGGCTCCACGACCGAAGTGATCTTGCTTATAACCTTGCTTCAGTTCCTGATCTTCCTACAGTCTGATTCCACGTTCCACAGATGCAGGTACAATCACGATCGCCGTCAGGAATGTTGGCTCTCGGTTAACGTCAGCATTACTGGTCGGGACTAGCTTCCACAAGAGCGGAAGTATAGGCGTCACCACACGTTACGCGTCAAAGTGCTTGCATCGAGCTCCATACAATCAGATCGCAAATCCCAGCATCAAACAAAGAGCTCGCTTTTTAGGGTCTTCATGATGTCTTTGATTTGTGCGTACCTGGCCTGAGATACCGCATTTGGCAAAGCTGGGATCTGAGCAGAGATGACGCTAATGGGGAAGCAAGATCCGACGATGTTAGCTCCTCTTTGAACGACGATCATGATATATTCTGACCTGAGACCGTGCATCACTGATTGTCTTCAATGGGTCGGAGCATTGGGGTGGCCAATGATATTAAGAGACTTGTGTCCTCTGAGGCAACGATGACCTCAGCCCTGCTATCGCTATGCAAACACCAGGAGGCTGGTTCTGGCAGAGTGACGCTGCTCTGGTGACGGGAGAATGATCCCGAATTCTGATATCCCAAACTGCTTTGTGCTTGATTGCTTATGCTGCTGACGTCAGGGTGACAAGCCAGAGGAACTTCGTGTACATAAGCTGGCCATGTCCAACGACTAGAAGCACAATTCGTCAACCGAAATTTGCAACCCCTACCACAATCAATAGTTCCAAATCACTCAACCCTTTTCCACAAACCAACATATTTACTATGGCCGCTCCAAACGCCGATTTCCAGGACAGCTCCATTGCTGGAGCCGAGCGACACAACCAGCCAGATACAGTTCAGGACGATTATGTTTCTCGAACTGGTCAGAAGGGTGGCCCAATCCCAGTTCAGAGCGACAACCAGGGTGCAGACGCTGGAGGCTATACCGACCCTGCTCAGGCAGACAGTGACAAGCAATTGCAGGCTGATGAGAAAGATGCCATCGATCAGTCCAACGTAATCGGCGAGCGAACACGAGGTGCTACCAAGAACTACCAGGAGCCAGGTGACACTGTAAGTTAAACACTGCTTCATGCCCTACAGTCCTAACGGTGCAACAGGAGGGTCTCGGCGCAGCAGCTGACGGCACCGATGGAACATCGCGAATGTAAAGAATCGACGTTGGATCAATGCCTGTACATTACACATATCACGAGCGCAGGTCACATCGCGTCATGGTGTATTGCAACAATATGTACCAATGAGATATTGTGAGCCCAGCGGCTCTTGTAACATTATCTTAGTCCTGAAATCAGATAATATTCAACGACCTCTATTCGTATTTCTGTCCATTACTCGCCTTTACCAGTATTTGTTACACTTACTCCTGAAGTTCGTACACGTAAATAATATCTTAATGCACGATCATTACCCGCTAAGCCAGATACCAAAAAGAATCCGACCGCGGAAAATTTAGGTACGATTCACCCCCAGGACACAACCCCTAGGGTAGAAGAAGTGCCGCTAGTTTTAGGGATCACTCGCCGAAATCGAGCCCCAACTTATTAAATAACAATTATTTTGCGGTCGGCTTTTTTTTGGTAACCGGCTTGCCGCTCAGCATGTTCCTCCGGACAACAGTAGAATAATTGATCGGGCACATTGGGAAGCCTACAAGCGCAATTCTCGGAAGTATTCCTGGCTGAACTCCGGACGTCCAGATACCGAGGCTCAAATGACTGAATCCCGGGATCAATGACAGCTCAAGAAATTAATATACAAAACGACTATTGAACCATTCTGCTCCAGCACGATCTCCTCCCCAATTCTCCCCAACCTCACCTACCACACACCACCTCCAGTCCATCTCACCACCGCACCGCAACCATGGCGCCCTCCGACCGCGCCGCCCAGATCTCCTCCCACCTCAACTTCCCCCGCGGCATGCTCGCCGGCCAAACAGCCATCATCACGGGCTCGGGCCAAGGAATCGGCGCCGAAGCCGCCCGGCTCTTCGCCAACGAAGGCGCCAAGGTCGTCGTCTGCGACGTCGACTCCAAGAAGTCCGAGGCCGTAGCAGACGCCATCAACAAGGACCACGGGGAGCAGCGAGCCATCTCTGTGCCCGGCGACGTCAGCGACGAGAAGTACTTCCCCGTCCTGGTCAACAAGGCTGCTGAGTTCGGCGGCGGGAAGATCCATATCATCGTGAATAATGCCGGGTATACTTGGGATGGAGTCATACATAAGATGAGCGATAAGCAGTGGTATGTGTATCTGTGACAATTCTAGCTGCACTGCACTGGTTGTTCCATCTTTTTTACCCCGAAGAGGTCGAAAACTGATATCTATCTATCTGTGTACAGGGACACAATCCTCGACGTCCACGGCAAAGCGCCCTTCCGCCTCATCCGCCAAGCAGCGCCCTACTTCCGCGTCAAAGACGGCGAACCACGCTGCATCATCAACATCGCCTCCACGTCCGGCACCCACGGCAACGCCGGCCAAGCAAACTACAGTCTCGCCAAAGCCGGCGTGACCGGTCTCTCCAAGACCGTCGCGAAAGAATGGGGTCCGCAATTCGGCGTTCGTGCAAACACGCTCGCATTCGGCCACATCGCGACCCGCCTGACGGCTGCGAAGGAGGAGGGCGCATTCATCGTCACGCCTGACGGTCAGCGTGTGGCGCTGGGTATTCCCGAGAAGCAGCGCGGCGAGAAGAAGGGTAGTGACCCGCAGGCTGCGTACAAGGATATCCCGCTGGGCAGACCTGGGACGGCGACGGAAGCTGCGAGTGCTATCTTGGCGTGCGTGAGCCCGCTGTTTAGCTACGTGAATGGACAGACGATAGAGGTTACTGGTGGCCGCGGTATGTAGGTTGTGTAAGAATTTATGATTAAGGTCTTTGATTTGTTCCCGTCCTGCTCGTAGGGTAACACACCCAAAGCAAATTCTTCCGGCTTGCCGTGATTTCATAAACGAGAATGTCGTTTTCGTGGCTCGCCATCACTGCGGTCATGAGGGAAAACAGCTGATTGATAAATAAATGTTTCAACGCAGGCCGGGAGACCTGATGTACAGAGGAACAGTTTTGGCAAGGGGCGTGATTGACTTCTCCGGGCTGAATCTTCGCGTTTTGATGCTTGGAAGTCCTTTCGACCAGGTTGGCTGTGCTTGGAGATTTGCTGGGCGGTCGAGCTGTATGGGCCTCGCGACTATGCGCTGGCTATCGACTCATGGGTAGGGATGACCACGAAACTCAAGGCCTTCTTCTGGGCGAAGTCCAGTTCTCGAAGGTCAAGGTGATTTATTCGCTTGTTGGGTAGTGAATGCAGACTGGAAGAGACGGTTGGGGTTCTGCAGGGGAGCGGTACCAGGACAATTGGCACAGATGGGATCTGAGGTGGGGTGTGGGCATAAAGAAGATATAGAGAAGACATCAATGGATCACGAAGCACACAGAATGTTCGGGTGGTCGCGAGGGAAACAGCGACACAATTAACACCCTTCAAGTCTGGCATGAAGAAAAGGTAAATCAGGTCGTTGCCACCAAAATGTGCATGGATTTCCTCCTTTTCCAGATCCTGCTGAGATCCGTAATCAACTCCGTTGTTTGGTAATCACTTGCATATCTTCTATGAACCCAAGTTCGTCCTTTCAATCCTTCATCGACTGTGTTCATATCCTGCCTTTGCTGCGCCGTGCTCCATTATGCTTAAAGGGTAGTGTGATGGGTGCCTCGAGCCGAGATTCCGAGAAGCAATCGCTAGTTGCTCGAGGTGCTTTTGCCTCCCGTATGTACTTGCGTAGGTTCGTTCTAGAGTAAGGAGGACTGAAAAGTCAAATACGTGGCTAATGCCCCACTTTTGTGTAAGGCAGAGATGTCAAACGCTATGTTGAGGAGGGCCCGAGGTGAGAGGAGGGGTTTCGTGAGATGGATATCGCTGATGTTCGTGGTTTGTTGTGCTCGGACCTACTGGTAGTGAGATCCTAGCCCATGACAGGCTTGCTTGCCGCAGTTTACATGATGCGGCATTTCGACTTTTTCTTTGTTGTTGTTGGTCTAGGGTTCAGTACTGCTCTGTTCGGACTGTGTCAGCCTTCCACATATTCAATACTCGTGCATGCTACCCACCTTATTGCTTCATCGAACACACTCTTCAAATTCCTCTGCGTCAGCGCTGAGCACTCTAGGTACTTGACCGCTTTGATCTCTTTCGCCACGGCCAGTGCCTGTTCATATGATACAGGCTCCATCTTCTTCGATCGCAGGGCCTCGGCAGTCGCTCGGTCTTCTCGCAGGTCGAGCTTCGTCCCAACAAGGATAATAGGTACTCCTGGCGCATGATGTTCGATCTCCGGGTACCACTTCACGTCATTAGCGGGCCGACTCTCCTAACCTCGGGTGTGACCATACCTTGGCTCTTACGTTGTCGAAAGATGGTGGGCTGACAATGCTAAAGCATATCAGGAAGACATCAGTCTGTGGATAACTCAGCGGTCTGAGCCTGTCGTAATCTTCTTGTCCTGCAGTATCCCATAGCCCGAGTGATATCGGCTTCCCATCAACCATAACCGATGCACTGTAGTTGTCGAAGACAGTGGGTATGTATTCGCCGGGAAAGGCATTTGTGGTGTAGCTGATAAGGAGGCATGTTTTCCCGACCGCACCGTCACCCGTTACCACGCATTTCAGCGATTGTGTGGCCATGTTTGTCTGCGCGATATAGATATGTGGATATGTAGGTCAACAAGAGCGCTGGGCCGTTAAACTCGCAGGCAACTAAAGCTCCTGGCACGTGAAAGAGAGCTGATGTAGCTTGAATCCGGCAAGGATGTCGCGCTTCTTCGCGCTCGCAGGTTTAATCGCGTGATGCCGTCTTTTACCTCGCAGCTCTGCAGCAGCCGGTGGCACAAGCAGACAGATCCGATGCACGTGGCTACCGCTAAGCGAGATAGAAAGAGTTGTGCTGTATCGCTTGCTGATGAGGAGAACAATGAAGACGTAGATGGCAACTAGATGTTATATCAATACTGGCACGAAGCAGTACACGGTGGCAATCCAATACAGGAGGTACCTCCTTGAAGCATGTATCGTGTTGCAAATGCGAATTTGAGGTAGAGCAACAGACCAATGAAGCGCTCAAACATGCTTCGGTCGGCCTTCGCCTGCCAATTGGTTGAGAGACAGAAAGGCATGGTGATCTTATTCGGCCGCTATCCGCACGTGATGCGGTGGGGTTATCCACGATCGTGATACCGGTACAAGTAGACCCGGAGTTCAACTTGGCTGCTGCGCGTAAACTCAGTATGAACTCTAACATGTTCGCCGTCTGCCTCACATGATGTGTTCCAGTATCAGCGCACTGTATGAGAACGGCAACGATGCAACGATGGCAACAAGGTTGTATACAGTCCCTCGGTCGCTACGACGTATGGCCTCCGTAAATGAGCGTACGATTGGAGGAGCGATGCATCGATAGAGCGAACTACTGTGGTGCAGGAAGTTTGCGAACAGGATCACGGGATTGATGACAGAGGCTTCATCTGTGCCATTATTGACGAGAAGCAAACAAGATGACTGTGCTGTGCTCCAACCACGCTGGTGAAGGGCAGGATTTGTCTGCCTATAGTGCTTAGTAGTGTCGAGTGCCCGCCCCGTAGCTAACACCTTAGCTGATGCAGAATCTGTCCAATTAGTGGTATATAAGTACCTGAGCCGTAGCGCCAAACCTACCATAAATGCTGTTCTCAAGCTCAGGGTAGCAACACGTTCTGAAGCATGCCGCAAGAGTGCTCAGCCAGACCTGCCATTGTTCTCCTCCAGCTGCATTGCTTCCTGAGTATCAGCAATATCACCCGCAATATCTGGCGGCAGAGCCACTCCCCGGTACACCACTGTATCCTTCTTCTCGCTGATTGAGGCCACAACCCTTCCCAGGCTGTCCTCAGGATCACTATCGGGCCGCTCTTTGGCATTATGATCGTTGTCATTGTCTCTACTTTGTACAGCTTCGTCTCGGCCTTGTTGTCCAGCAGAGTCGTACCCGACTTTGTGGACCCCTCTCGTCCAGCCGAGACCTTTCAAAGTAGAGCTGGCGCGGGTTGGGCTGTTACGCTGAAGCTGGTTCCAGAGAATGATGCGTTTGCTCTCTTCTAAGCTCCACGGCGAAACAGCTATAACCCCTTGGGTGTAGAGACGCTCGTTCAAGAGGCGCTGACGAGCCATTCTTGCAGCGAAGCAATTGTCCGCTTGGAGCAAGACACTCTCATCCATGTTGCGTTCGTAGAGGACGTGACTCCGTGCGAACACGTCACTTGCTCCACGAGCACGTGCGTGTAGCGTTGCTGGTGCTGGTGCTGGTTCTGGTGTAGCCTCTAGGCCTTGCTGCTGCTGCTGCTGCATCATCGTGAATGAATCTGGGTCCGAGCCGTCGGATGTATAGCTACTAATTGAGCCAGCATGCTCTGCATTATTGTCTGATCTCTCTTCACGCTTTTGTCCATCTACCTTTCCGTCCATGCTCGAGGGCGAATTGTTGGCCGTACCTGTGAAATTAACGTGTGGTTGGAGGCTTGCGAACACGGTGGAAGTGGCGTCTAGCGGTACATCACCGTACATTTCACCGTAAACTGGACTGACATTGGCGCTCCCAAGCTGCTTCAAAGCTTCCTTATCATACAATTCGGGCTGAGGTGGTTCCTCCTTCTGCTGAATCTGTGACTCAGCGCTCTTTCCTTTGTCACAGGCATTGGGAAAGGTGTTTGTATAATCCCCGAAGTGGTTTGGCGTGAATTCTGGGAGAAGACCATCAACAGGTTGGCAGATATCCTCGTCATGGTCGGCACCGCAGGCGTGACTGCTACCGACAGACTCCAAGTGTGGAGAGTTTGGTGGCACGACGAGCGAGACACTGCCGTTTCGGTCTCTGACAGCTCTTTCGAACAGCGGAAGACCGCAGAAGCAGGTGGGACTTGATTCCAACGTGCTTAGTAGAGCAAGTTGGTGTGGTAGCTGTTTGCAGATCAAGCTGTGGGAGATTGGATCAGAAACGGCTCCGCTGATGGTCCTTGGAGGCAGCTCTGTAGATGTGCTACTGAGGACGACTGCATTCGGATGGCATGAGGCAGCTGGAGTCATAGTATCAATTTCATGACCTGAGGATTGAGTCATCTTTCCGATCGTCCATATAGCGCTCTCGAGCTCTTCTAAGCCCTTTTCCAGGGCCTGAAGGTATGCTCTGATCTTGTGCACTCTCGCACCCTGCACTGCGAACTTGAGTTGGAGGAGCCTTTGCTCGGAGCTCGTGATCTCGGGCTGGGGAACCTGCATGATGGATTATATGGAAATGTGCTTGAGGAAAATGCTTGCTGAGAAGCAGATATACCTGTCAAAACGCGACACCTTGTTAGTCTTGCGCACCATAGAGGCTGCGTGGAATATCACTCTCAGCATGCCTTGCGTTCGAAGAACATTAGACAGTCACCAGTAAGAAATGCGAGATGCTGAGTCAAGTTAGGGCAACCGCCCAACAGGGTGTAATACATTCGACGTATTCGCTCTACGTAAAGTATCCTGCCGTATATCACATCATAGAATTCGTCAAAATCACTTTTGTCGCAGCAGCATCATCTCAAGCCACCATGACCCCTGAAATAGTCGTAGGAGCTAGGGTTGTCACCTGGTGTATACGGCGTTCCTCCAGGCGTTCTCCATCGCTCCAACGACATGAACTCGCCATTCGGTTCGTGAAGATCTGGCCCAGCGTTGGTGAGTAGATTTGCCCGATCGTCATTTGGATCTGTGTAAGGTCCATGCTGAGGATGCATCGAAACGTCACCGTCCTCAGTACTTTCCATTTGTGTCAGAGAGCTGTACCGCGAGTGCTGTGACCTCAAAGCGTGATGGCTAGACTTAGTTCCAACCTCCTTGCGGTGAATAGGTGCTGGCGAAGCTGACCTAGAGTCGTACGGCGAAGTAGACTTGAGATCATTGAATGGAGACTGAGCTCTCGAAGCGGCGAAGGAAGCTGGCGTACCTGGCCGTGAAATGATCATGTCATATCTGCTCAGTCTGTCGCCACCAACCTCACCGAAATCTGACCGATTCTTGTAGAAGGCATAATCGAGTTGCGCGTCAGGCACTGTCTCGAACGATTGATGCTGTGACGGATCATCAGCTTGCTTGATTGGCTGCATCGGAATGTCCGCAAACGCCAACGGGCCTGCATCGACCTCAGAACCAAGTCTGCCGGCGTATATCCGTTGTACAATATGCTTCGCGTTGGCAGACACCATAGGGGTCATGAGCTTCTTGTCCAGTACCGGATGCCTGAAACGTGCAGCTGCTCGATTGACCGACTTTGAACTCGGCTCTTGCTCAACATTGTCGTTCGCATGTGTAGCATTCCGCTGGTAATAATCCATGTCTGGATCGAAAGTCTTCATGCAGTACCACTTGAATCCGACCAGCATGACCACCAAAGGAAGCAATGCGAACACCATTGTCCATGAGCCACGTGCCTTGACGACGACACCAATGATGACGTCCGCTAAGACGCAGGAAAAGATCATGCGATTGATCAGAGTCTTCCACATCTGACCCCCTGACTCTGTCTTCGTGACAAAGACATACATAAGCAGGTACTTTTTCAAGACTGAGTCCATGACGAAGTAGATAGCCGTGCAAACGAGTATGATTGGCTGGAGTGTTGCAAAGCACAGGCTAACGGCCGTATAGAAAAGAAAGTAGTTGTAGTAACCGGCGTAGTTGAATCGGGCAGGTGCTGTCCACTCGATGAATTGTCGCGGTGTGGGCGACAAAAAGGTTTTGGCGAACCACTGGTAGAACAGTGTCCATAGCTGAGCAAGGTCGATTGCAGCACCAAGGTTTCTTTGCAGGATCCAGTTCACCCAGAACACGGAAATTGACTGACAAAGCTGAGTGGTCACCGTCAAGAAAAAGTCGCCCTGCTGAAGAGCTCCCCAAACACCTTGTGTATTGCTTTGGTTGATCACAGAGGTGACGTACTGCCAGATAGCAGAGAAGAGAGAGAAGATTAAGAGGTTGTTCAGAATGAAGAAGTTGAACAGATTTCTGAGCACATGCCTTTCCCTTGCTGTTTTGGTAACGTCTCCTGCACGAATCTGTAATCTTCGGAAAATGATCGGCAACAACAGATAGACGGCGGATGTGATGGCAGGTGCTGCAATACCTTGGACGACTGACCAAAAAGTTCTGTTTTCGTTGAGCTGAGTTTGGAACGAGGGCCAGAGCGATCCAAGGTTTGACAAATTGGACAAAAATACAGCCAAGCAAGCGTTGATAGGAGTCCAGAGGATGGTCAAGACCGTCACCCAAACAGCATTCATGAATGCCTTATGTCGCAATTGTGCCTTGCTCAAGGGCATGTTTTGCCAGATGATGTCGTTGGGCCTAGGAGCCTGTCGAATCTTGGTACCTTGAGGACTCTTCTTCCGCGCAGCATACGCCACAGTATGCGCTTGAGCTACGTGGTCCCATGATGCGAAGCCGAAAGGCATGATGTCCCGGCTGTCAATCTGGCCTCGTATGCCGTTGATGTTCCGTTCAAGATTCTCAATCTGCTTTCGGTAGAAGTCGATGGCATCTACCTTGCCTTCCGTAGTCGCACCCTCATACGCCTTTGGGGGCTTCATCATCGGCCGTCGAGCCGGCAGACGATCCGGGTTTTTGAGGTACTTCGCCAGGATGGCTTCCAACTTCCTCACAGTCTCTTCGTGTTTCTCGATCAATTCTGGAATATCCTTGACGTTCCTCATTGCAATAGGAATGGGCAGAGCTCCGGTAGGGTTGACCTCGTCTGTAATTTTCAAAATGCCCTCTTCGTTTCGTAGCTTGCTAGGAATGTGCCGCAGGAGGACACTTCTGGCAGAAAGACTACCCTGGTATTCAGAGCTGTTGAAATAAGCCCTGCGCAAGGTCTGAACTTTGCGGTAGTTGGCCCAGATGAAATAAATCACGACGAGATCAATTGCATAAGCGACAACGACTTGTGCCCACAGGCCTTGACCGAAAGTGTAGAGAGGGGTCATAATGGCGAAGACATTCGACTTGTCCTGAATACCCCCTACGCCAGTAGTCACGTTGACCGGTATCATGATTACCACTCCTAGAACTGCGAGCACGACGAATATGTTGCGCAGCATGCGTGTGAATCGCAGGAATATGGCGGCGTCCAGCCCAAGCTTCTCCACAATCAGGTCTTCCTTCGCCGACCATACCGGCTTTATCCAGCCAAACAGGCCCTTGCCCATGGGTGGAAGGGTATGTGCTGAGTCGGCATATCTCGATCGAGGGGCATAGACCAGGCTATGGCGAGGTCGGAGCAGGGAGAAGAGTAGAGCGAGGGCAGCTGAGACTCCGAGGGACAGACCTAGGGAGGCCCAGAAGGCATTGATTTGGATCTGGAAGTTCGTCAGTGAAGGTTCGAGTCAGCCATAGGTTCTGGTAACTGACCTGGCTCTGGAAAGGGTCTGCGAATAGTTTGAGCAGTTGATCCCCCGAACCCTGTGTATCTTGTCGAGGGAGGATAGAGTCGGCCATGGTGTATCAACAACCGGACGATTCGTTCCTACACTTGTGCCTACAAACTCATCCTAGTTTTGGTCAATTGCAGCTCAGATTGAAAACACTGGTCACTGTCCAGATCTCGAGAAAGCCACGTGCGGTAGAATGCTGAGCAAAGAACGGATTGGAGCGAGTGTAAGAAGTGCCAGAAACAATGTATATGTCACAAGAATGCGAAATGTGAATGCAAATATCTATAAATGAGAAACAAAAACGTAGCAGCGAGGTCACACGAGACTCGATCTCTTGACATGTCTGAGAATGAATTTGCCCTCCACGCTGAGGTGGTGGCAGCAACGTCACTCCAGCATGCGCCAGCGCTCGCTACAGAAGCTTTTAGCTGGGGGGATGTTTCTGCTGGGCGCTCACCCGGCGAATACGGACACG
>Ga0210040_10004118_pt1 | contig 19178 bp, 18 predicted proteins | sample CryGeyCG12114_NA_FD_185462 | JGI IMG/M metagenome (GOLD analysis project Ga0210040, IMG submission 185462) | Groundwater microbial communities from aquifer - Crystal Geyser CG19_WC_8/21/14_NA (SPAdes) (version 2) | ecosystem: Environmental > Aquatic > Deep subsurface > Groundwater | place: USA...
AATTTCAGCCAAATCGGCTGAATAGCGACCGAGAAATTAACTCCCCTTTATCGGCCCGAAATTTCGGTTTTGGGGTGTATATCTCCGAAACGGGTCCACAGATTTTTTTGCAAAATGGCGTATTTTCATCAGTTTTTAATGCTCTATCAAGGAGTGGTGTTAGCTAATTTTCATTGACACAAGTGTGACGGGCCCCCATGGACTTACTCATTTGCTTGTTAAATTTGAACACAGTATTCAGTGCTCAACAGGCAAACCTAACCTAAATCATTTAAAACTATTGAATTAAAAGAAAGATTTTCCTTGCTTATGTAAGACGTATTTGGTTTTCATTTCAAAAATGTATGACATGAAAAATGACTGTAGCATGCAGATGCAACTATTTAGTGCGTGCGTTCTTTTGACCATTTTCTAACAAATGTATTGTCCCTAACGCATTTTAAAACTTATTTTGTAATAAGTGTTTAATTTCGCATCTCTCAAGGTCATGTGCTCATGCATCCAAATGTGGCAATGCATATCATACTTTTTAGCATCCGTATACCATAATTATTGTACTAATCATCCCTAACCTAACTTGATCATTACAACATGTGCATGACCAAGCGGATATTACTTTTTGGTAGACGTAGATGAATATTAGAGGGACTGGGACTGCAGTATTATTGTTGGACATTCCACATTAATTCATGACAAAAGATTAATTCGTCGACTATGCTATGCAGGAAATATAATGAAGCGGTTCTTGCACGAGAGTTATTTTGTGAAGTCATTACAAAATACGTTACTTAAAATTTACATGTGACATGTGTCCATGAAGTGAAATGGCGTTTATTTTTCGTAGACAACATATGTTTGTACAGATTGGTGATAAATTATTAGAAAATTGTCTACTTTGCTCAAAAATGGTTGTTTTTAAGACACATAGATTCTCTCAACTTTCTTTTTCATGTATTCAATTGTACTTGGTACTTTTGCATTTATTTTGCATTTTCATATTCGAAATACAAGGTGAAAAATTGAAACCTCCCAAAATAAGTCTGGGAAGTCAAGCAGACTCACTTTTCTACTACGGCAACAAGGTTCAAGCAAACATCACATTTTTTAACGAGACTGTAGCAGTTGTTCCCGAAAGTGTTCCAACTGTCAACTTTAACTGCAACGCAACATATCCGATTGTGTGGAATCTACTTCGTTCAAAGGTTTGAAAACTACGATTGAAATATTGTGCTTTAAAAAAAGAACCAGTAATATGCTTTTTTCATTTTGTTAAAGTTGACTTTGCTGCATGTTAAATTAAATTTAAATTTTCAGCTGGAACCTTCCGTTTTCCCCTATGTTCGAATCCAGACACGGAGAATAGTTGGAGACGTTTTCGATTCGGGAACATTTAATTATTCCTCCACCCTTAGCTTGTATGGACAGAGTAATTTATTGACAGGGTTCTACCGATGCGAAAGAATTTCTGAACCAGACGTTTATAGCGAGATATTCGTTTTTTGGGAAGGTGAAACTTTTCAATCTAATTACACTCTACTATAATGCTCGTCCATGCACGTTCTCAAGCAATTTATATAACTCTTGTTAAAACATTGTAAATTAACCATAAATGACTAGCACAAATCAGGTAGTATGCAAATAACATTTGGAATCATGTAGGAACGTCAGGGCCAATTCTTTTGCAATCAAAAACAAACAAAACTGTCATCATAAATAATGATGTGTACACAACTCTGCCTTGTATTGCCTCCATTCCCGGTATAACTCCAAAACTGGAAAAGTTGGCCAAAGACAATGCTGCTGTGAGTACAAATCAAATTTGATAATTTATAGTTTTATAGGATGCAGTGAAAGTACAAAGCTTTTGCTTCTTTTTGCATACATCAACGGTATGTGCACAGAAATCAGAGCTGCTTCCTTTGAGCAATGCAGTAAAATATGATAGCAAGAAAGGGTTCATGCTAAATGGAGCCAAGCCTGGAACTTACAGATGTTTTCTTCCCGACAACACGGAGGAGTATATAGTCTTCTCTCTTTCACTCAAGAATGAAACAGCCCGTACGACTCAAAGTTTTGTTTCAAAGGTTTTATCTTCAACAAATATTAGTAAACATTCATCAATATACATTATTATTACACACAGTATCGACTCCTGTTGTAAATCAGACTATGGCATCATTTTACTATGATGAGAAGAACCAAACATTAATTTGCTGCTCAAATTCAAGACGCCCTCCAAAAATGAGCACAATTTTGTGCACACATGCCATTACATGTGCATTGAGAAAAACTCCCCTAGCCTTGGTATTAGTATAGTAGCAAATTTTTTTCCTATACAAGTTATACAGCCAACATTTCAGCATTGGTTGGGTGGCAGAGTAATATTTCCGTAAGATATTTCATTGCCCTTTTTTTGGAAACTCTTATGACGACAGACGGGGTACACACGGTTTTACTACTCGCGCGGATTAACACGGATAGGAAACTGTGCTCACAAGAGTTTTCGAGCAACACATACGGGCGTCATCGTATGCTATGGAGATGGAATCGCTGAGGCAAAGGAATATATTGCTCCAGTCGCCAGTCCAAATAGGTCGAACTGGTTTGACATAAGAAACTCAACTACATGTAAGGAAAGCTGTAAAAAGATTCATGCGAAACATTTGGGGTTTTTATATGACTTTGCTTTCATCCACAAAGTATTAATTAAGATGTGTGGTTAAGATATCATTCATGAAGTAAGTCCAACGTGGACTTTTAATTCATGGAGTAGAATTTATGGATCTTAGTCAACACAAATGCTTTGTTGTGTTTGAAACTGTATCAATATAAACTTTTACTGTGAACTTGAGTAATTTTGAAATCCAGAAAAAGTATTTAATGAAATTTGTTCGAAAAGTCCTTTGTTTACATAGCTCACTTGAAATATATCTATTACCTACAATGCAATACAACATATAACACAGGATTGTTACACTACTCACTGAAATGTAATTCAGTTCAATATTCATCTTTTTGAACTCCAGATTTCAGATGGGCAGATATTGATGAACAGGATATGATCTCCATTTATGTGAGTAAAGTGTTGCTATATGCAGGACAAAAAGTAAGCTTTTCATGCGCCGTGTCTCAGTACTATTTCTCTGATGGCATTCAATGGGCCGTCAAATTCAAGAATGCAACACTCCTTACATTGAAATGTAAGACCGGTTGGTTTTCTTATGCCTCCTACTTCCGTGAATTTATCCCCCAAAAAATTATGATCTCATTGTGGACGAATCATAGTGCGATTTGAACTCAATTTAGAACCGGATACAATATTTTTTGCAGCTCTACAAAAGAGACGAAGAAAATTTTTCCAGCTACATGCCGAGCGCGTCACTTTGGAGCTTCATGCCGATATGGACAATCTTATTTGCTTTGGTCCTGTTTGGAATTCTACATCTTGGGTCTCAAAATCGTACAAACTGAACATCACGGGTACAATGAAATGCCCCAGTTGCGTAAAGTAATAGTTGTAAGACATGTTTACTATAAAATAAACAAAAATTTGGTTCTTATCGTGTATAGTACCCAACCCCCCAGTCATGATAAGTAAAAATCCAGCTTCGGTAACGTGGACAGCTAACGACACAAATAAAGTGATTACTTGTGAAGCACAAGGAGTTCCTGCGCCCCGTTTTTACTGGGTAAAGGACAATAAGGTACTATAGGAAAATCAAGAAATCCAATTCATATTTTATTCACCATTCCCAGTTTACTCAAATTATCTGTTTACGAATTTGCAAATAGACACATCGTAGTGACTCAAATATTTATCACACGTACAACAAAAATGAGACAGCAAACATGACCAAATCCGTGTTAAATGTTACCCGAGTGTCTGACAGAGCTGCAGGAGTTTATCGCTGTGTTGCAAAAAACTTTGGAGGACAAATTGACCAAACTATTGAAATCATTGTTAAACGTAAAAAATCCATACAATCCATGTCAAATCAATGCTTCAAAAATTATATTTCGTTGCCAACAAACAACTTTTTTACCCACTTTTTTTATTTTAGGATCCACTTCCTGGGAAGTTCCAATCATCCTCGGTTCATCAGGTGCAGTAGTGATTTTATTGCTGGCAGGCATGATCTTAATGGTTGTTAAATACTTGAGGGACAAAGACAAGATCAAAGCTTTGACCCGCATAACTTTTAAAGAAGTGAATGAACAACATCAAACTTACGAGAATGACAGGAACAATTTCAATACTGCTAGTTACGAGAATGGCTCCGGAGCAGGGATTTTAACTAATGAACTCATCAACTGAAGTGGCACAAAACAAATGCTATTTCCTTCCATACTTTTCACCACCTTATCTCAATAAAACCGAAACACTGGATATAAATAAATACAGTTTCGTGTACAGTTATTATATTCACTTTTAAAATATAAGTTAGCTTGCATTTGTTTGCACTTGACGCTGTCTCGTTCACACAGAACGAACTAAATGAATCAAGCTCCGGCGATTCTAGGATCATGGAAACCGTTTAGGCCTCACTACCCATACATATGAAAAAGATTAACGCATCACAAAGCCTCATTGACACTGGAAAGATTGCAGTGTCATCTGACGTCGTTTGTCGAGAGAAACGCCCCTTGTGTAGCGTCCATCTTGGAAAAGGAAAATGAAATTAGTTCTAATTGCACTACACAGGTGGCGCACAAGATCACTTTGTAAAGTTTTCGCTGATTGAATTTAGCTCGGCGTCCATTGTAAAATGTGCAAACTTTCACCTGGCTATATAGCGGAGTGCCATGTTTGTTTGTGCTAAGTTACTATTTGCTTGCTGAAATACATATTATTTACTCTCATTCGCAATTTAATTTTCAATTAGTAGCAATGTTGCGTATTTAATGATGTACTTGCCGGCTGTATTTGGTTTGTTTGCATGATTGATACATATATTTATTGAGTCACCGATTTACTATGCAGTGTACAAAATAATTCATAGTATGAAAATTAGTAAGTTAGTTAGTTACATATTTTTCACCCACATTTAAATACACTTGGCAATCTTGAGCGAATCCCAATGGAATTATCACAACAAATTTAGTTAGTTCGTAAGTTAATTAGAAGGCAGTAGTAGAGTAGTAGTAAAAGTACGTATAGTGTAATTTTGAAAGTCAGCAAGACTGTGAGAACTGTTCCTCCATTTCTTCAAAAAAACGACTCGGCAGTCTTCTTTGAAGATGCAGCTTTGGCGGCACTACTTCTCCTCTTGTTTGATGGATAGTATTCTGGAAATTTTTTTGCATGCCGAGAACATACACAATACTCCTGTCCTTGAGAATGGGCATGGCTGCACAAGCTAGCCGATGTGCTGCTAGCCACACTCCCTGAACGTCTGGATTGGGTTCGATCACACGTTTTGGATTCTGCTCCTTCAATGGGCTCCTCTGGAACTGTGCCCGGTTTCACCCTGGTATACATGAGATGAATGCACGGATTTAAATTAGAGTCAGCCGTCTCCAAGTAAATAATTAGAGTCAAAGTAACTATAGCTAACAAGCAAGCAGAAGCTTATTCGTAAGAGTTTGTTAGTTAGTTAGTTCGTTAGAGAGAGAGACAAAAAACTGGATTGATTAGATATAAGATGCCTACCATTTCTCTTTCTTTTTGGCCATGGAAGCGTAAGTAGGTACCGACAGGCGCTGCAAAATTGCTTTTTTGGAAGTGCGTCGACTAGTTGCACGAAATTGGTCTAGACGACTTAAATGCCGAGAGACGGACTCCACAGACTTGCCATTGGCACTTCGAGCAGCACTGGACGATATTTTGAGTCGTGAAGCTGAGGGGATGGGGAATTTCTTTGTTAAATATGTGGTCAGCTCTTCTTCTGTTGTTCGACCATGGGTGTAATTATGAAATGTAGACTGAAGGGAGGAACGACTGACATTGCTACTACTTCGTTTGCGACTTGCAGCTCGATCCCTGCTGGAGCGAGTGGAACTGCCGGCCGATCGCATTTGGGAGCTGATGAATGTTTTGAGAGGATTTTTGGTGAGGTTGATGACTCTTTCCTGTGTAGTAAAAATTAGAATATTAGTAAATAAGAATACCTGATGGGTAGATAATAGTTAGTTAGTTAATAGTTGTAGCAACTAAATTTACTTGTAAACAGGACACACCTAAAAATAGGATGTGTTATCAGGTGTCCTGACATCAAATCTCCTGGCTATCAAATCTCTTGGTATTACATGTCTTTTCAACAGATCTCTTATGACTTTTCCAAAAAAGCTTCAATTTTCTTATGAAATATGAACAAATCTCTTAATCTTTTATTTCAACATGGTCATTTTAAATAGTTAGTTAGCTATGGTTAGCTATTATATTCTATGATTATTCTGAACTGTAAATAGCATTATCAGAATGCATATGTAATGGTGTTATCATTTTAGTTATTTAAGTCACTGAACTGTAGTCAGCATTATTAGAATGCATATATAAATTACACAAATACATACTTGGAGATGAATATACTTCTCCAATGTTTCCATCTACTTTTTGGAGTGTATATCAACGAGTACTGGACAATTTTCCAAGAATATTGTACTATGAACAAATCTCTTAATCTTTTATTTCAACATGGTTGTTATAAATCGGTATTTAAAGTTATTAAATTCTATAATTTACATTTTTTCTTGATCTAAAAATTCTGGGAGAACGCACAAGAGGAGTAGCGGAGGAAGTTGCAGTCATTTTTTGGGTGATAACTTCAGATTGTGTTTCAGGGTCGGCAACATTTTCATCTGTAGTACTCATTGGTTTCATACTTGTTCTTTTACGTTTTCTTGAAGTTTGTAAACAATATGCCATCCTTTCAATATCTCCTCCAATTTATAGTCGAACTGTCTGAATTTTTCAACTAAAATACGAATTTGGTCATTGTAGCGGGTATAGCACTTTTTTTACGCTTCTCTACGCCTGATATTGATATTTCGATATCGTCTTCTGTTTTTTGCTGTTCATTTTTCAGTTGATCTACAAAAACTAAAAATCTTGGATGCCTGGTACCTGTGCCCTGTAGTTTGAGTGAAACGGTTATTCCATCCTTCCACAGCATTGTTGGTTCTTGGAATATTGTCCAGTACTCGTTGATATACACTCCAAAAAGTAGATGGAAACATTGGAGAAGTATATTCATCTCCAAGTATGCATTTCAGTATGTATTCCTTTGGTTTCAGAATGCCTTCAAATTTGGCAAACTCCAGGTAGGATTCCTCCAATTGGTGACGCTCTCCTTTCATTGCAATGTGCTTGGGATTTCCTTCTTTTCGAGGAAACATATAACAGACTGTTAGAAAACAGCCCCACTTTAGTGGATAGAAGCCGCTTGCTTTCCGTTTCCTCTAATTCTGCTGGTAAATGGCTTGAAGCTTTACCCTCCTCCAACCTGGGAACCTCATTGGATAATCAAACACTCCGAATCGCTACTTCGCTCCGACTGGGGTCCAAAATTTGCGAAAGTCATATCTGTATCTGTGGCTCTCAAGTCGAAGAAAATGGCCTTCATGGCCTTAGTTGTTTGAAAAGCGCGGGTAGAAGATCAAGACTTGATGCAATCAATGATTTAATTAAACGTTCTCTTGTTACACCAGGTTATCCTTCTGTTCTTAAGCCCATCGGCACTTGTCTGGAGGATGGTAAAAGACCTGATGGGATGACAATGATCCCCTGGTCCAAGGGTAAAGCCTTGCTTTGGGACGCTACTTGTGTGGACACTTTTGCCTCTTCTCACTTAAATCTCTCTACTGTTAATGCTGGTGCCGCGGCTTCTGAAGCCGAGGTAAAGAAACAAAATAAATACAGGTCTTTGTCTCATGACTACATTTTTGTTGCAGTTGGAGTGGAAACTTCTGGAGTGTTAGGAAAGCAAGCTGCTCAATTTTTAAAAGACTTAGGCAGAAAACTCATTGCTGCTACCGGTGAACCTAGGTCCTCATCTTTCTTGCTACAGCGGATAAGCATCGCAATCCAGAGAGGGAATTCTGCAAGCATTCTTGCAACCCACCCCAAATCTCGTGGCCTAGACGAGATTTTTCTTAGTAGTTTTAAATAGCGCTAATGCGTGCTGGGGTTGCATTCCCAGTTGGGTACGGTTTTCCTCATAGATGTCTGTTCTTTGAGGTTTTCCCCTACCCTTTTCCTAGCTAAGTTTTTGTTTTTCTTTTTATTCCTTCTTTCTTTGTATTTTACCAATAAACAATTAACAACAACTTAACACTGTGAGTCAAACAAAATTCCCCAAACCCCAAACCTTAATAAATTTACTTCTTCCTAGCTTTCCGCTCTTCGGTATAGCAGCTGATTGTGAGTTTTACAATAGGGGAGCTAATTAAGTGAAATCGTGTTCTTTCCTTAGTTATGCAATGGCAATGGAACAGGGACTATGCACAATTCCCAAAGGAGCTCGCTACTTATCCCTGATCTGGCTTTTGGGCTGCGTCGTCATCGTTTATCATTCCCAGCACCAAGAGAGAATTGCATTGCAGAAACAACGAATGACCTTGTAACTCTGGAATATGATACAATTCTTAATTCTGAAGGAGTAGTTTAGTTGAAGTCCAGTATATTGAGACAACGAATACACCAGCCATTGTAAAACTGCGGGGAAATATGAAATATAATCCCGTGTTGGAAGATTGTATAACTGAAACGTTTTTGAACCAAAAAACTGTCTGCATATCGTGGTTTCCTCGGGTTAGGGCCGAAATTGGGAGACTTATGACCGTAAACAAAAATACAGATGATCCACTGTTTACTTCCAAAGACTTCATTTATTATGTATCAATGACGATGGCATTCCAAAAGAATTCCGTGTTTGTGGATTCATTCCGAGGCATAACTTCTGGATCGCTTGAGTCCGGATTGTATGCTAAATGGGAACAAGATGAGTATTCGAAATTCAAGGCGCGTGGAGTGGAATATATGAATAAACATAAAAAGGATACTGAAGTATATAAAAAACTTTTAAAACGGACATTGAACACAGATACTGATAGAAAACCTTTGACTTTGGATATTTTGAAAGTTGTATTCGGAATAATTCCTATGGGAGCATTTTTAGGAGCATTAGCTTTTTTGTTGGAGAAATTGATTTTTAAAAGAGCGATCAAGAGAAATGAGGTTAAGGAATTCAACAAAAACAATAAAAATGGGCAGGAAAGTGTGACTACTATGTTTGTTCGGAAGGAGAAAAAAAAAGATTTGAATATCTTAAGTAATTTGGCTTAGGGAAAGTTGGGCACGCTAAAACAGCGTTTGAATTTTATATGAGTTGTCATGAAGCTAAAAAATTATGCACATATCACTATCAGCTGAAATTCGGTAATTTATATGTTGCACATCCACTATCAACTGAAATGTAGTAATTTATTCTTTTCCTTAGTGATTGATTTTGGAATACTGAATTCTGTCTAATGGTATGGCATGTGATAAGATGGGATAATTACATAATAAAATATTCTATCATGACGTAAGAAATGATATGTCAAAATGCAAGTAATGAGCCTTGCGTGCATTGAGTAAAATTTTACGTAAGGCTTTTAGAGAAAAAAATCAATATAGAGAAAACGTATTTTTGAAACCATGTCTCACAAAAAGGAATGAAATAAATACAATATAAATAGAATAAAGAATCTTTAGCTTGCTTCTATTGACCTACTGATTTTTTTCCTTTTTAACAAAGTACCCAACAAACCAAAAATTAGTGTACAAAAAACTCAAAAATCATCCATCCATGAAAACTAACAATCCTTTTAAAATTGTACACAAATCTGTACATTCCCTTTGAAAAAGGGTTATATTCTAAGGAGTTCATCACAAAGTACCTAAACAATTTTTAACACATCCCACTTCACTGTTTTTTACTTAGCGTATATAAAATAAAGGGTTACTAGATTCTAATATTTTGGGATCCAAATCTTGCCCTCAGTTTATCTTCTGGTCCTGGACCTTTCACAACGATTAAATACCCTCCCGTTTTTCATCATGGCTAACTTCAAGGTATCTCTTTTACCATATTTATTGTAAACTTCACAATCCCCTTATTATATCTTAACCAAATTTGTCTTCTATTTTTCTAGTCTGTTGTCTTCACTACATTACTTCTACTGGCTCAAGCATGGAGTCAAGAGTCGAAGCCTTCCGAAGCTCAATCTCGGCATCATGAGGAAGGCCATGATCCCCAAGTAGTGGTCACCCATCAGGTAATTCCTGAAACTTCTCATGTCTTCACTGAACCTCAAGAAATCATCCAAGCTCAACCTGAATACGTTCCTGTGCAAGAAGTTGTATCCTCCCCTCAATTTTACGCCTCCGGTCAACCTGAATTCTACACATCAAGTCAACCCGAATTCTACACATCAGGTCAACCTCATTTTTACAGCCAGCAACCGCATTTCTATCCCTCTCCTGAATTTTACACGAACCCCACTGAATTCGTTGAAACTGGCCCAGAAGTTGTAGAATCTTCAGTGGTCTTAAAATCCCGACCTCAAGGATTTTTCCCATATCCTATGCATCACTATTGGCAACCATCTGTAGTAGAATCCACAGCACACGTCGGGGAAGGACATATAGACATAGGAGAACATATTGTAGAACCTCAACCTCAAGTTGTAGAACTTTTACAATCCTCAAGACCAATCCATGCTCAACTTGTGGAGGGCACTTTACCTGCCCATGTTGTCCGTACTCGGGTCCCCGTGCATGTGTCAATGGTCCGGGAAGGGATGAAGAAACCAGTTCATGTGGACATGGTACGGGAAGCTGTGAAGGAGCCCATTAGTGTGGAAGTAATTCAACAGCAGCGGCCCATTCAGGTGTGTTTAAAACTCAATAGAACATTGGAGGGGGTAAAATTAGATTTTTTGCTATGCATAATGTGATTTTTTTCCCAATAGGTCCATGTGGTCAAAAAAGAGCGACCGATTCACGTCCAAGTGTTCAAAAAGGAGCGACCAGTTCATCTCCAGGTGATAAAACAGGAACGACCTGCCAGTTTCCAGGTTTACAAAGAAGACAAGCCCATGAATCTCCGATTCATGCAAAACCAATTGCCTATCCGGGTGAACGTGTTGGAAAACCATATGCCCATGACGAATGTAGAGATGGTGAGTGAGAATTTGCCAGGGGTAGTGGATGTGGTCCAAGAAGAAGTTATTACAACTCCAGCGTTTTATGAAACTCGGCCACACTACGAAACGCTTGTACATCAAGATGTGATTGAGGAGCCAGTGATGATCAAACAAGAGCCAGTGTTGATCAAACATAAACCTGTGGTGTCCACTAGACCAGTTTTTCATGAACAAATTTTTGCCACGAGACCGGTACTGAAAGAAACAGAAATTGTAACTACTCCTGTTGTGAAGGAAGTAGTCAAAGTTAGACAGCCAGGTTACCCCTATGGACCTCATTTTGCTCCGTATGGTATGTTTGCAAAACTTTTTTGGAATTTTCAAAGGTGGGAAATAGTTAAATTTGAGGTTTGTTATATTTAATTGATTGGATTGTTTGTTTTTTGTGTCTAGGATTCTACGGTAGACCATTCCTTCCAGGATTCCCAGTACCTATGCCTTTTAGAGGATATCGCCCGGGATTCCCATACTTGAAGTCCCCAGTACAAGCTCCGATTGATGAACGGTCAACCAAAACTGGAATGGACCCAAGAGCTATGAAACAGGCGGAGCCGACTAAACCTGTGGAGAAAAAGACTGAATAAGTTCACTTCACAATGCATTGATTTTGTTTGTTTAACTTACTATCATTTATGGTTGATACATAAGAAGATGAATTTTACCATTGTAATTGCTTGATAAACTTGAGGCCCCAACTTATGCTTGGTTTGTTCAAATAAATTTGAGTATGTTAAACATGATCATGATATTTCATCAATAAAATCCTAATTTGTGTTTGTATAAATGCAACTTTTAAAGTATTCTATGCCATACAACTACAACCTTTGATTTTTTCAATTGCACTCACTCATTGTTGTTATTACGTCGTTAGTTTTTTGAATGCCCATTTCATAATTTATTTCCATTTGTTTTCATATCTGGAAAATGCAGTCACTATAAAGGTGCAGTGCATGGTGCATATGATAGATATAGCAAGGTAGCACCCTCTTACTTTCGTTTTCTGTTGTACAGCCCTTCAAAAAAATGCGCTGAGCAAGTGCACTTGACCTTGACCTACAATTTGCCACTGCTGCTATCCAGGAAGAGCCTAATCATGTGTGAAAACCACGTCTAACATGTGGTTAGGATAAAAAGGTTTTTTTTACCTGACAACAAAAAGGTTCAATTTCAATCTCCCTAAATCACAGATTGTGTCTATCGAGAGAGAGAAACTGGTTTTTAAATAATCTCTGTCTATATTAAGGATTGAGTGTTGCAGCCAATAAAAGTTTAAATCATGCTTTTATTGCTTTGTTAAACATGATAGATCCCAACTTAGTTGATAATTATATAACCCTTTAAAGGGTTAAGGCCAAGGCTAAAGTTTGAGTGTTGAGCAGGTCAATTATTTCCCAACCAAACCTTTTTTACCAACTTTGTTGCTCAGTAGAATGGTTTTATGGGTCATTCCGATTAAATCTTTAACCGAAAGTGAAATTTGAGAGAACCCAACTCTTTTTTAGAGGCGTTATAGGGCTGAAGAGTGGAAAGATTTAATGCTGCCTTTTTTGTGCTCATAATTCTTCACGGGAGGACATTGTAAGCATAAAAATATACAATGCGAGAAAGTGTTGTAGGGTTTCTAAGAACAAGGATTTTGAGGAAGAAAAAATAGGATTGAATTATAAAACATGTTCATCGGATTGGAAAAAAAAAGGAAAAGATGCGCACACACAACTTTTCAACGCGTAATTTCTTTTATAATAACTTTTTTCAAATGATTTTGGATTTGATTTGGTATTATAGATACATGTCATATTTTTTTATTTTGAAGATGAAAAAAAAGTTCAGCACATACAAAAAATATTTATATTCTACTTGGGCATGCCAAATACGTGTGTATGCTTTCTAAAGTTTCATAGCTATTAAACTGGCTACTGTACGTGTGTATTATGGTCTATGATTCGTGATCAGTTAGACACGTTTTCCAGTTTTGATGCTTTATAATTTCTGTATGAGTTATGAAAATTTACTGACTTTTAATAATTTTTCTGAGAAACTCAAATTTCTAAAGAAACGCTTAAAACAATAAAAAATGTAGTTCACTCTTTATTTATTCATTGCAATTTGCATTAAAAATCAACTCTAAACTATGAAACCTGCACACTAAAAAAAGTCATGTTATACTTAACAAAAACTTTAATTTTGATCTAAAAACAAAACCGAAACAAAGCTAAGACAAAAAAAATCACTTTCAGCCCAATAGTAATAATTATTTTTGCTTTTCTGCAGTATCTTTGCGAGTTTGTACTGTGCCGCCGATCTCAGCAGATCGCCTTCGAAATATTCCATATGGATATCTTCGGGTTCCTCCATGTAAATGTCCATAACGTCTCTCATCCATAAGAGGATCATAAAAAGTTGGTCCTGCTACCACAGGACGAACCCGTCTTTGGTCCATAAGAGGATCGTAAAAAGTTGGTCCTACCATCATAGAACGATGATGAAAGGGACTTCCGCCCGAGCCAAAAGGAATTGGGACAGTCATCTCTGCCAAGCCTGAAAAAAGGAAAATAATGTCTCAAATAAACAACTGTACTTCACATAATGCTTTCAGTCAAGTAAAAAGTGTATAAAAAATATAGAATCATTTATAACAAACTGTCATATCCTGGACCAAAACCAGGGCCACCGTAAAATGCATGACCCCTCATTTTACTTTGACGGTCCAGTCCAGGTTCCATAACACGAATAGTATTAAATCCTTGAAGAACTGGACTGCCCACAATTTGAGGAGTAGGTATGGCTTCCACAAGCTCAGGTTCTGGAACAACTTCTGTTTCTAGATCCAAACCTACCAAGGACCCTTCAACTCCAGCAGTATACATGTGGGCTTCTCCCAACCCTACTTGATCGTCTCGGAGCATGTAAACCTGAAAAATGAAATTGTATGCATATTTTTGAAAACATAAGAAAAGTTTCATCATTGTAGGTCTTTTCATAGCACATTTGCTACCATACATGTCCGTGCAAAGTTTATTGTGACTGACTGTAAAACCAACAATTTTCTCATCATCCATCCTTATGGATTGAATGTTTCATGCTACACATTCTAAAATGCTGTATAATTTACTTTTTGGAATTCTTAGACGACAATGACAGCTGGGAATTTTAAAACGTCTCAACTTTGATTACTTTGGATTTTAAAATGCTGAAATTTTGGTTGCTGGGATTCTTCAGAAACTTCTGTTCATTGACTCCTTTAAGCCTAACCACTATACTCAATTTCCGTGAGCTCTGGAAAAAACCAGCAATGGCGCAAAAAATTTGCAAAAAGAGGAAAAAAATCATTACAGACCTTCACAGGGAGCTCCTCCTGCACAATTTGAAAACTGGCCGGCTCATCTTCCCTGATCACCTGAAATCGTACAGCTTTCTCTTCCTTGGTCACTTGCAAATGTATGGGTCTCTCTTTCTTCAGCAAATCCACATGAATTGGTTTCTCTTTCTTAACAATTTGAACTTGCACTGGTCTTTGTTCTTGACTCATATCCACCATAACTGGAGTCTTCACTCCAGAATGTACAGAATCCACGGTGACTGGAGTTTTCACCCGATGTTGCTGATAGTTGATATGGACTGGTCGTCTAGATTGTTCCACCGTAGTTTCCACAGGTAGGAATCCTTCATTCACCTCGACTTCTTTCACAATTGGTCCCGAAGTGTAAGCAATCGGCCTTTCGATCACAATAGGTTCAGTCACTGCAACTGGCCTTCGGATCCCAATTTCCGGGGTTTCCACGAATACTGCAGATTCATCTACCACAGGTGTGTGGTAATATGGAGCCCGGTGGCCATATGAGAAAGTTGATGGATGGCGATGGATCAATCTCTGGTGAGAGTGTTCGGGTAGAAATGGAGGGCTCTCAAATGCCACATGATCAGCAGTAGACGAATGTCCTAGCACACTCAATAGCAGGAGCTTCTGAAATGAGATGAAAAGAAGGAAGTTTTTTATGGTGAAAAAGAGTTTTCCCTGGTTAGGGTGATTTGGTATTTGACTTACGACAAAAATGGACATTTTGGAAAAGTCCACAAAGACAAGTTTGGTCTGTTGGAATGTAAATAAAGCTACTTGATAAATGTAGTGAAAGTGAAGTTTGGATAGTCAGGAATGAAATGATGTGGGAACAGACAGGGAAAATCCTTTTTATGGACTTTTGATTCTTTGTAAAATGGACGAAACAGTGATAGCTATAGCTCAATAGAAGCACATTATAATGTGCGATAACAAGAGTTTGGATCATTTTAGTCAAACAAATGGGCGTCCACTGTGCTTTTTGTCCAGCCCACAGGTTTTTACGATCATTTCGAGTACTTATCTTGCGCAATAAAACTAGTTAATGGGAATCCAATGTGTTATTAGGTGCCATGTGTTTACATTGTAAAATGTTCTGGTCTACAGACCGATTAAAAAATGAAGATAGGTCATGATTTTTTCCATGCGTGCATAAAAGGAAAAGTATGAAATAGTTTCACTATGCCCCATACACTGTTTCTTGTCTGAAAGATTGAGCTGTCAGTCATGACCAAGGCCAAAGTGAGTTTCTTCTGTGATTTCTGAATTCTAGGTACTTTTTCCCACATATAAAAATGAAGTTTCATAAAATAGCTCACATGGCATTGAAGATCTAACTACTATCCCACCAAAAAACACTCATGTGAACTAGGCTTAATATGGATTCGAGACAATTTTATGGATCACTGGGGCAGACACAAGTTTTGAAATGTCCAATCCAAAAGTGTGACCTGGACCTCCATAACAATTTCCAAATGAGAAATTATTTTTGCACAAATTATGTCCAGCATATTCGGCACCGATGGGACGTCGGTAGAAACTTGAGCAGTTGTCTCTACCATAAGGAAAATTTGATTTTTTTAAGTACGCCATGTAGACATTGACATACCAACCAACCGTACTGGATTACACTAATCAGCTGAAATTGCAATGACAGTACACACGATTTAATTAAAAAAGTTAAGAAGCGTCAAATAAGACCATATATAGAGAAATTGAACCTGCGTGCCTATTTTAGAACTACATTAGAACATTCTTTTATTAACGAGTACTTTCTCACCGTGTCGAGGATAATAGTATACACATGGATCAGCAAGTACTAACTAAGTAGTTGATGCAAGATCTTGAGTAAATCTGGAACCCTTTTTCCACCTAATGAACACATTTGAAAGGGTTAAGCTGTTTTTTCTTGTCTAGGTTAGTTTTTTAGGCTTACAATTAGACAGTGACGAGTGATATCAGCCCTTTTTTCTGGAAGTAGGTCAAGGCCAATTGAAATGGTAAGTACTAGTACACACTGTCTACTATTATAAAAGTGATTTCGTAAAAATTTTCATCAAGTATGCTGCAACTGGTTTGGTTTAATGGTTGAAATCTTTTTCTTCTGTAAAAGAGCCCTGTTTGGGTAGCTTTAGCATTAGCTGCGTAAGCTACGTAAATACACATAAGAAAATGTAAAAAAGCTGGATTTTGACGCCGCGCATCAAAATATCTTCATGAAGTGGAAATTTGTATTTTTGTATTTTCATGGACTGCAAGAATTATTAACTTTGCTTCAGTAAAGTTATTGAGAACAGCTACAGAAGAGAAAGTAAGAGAGAGACAGAGAGAAGCGCAAAGTAGGGAAGGTACATTGAAATACATTGCAGCTTGGCTTTCACCCAAAAGCTTCTACAAAATCCTTGTGTGACTAAACTTGTTCGGGATATTTCTACCACCCAACCCAACGGATAGTCATGAAATTTAGCATACCGATAGTAATCCCTCTGGAGTTCCCGAAAAAACTTGCAATAGTAAATCTGTTTTTTAATTGATGAGTTATAAACGTTTAACTGTAAGTCAACTGTGAATTGCGTTGCGGCATGTATGGGAGGATTGTGCGTGTGGTTAGGAAGGGTAGTAGCATGGAATAGTTGTTAGTGTTACGGCATATAGGATGGGCAGGCCAGAGTTCCATTCCTACATATGGAATTTTTTGCTCAGTTTTTTTTGCTCGCCCATGTTTTAAATACCAATATGCCATTTTTAACTTTAAATCACTTAATATACGGCCGTTTATGCACTACATTTGACGATTCTGGATACGTGATTATGATAATTTCTATATACTAACGCTCACTTTAGGCTCACTAATTGCCAGGCTTTCCGACAAAACTACAGCATAATTTGAAACTGTATTTACACCATTAGAATCGAAATTTTTTTTTCTCAAACAAGACGGTTTTCAAAACAGTATTTACTTCGAAACTTTTTTTATAAAAAATAAAACGTACTTTTTATTGCTTTTTGTTTCATTTCTTTATGCATAAAACTCATGATAAGTTTGCTATTCTAGTTAGGTTAATTAATTTTCAAAAGTGAGTGGAAAAAACTATTTGATGACAAAAAACTTCCATTTAACCTCTCAGCTGAACGAGAAGTTTACTTTATCACTACTGTTGGCATGTGAGACCTGTGATTCCATTAGAACCAAGAACTGCGACGCAACAAGGCTCCGCCCATACTGCAGGATTATTTCTAATCTGGCCGAGGAGAGTGTGGGGGAATGGGGGAGGCTTCTTATTCTTATTAAGGCGAATTATTGACCTTGAGATGTTTTTGATACAAGTTTTTTTTAACATCAATTGTTTTTTGCACAAGGTAGTTGACCCAAGGTGTTATTGAAACGATGTTATTCATAAGTTGTTTTCAACTAAAAGCTACCTAAGTGACTAAACAGAGATAGGAAATTTGACATAAGATTTTTGTAAAGGTTTCTGTCAAGGCTGCAGGTTGTCATCCGAACCCATTATTATTGTTAGTTAGTGGTATATGGCAGTGCCTTTTGCTGATAACAAGAAATAATTAACTAATCGTGATTACTTAATTGTCCGGCCAAGTTTGAAAAAAAAGCGATGTGTGTGACAAACATTAATTGCCACGTGAGTAATCTACCAGGGCAAAAAAACCATGAAAGACCTGAAAAAATCTAAGGCTATCCCAAAAAAACACTATTTACTCCCCTAAAACCATAGAAAGGCTCCATTTGCGGTCATAAACTTTTTACATCCTAATTACAATTAACATTAATTATAAATTAACTCATGTGGAGGTAATATGGGATATTGACAGAGAAGCAACTTATAGGGAATTGACATTGGATTTTAATGGGGAAGCAACCCATAGGGATTTCACATAAAATTCAGACGGGGAACCAACTTTAGGGATTTAATATAGGATTTTGATTGGGAAACTACCGATAGGGATTCAACAGGGGATTTTGACTTAAGTTTCTTATAGAGATTGAACATGGAATTTTAACAGGGAAGCAACTTATAGTGATTTTACATCAAGGTGGTAGAATATATATAAGGGGAAATCTTAGCCAATGGGAAGTTTAAAATTGGTGGGAATTTGACGTCAGCAGTACTCTTCTACTTTAACTTAACATAGTAAGATTCTATTTTTTTAATATTGAATTTCGATCAAATTTGCGTTTTGATTTGCGTTCTTTGGTGCATTGTGGTCATTTTTCATTTTTCAGAAACAAATTTTGTTCATAATGTCGCTCAAATTTGAAAATCAAAGATGCTCATTTTAACATGTGAAGGTATTTCCTTGATCGAGCTGTGAGTACGAGGTAGCACGAAAGTGCGGCGGGAACATAAAGCTCCACAAGGGTTCACCTTACTTATATTCTACCACCTTGATTTCACATGGCATTTTGACAGGGAAGCAACCTATGGTGATATTACATAGGATTTTGACAGGGAAGCAACCCATAGTGGTTTTACGTGGGATTTTGACAGGGAAGCAACCTATAGTGGATTTACGTGGGATTTTGACAGGGAAGCAACCTATAGTGGTTTTACGTGGGATTTTGACAGGGAAGCAACCTATAGTGGTTTTACGTGGGATTTTGACAGGGAAGCAACCTATAGTGGTTTTACGTGGG
>Ga0210040_10004119_pt1 | contig 19174 bp, 15 predicted proteins | sample CryGeyCG12114_NA_FD_185462 | JGI IMG/M metagenome (GOLD analysis project Ga0210040, IMG submission 185462) | Groundwater microbial communities from aquifer - Crystal Geyser CG19_WC_8/21/14_NA (SPAdes) (version 2) | ecosystem: Environmental > Aquatic > Deep subsurface > Groundwater | place: USA...
AGTTGACACGGGTTAAACGTTTCGTGTCACCCTTTGACACGTTTCAAAAAATTAACTGACACGAACCTGACACGAAACGAAACGAACCGTTTTGAAACGTTTCAACCTGACACGTGCCATTCCCTAAGCTAGATTCGTCTACAAGTATATTCAATTAGTGCAAAACTAAAACAAAGCATTCCCTTTCACTCAATATGTGTATGTTGCCAGTAACTCTCACACTCCTCCAAAATAACATCTAAAGATTAGGATTCTTAAATTAGTTTGCATCTTGATTTGATGTCGATTGATCAAAGTAAACGAAAGTCAGACAAACTTTGCGTTCATTTGTTCACGCACATACTTTTCATAGAATTTTGAAGTTTCCACGTAAGCTGAAGTCATCACTGTTTTTTTCAAGTCAGTGACATGGAACTAACTCAATTAACAAAATGGTTTACACATTAGCATATGTCAGCGAAAAAAGGCAGAGAACATGATTGATTAGGAAAATGAGATTTGCATGCTTTGTATTTCACTTTTTTTGACAGTGAATTTGTGAAAACAGAGTGGACCATACGTTTTTCTCTATTTATTTTGCGTGGTAGAAAATGTTTTTGTGGCATTGTCCCTAAAGCCTAAAAGTGAGAACCTTACTCATTTCGTACACAAAAAACTTGGCTGTCACTTTTCCCTGTTAATAACAATAATTATTTGCACCTACCTGGATGAGAAATAGGACTCATGACCGATATAGTGTATGTGCAACACAGTTCATGTCCTAAATAGTTGAATCCAACGAATTCTAACGGTTTTGGGAACACACCTGTTCTTTCCACTTTACATACCAGTAGTAGTTGGTTAAAGTGTCAGCTAATTATTGCAAATCCCAGTTAATCAATGGCATTGACTCCAGTTAATTTTTATGATAATCATCATCATCTTCGTCTTGGTGCCTACCTTTTACTTGTCATGCATATTCATCACTGTACTAAAAATATGTATCCCAATGTGGTTGCAATCTTCATGCAACGATGAGAAAGCATATGATAATGGGATTCGTTGAAATCATTCAATTTCTCAGTCAAGGGTGGAACATTTAAACACAGTCGACAAATTATCCAAAAAAAAAGTTGTCATCAGCATGAGAAAAATTACTCCTTCGTACATATCTCATTGTTTTCAATGACATGGTTTAGAAGATGTCACTACTTTGAGAGCGAGTGGAGAAACTATACACGAATAATTATTACTTTGGTTTGTCTCTGGGAATTGAGAATGTAAAACGATTTTTTGACCTGGTTAGAGTTTAGAACGATACAGCACATTATTCATTTGCGATGTAATATGCTCGAATGTTAGAGCAATTAAACTGCACGTATTTACATCCCGAATGAAAAAAATACGAATAATAAATTGTTGCATATTTTAGAAGATTAATTCCAATTAATGCTTCCTTTGTCAACATTATCTTTGCACTTAAATCGGGTCATATCTTCTTGCTCTAGTTTCTAACGCACTGTTACTTTTTGAATTAGCCGAGATTTTAAAGGTCTTAAGTTAACTGTGAAGAGGTGAGGTGACAATCTAAATGTTCCGGATTTACATACTTTTGTGGTTTAATAATCCGATTCTTGCATTTGCGCTTGTGTCATCATTCATGAGTACTAACTAACTAACTACAAAAATGAATCAACGAGTTTGTACTCTTTGTTTACGCGGTGTTTTGAGGCTGAAGATTAGCACCTATTTGTAATACTAGCACTTGTAATGTCATAAGATCATGTGGGTGCACTCTCCATATGTTTCAGTGTCAAGTTGAAAGATATGTAAGGCAATGCGAGTTAATAATGCCGGATCTAAAGATATGCAAGCAAGCCATGCATGCGTGGAATAAAATAGAGCTAGTTATGCCAAAAAGTTTCCAATTCTTGAATCACAGGTGTAATAAGATAAGTGTTAGTTTTTCAAATTTTATCCAATCAGTTAGTTCAATAGTTGAAAACTGAAATGAAAGTTCCAAAATGACATTTGTTTGGGAAAGTGACGAACAGATTGACCATGTCAGCTTGTGTTAAATGAAAATCGCATACAGAGACAGGTATTTGAATTGTCGTTGTATAGACGAGACATTTCAGTTGTTACGTAGCTAACTAAGCTATTTGTCTGTTTTTGATGGCATTTTAATAGATGCATTTTTAAGCAACAAATTGGGCTAACACATTACACATGATGGGATCGCATGTAAATCTATCATTACCCAGCATTCTAATTGTTGACTAACTAAACCTGCACTGCACTCCAAATGAAATCTAATAATGAAAGCAGATGCATTAAAAACTAGCATAAGTAATTAAAAAAATTGTATTCAATTTGCTCAGTTCCCATCATTAGATTAGCGTTTGCAAAAAGGTAGGTTTCACTAGCCACGCTAATCATTTAATTTTCATATAAAAAGCTCATTCTCTTTTCCCTTTCATCCATTTTTTCTAAAAGTATAATATTTTGAAACATCTTAAAACTGTCTACAAGGAATCATATTCTTCAAAAACCCTTCTTTTACACAAAAAAAAACATTATCCTGCGGATGAGGAAGAGAAGCAACTAACTATAAGACTTCACGTCACATACAAAAATCATTTTCTATACATCCTGTGACGAATGAAACGAAGAAAGAATAGACAAAAACCATCAGAGCACAAATGAATTCTGAATTTTGTTCTTTTAGTCAAATCCACTTGAATTTTTTTCCACTCCTTTATATACTAACTAACTAACTAACTACAAGTTTATTAAACTGTGCATTCTATACAGCAATACTATATATCTTCCTGTATTAGAAATGGGATGAATAAGCTTGTGGAGTGAATTCAGTCATTGTGATCAGAGAGTCAAATCGAGTCGCTTTAGAATACAGGAAAGACTATAGAGTTTTCCACCTTTTTGTGTACAGCGGATGGGTGATGATTATGTTGTCTTACTTACTATATAGTATCTCAATGAATGAGTTTGTCATGTAATTCCAAATTAAATGCAGTTACAGTGATAAAATTCTGTATCTATCTTATGGTTTATTATTGTCATCATGAAGTCAGTGAATGAAACATGTGCAAGGCTAACTAAATATCAGGTGTGATGTTATTATGTGTGATATAAGTTAGTTAGTTAGTTAGTTAGAACTGGTGACCTAAAGCTGTATAGCGGGATCACTCACATTGCCGGTTAGATTGAAAAAGACGATGACTGAGTCAAAACAACTTGCTTAAAGTAAAGTCAACTTGCTGTACGGAACGGAAGAGACGGATTTTAAGCATGCCATTTTTCAAATCATGTTTTGTTGGAAGATTTGTCCTTTGCAGGTAAATTAGGATGAAATAAGACGTGGTATTGGCCTGTCTTTTTTTGACGACTCACTACAACCATTGTTTGCCATTTATACTTTTAGTAGTTAGTGTTAGTGTTGGGATTCGCGCATGATTTTATCAGGTGTGATGGGCTATTTTCTTTAAATATTTAGGATTTAGGATTTATTTGCTCTTCTTCGTGTGTGAACTAATAATCGCTTGAAAAGTTACACATCATATGTTTTTTTAAATTTTAATAGGTATGCCGCAATAATTAGTATGCGTGGAAATATTAGCTCATCTTGCTTACTTTGATGAGTTGTTTCAGAGTTTTTCTCATCCCCAGCTGCTTAGTAATACCGAATTGACTACTGCCGTTTTATTTTTTTAACTGACATGCAATGCTCGAAAAAATCTTAAGATAATATTAAATATTATCAAAATGAACACACCATACATTGCTTTAACTGTTTAGAGAGTGTTCGTAGAGCTCATATGCAATTCTTATAAATCATTTTGCAGCTATTAAACACCATGTGAGTATTGGTTTTGCAAACAAAAAATCGTATTCTTTCAGAATACGCATTACACTAACTGAAGTAAATTGTAATCCATTGGACGTGTAAAAATCCAATATTCACAATTTCGCCGAGAACGGGTGCAAGAAAAAATTTTAACTAGGTAAACTTGGTGTTGGTTTCAATACAAACTGGGTTTTCATAAGTAGATTACACACATTAAAAGTGAATCTACATTTTTCACCTTCAAAGAGTTCACAGTCTAGAGAGCGTAATACCCAGAACTGAAACTATTTAGCTGTAACATGACTTTTTCCCATTGTTTGTTGGCTTTGTTAACCACAACCACGACACAAGTGAAGGCTTTAAAATTTTCCTGCAAATTGAACCAAATCTGAAAAACAAGACAACTTACTGAGCTACATAAACATCATTGTGTAAAATTATACTTATAAATTACATGAAAATTAACACATAGCTGTGCACAGAGTCTAACTGCATACATTAATTCCCGAAAAAGCTATCAAATTTTCGTCCGGTCTCATTGATTTTGTTATACACTATTCAATCAAATGAGTCGTGCATCACTTTTAATGCCAAAGTTTATTTAGAAATTTCTTCAAAATTCAAGCCTTGATTTGTTCAAAATGAAGAAAAACTTCAATTGAAGCACATGTGACAACTATGGAAGGAAAAATCATACAAACGTTACTTAACGAACTCCCATTATAATATGCTTTCATAGGTCCCGCTATTCATGAACAACTAACTTACAAACATTGCTGTATCCTTTATGTTGTTTGTTTATACCACGCACATGTCGTTCAACCATATTATTATTATGATAACTTTTTTTCCCTCCGCCTAGTATAAAATATGACATCTGACGTAGTTTTTGTTAATCTTCTTTGTCATCGTCACACGTATAATTTCATGCGCCGTCTTTTTATCACTCATATTTTACGACGTATCATGAAAAGTTTGTGTGAAAACAAGCCTGCACCATAAATGTCACTCTACATGTCTGTCAAACTAAAAGGAACAAATAATTAAGTCCCCTCAGTCTGTTCATTAGTTTTAAACATATCATCATCATTGTTTAAAGTGCCGTTCACTCATTATAGCTCAAAGATTTGAGCATGAACGAGCTTTTGGCATATTACACACACAATATGGCATTCAACTACTTTTCATGATTCTTGTCACTAACTTTAACAATGATAGTCAAAGTTTAAATGCATGAAAAATTATGGTATTCTTCTTTATGCGTACACTTACCCAACAGAATTTATTTTGACAGATCAAAATATCATTGGATTTGCTTGGCTTCAAATAACCTCTACTGCGGCAGCTTGTTTTCATTCACAATTTGAGTGAGACGACCTTGCTTACTTACTAAAACATTGTATTTTCTGTTCAATGCACTTGTTTTTCCCCATAAGTGAAAAATTTCATTAGACTGTCAGTCAAAAAGGAAGTACGCACAGTTCTTTTGTACATTTTCCACACTAAACTATTGTTGCTTCATTAGCATGCAAAAAAGTGAATTAGGTAATTTCATCCCTTTAGCAAGTTAATGAAGTTTATCTGGAAATTTTCTTCTCTTGTGTGTGAATATTAGTTAGTTGGTTAGTTAATTAACACTTTTGTTATTACCTTAAGGAGTGTCGCAGTAAAATTCTAATGAGTGCATACATGCATGCACAAATGTGAATAATAGAATGGAAGTCAACAGGTGCATACGCAATATTATTGCTTGGCACTGGTTTCGTTAAGAAATGGAATCCGTTGGCAATGTACAAATTGAAATGGTAAATAAGTATCCACTAAACCATGATGTGATACACAAAGGAGGAATAATTTCACGCATTTGACGAAAATCCATCCAACAGTTGGGCGAATGATGAAAAGCTGATATAAAAATATGGCGAAGAAGATTTCCTAACGAACTAACTTGTCTGCTTACTATTATTAGGCCTGAATGTGGAAACAGAGTAAGACAAATGAGGGAGGGATTATTTCGCCAAGAAATAACAACGAAATAAATCGTGAAAGGAAATCTAAGGTTTTTTCACAGAAATAGGAAAGAAATAAGAATTTAATAATAGGTTCGTGATACGAAATAAACAGTAGTGAAAATATTTATCATTTAGGGGTAGATACACACTTTGTTTGTTAAAAAACAATTCTCCCTTTCATTTCATTATTTCCCTTGTTTCCGGTCTCAAAGGTACACGTGAGGAAATTAATATTTTAATGATGATTCTTGTATCATTTACCAGCATCATTTGTCATATAGGGCTGTCATGTCTCGTGAAAGTAGTAAATAAAGTCATTTACTTTCGGCTTCATTCATGTGTTTATTCCCTTGAACTACTAATACCACTTTGCTCATGTAATTTACCATTTACAACAGCCTATATGGTCCCAAAATTACGTAAAAACGTATTGCCATTATTATGGTTATGATGGGCTTACAACTTGGGCTCACGACGCTACCTTTAATAACGTCTTTTGTTTGTCTACCGCATATTGTTCCCGTCTGTTCCCATTGTCTGCCACGTTGTTTGCGCACACTGCAATAGTTTTGGATTGTTCTGTTCTTACATTGTAGGGGCACTATGAATAGTCAGTTTGTTGAAACTTTTTTTACTAAATGGCGAATATAAAGCAAGCTACCCTCTGGACTTTTAAAAATAAACATACTAAAAATTGCTAGTTTGCTCAAACTAAAGCATTTCCTGGTCAAACTATGCAATTTTTTGCGTAATTTAGAAAAATTAAGTCGTTAGCATCCATTATAAGACAAATTTTAGCATTCAGTAACATTCTGTGGCCTAGTTATGTGGTGATTTAGTTATTACCATTTAGTTATTGCCAAGTTTCATTTGCCTGTGTAAGAAAACTTTTAGTAAAACCTATTATATTGCCTATAATTAGTATAGCTGTATGATGATCATCATCATTACCATCATGTCAAATTGAGATTACTTAACCGAATCTAATGAAAAAAGGCCTCTCTCAATCCCAATACAGAATGACACTGGGTTTGAATCATAATTTATGTATTCATAGACATTAGATATAGGAGGCTACATGGATCATTATTTACATGGGACTATCTTTTAGCACGGTTACTCAAATTTCTTTTTGTTCTGAGGATTACATGTTTTAGAAATGTATAGTTAGTTAGTTAATACCTGAACAATAAATTACATTGCAACTTGTGATCAATATCATTATCATCGTTGTGGTTTGCTTAGCACGTGCCACTGCCAACTAATGCATATATAATTTTGGCTTTCTCTATTTGAAGAAGCGTTTAAAAATTCACAGTTTCCTTGAATCATTTCAAGTTTGGTATGTCAAAAAAAGCGTGAGATCTTGAACATGAAGATGATAGTATCAATGACAAAGATGATAAGATTTTTGACAAGTTTTTCATTCTTTGAAACGAAATTTATCATCTTCATCTGACAATATGACCACAAACAATACAAAATCTTTAAACACTGATTAGGTTAAGGTATGTATATGAATATCTCAAGGTTAGCCCTGTGGTTGGAAAACAGAAACAATGGAGAAATTCGAAAATTGTTGATACTTATCTTTCCAAAATATGGTGTAAAGTGGAATCTAAATATTGCTACTATTTAATCATGCTTGTTTGTGGTGTGGTGTTATGCGTAAACCCCAGATTATAAACTCAACATACCTTTACCTGCGTTGGTCTTAAAATTAGTGAAATAAGGAAAGTTTTTAACTTCTGATTACACTATTTATACCCAAATGTAATGCTTTTTAAGATGAGAAACGAAATTATACCATATCTGATAACACTTCATGAATATGAATAGAAAAAAAGTATAGAAATGCACAAAAAAGTTTTTGATAGCTCAATAGAAGTATTTGGCACCTTCAGGTAAATAAAATGGCAAAAGCTGTATGTATGAGGCCTCACGAAACAGTTCAATAGTAAGTTTAAAAGAGTGGATTATAAAAAAAGTTGCAATTTGCAATGTGCACTCTTCAATTGTATTGTAAAATAAATTCTTCGTTTCAAAATTTTTAAAAATGAAAGGAAGAGTTTGGTTGCAGAACTGGAACAGAATAGAATAAGGGCAGTCTGAATTGTTCTTAAAGTATTAGATATGCACCTGCAACGAAGAAATGCTGTACACATGTGACAAAACATGGTTGCCAATACGGATTGCGGATTGCAATTCAATTATTTTAAACTTAACATTCACTACTTACTATATCAATTAGTGTGGACTCATAAATCACTACGCAAAATGGAGCAAGAACTGCACTGCCAGTAATGATGTAGAACAAGAAATGTTATGTACTGTGAATTGTGAATCCTTTTGTTCTACACATCTTTTTTGGATTGCAAACAAACATAAACAATGCACTTTTATTACTAAAACACTTCTACACTGCACTTTTGTATTTGACTAATTGACTTTCTATTTCACACACCCACTTGCTTGCTGGCTATTTTACGTGTAGATGGGGAAGTATGGAATTAAAAGGTGTAAAATCAGAAAAAAATGTCATGTGGGAAAAAATTCATATGCTGTGGCTTTTAAATTATGCTTTTGTATTACAGATTTTACTGTAAATACTTGAATGGCATACACTCACTATGTTATTTTGATTGAATTTTTTTTCAAAAGGGGGTTGTGACTTCTATCCAAAAGGCGAATATCTGAGATTTGTTCGCGTCCGCGAAAATATTCAAGTCGGGGAACGTGTAATGACACTGGAGATTCATAATAAGCATAATGTGACGCTTGAATCAATTGAAAAGGTGAAATATACCATTTAGAATATTATCCACTGAAAATTTGAAACTTACTCATCATTTTTTCACATCTCCTTAAACAGAGTGACGATGCAAAATACTTTTCCCTGTTCGACGTTAATCAAAAAATGGTGGGATTACATCTAGCCCATACACTGGAAAATGTAGTGGATAATGAATCTCCCCGAAATATTCTAAAATTTAGACTAGCTTGTTATCCCAAAAGTTTGGATCCGGTACTTAAGCTACTAACAAAACAAACGAAAAATATAAATCTTTGGGTTTCCACTTATCTAGTTGTTTTCTTGGATTTTCAGACACCTTCATATTTATTGATCCACATTTATGTTGAAGATTTGAACGACCATGCGGTAAAACTTTTTAAGCTCATAGTCTGTAATTTGTTGTAGTTATGTAATTTTTGAAACCTGTGTTGTATCGTTGTATCGTTGTATGTAATTTTTTTTTAAATATATTTCAGCCCGAATTTCTACATGCTCCATATTTCGTCACTGTTGAAGAGCTAACTCCGATCGGTGAAATTTTTTTTTGCATTTAGTTTTTCTTATGTGTATTGATTACAATAGTTTACAGTAGTTTATTGACTAATGGCTGGTTTCAATGTTAGGTTTGACAGTTTTTCGAGGAATCAGTGCAGTGGACAAAGATAAACCAAATACAGCCAATTCTGACGTCCATTTCTCCATAGTGGAAGGAAACGAAGATGGCAACTTCCATTTGGAAAGTACTCACCCAGCAGCATTGGTTGTTAAACGAAGTCTTGACTATGATACAGGAGATCATGAGTTCAAACTTAAAATCATGGCGTCGGTAAGTGCTAGATAAATTAATTAATCTGATTAATGTTTTAAGCTTGCCAATCATAATTATGACTCGTGATCATGGTGTCACTAGCTAATTACGTAATAATGGATTATTTGATTAATATCAGTTTTTAAACCAGTAAGAAGTAAGATATCACAGATTTCAACTGTAGAAACGAGCATGCCGCCCACTGAAAAACATTTATTGGCTTATTGTAAAAAGGCCATATTTTACTTTTTACCTAACTGTTGCCGTTTGCAGTCAGTTCAGTTTCAATTGTCGAGCAATCCTGTTAAAGAAATTCATCATGCTTATATGCCGTCTAAAAACTTTTTAAAACAAAAGACTCTCTGGGGATGTAATAAGGGTATAGTGGGTATAGGATGGTCGGCTCTTTAGTACATTTTGCTAAAATAAAACTAAAAGTAATTAAGTTGGATTTTTCAATGAATGAGCATGAAATGAGTTGACAGCTTTTGAAGGGTTTACGATACTGTGTCAATCAATAAAACCAATAATGGTGACTGATTGGGGACAGATTTACCTTATAAGAGAGAGATTAATTGAAATACGCTGTTACGTAAGAGAATAATAATGAATGACGGTTGTATGGTTTTAGTTTTAGTGAACCTTTCCGTTTAGATTGGCCTGTACTTTCAGACCGACCGACTGATGGAGAGTAATAGTTTGTAGCTAAAATTAATTATTGCTACATCGTTTTTAGTTGCGTTTTGTATTACGTCAAAAAGGTTGAGACATTACCATTCTTAATTTTTGCATTCTTATTTCTTCTCACAGGATAGAGGGAATCCGCCATTGTCCAGTTTTGAAATTCTCACTGTAAAAGTAGTAGATAATGATGATTTGCCACCAGTGAGTTGCATGCACTTGCACTATACAGGAATATTTTTTACGCCGAACTTGATAAATAATGTTAAGTAATTAATTTTGTCTGAGTTTAGGTGTTCTCAAAAACGTTGTACAAAACACAACTGAAAGAGGTCTACCCTTTCTCTGTAAGTACCAAGAAGCACTTTTTGACTAAAAAGTTGGAAGATTAGTCATTGTAAATTTTTTAAATGAACAGAATAAAAAAATTCGAGAAGAAGTGCCATTTCCTGAACCAATTTATGCATATGACCAAGACCGGGGCATCAACGCAACGATAGAATATGAAATTATCTCTGGAAATGATGCCAAATATTTTGAAATCGATTCAAAAAGGGGTAAACTATACTTGGTGAAGGAAATCGACCGAGAAACGTTAAATTTTGATGCATTTCATCTTCAAATCCAAGCCACTCAAACGGATGATGGGACCAAGTTTGGTCTAGCTGGTGTCAAAATTGAAATCATCGATTTAAATGACAATAGGTACTTATCTTGATGCACCTTTTTTTCATTGTCATCTGAAAGAAAGTAATGCATTTTTTTTCATACTTTAGACCCGAATTTGAGGTCGAGGTATACAACATTAGTATTATGGAGAATTTGCCAAATGGCTTCAGTGTGTTGCATATTGAAGCTAAAGACATTGACCAGGTAAACTGCATTAAATTGAAATTTCAGGGTATGTAAATCTCACACTAAATAAATGCATCTACTAACCACTAATGAAACCATGCATGCATTGTTTTTAGGGGGAAAATGCTGAATTCATGTACAAGCTAGAAGACCGAACACGTGCTTTCGAAATAGACGCTGTGACCGGATGGCTCACGGTCAAAGACCAATCTCAACTAGATCGAGAAACTGTGAGTTCAATTACATTGAAGGTTGTGGCAGAGGAAAAACGGATAAATGTTGCTTACGGAACATCCAAAAGTCAAGCTACTGTTGAAATCAATATTTTGGACAGCAATGATGGTAAAAACATAAACACATGAAGATTTTCTATTTTCTGTAGAACATTACTTACTTACCCACCACAACTACCATTTCAGGTACACCTACATTTGTACCATCCAACTTGTATAAGTTCCAAGTCACAATTGATTCTGAAATTGGGTCAGTTGTAGGCCAGGTAAGATTATTTATTACCGTGCTTTAAACCGTAGTTCTTCTTCTGCCGGTTATGTAGTTGGGAACTGTTGATGGTTTTTTTGTTGCTTGACTATCTCAGGTAACAGCCAAAGACCCTGATTTAGGTGGAAATGGCGAAGTCATATACGAAATTCAGAAATCTAATTCCACATCGGTAGAAGGCGGAGATCTACCATTCGAAATCGATGTGAAATCCGGTTACATCTTCTTATTGGAAAGACCACTACCCAAACTTCACTATACACTTTTAGTGCAGGCCCAAGACCAGCCTGAGAATCCCAGTGAATCCCGGTATTCATTAGCTGTGGTCCAAATTGAGGTTGTCAAAGCTGGTGCAGGCCATTCCCCAGAATTCATTGGAGCACCATATGAGTTTTGGGTAGGCACACATGTTGGCATTGGTACAAGCGTGGGTCAAGTAAAGGTCAATCATTTGGATTCAAAGTATACAGTTTATGATTTACTTCACAGCTACTATGATGGCGGTGAGTTTGGAACAAAGAATAACGGAAATATAAATTGATCCAACTAACGAAACACCAAAATTAAAAAAAAAACATTTTCGCGCGTCTAGACTTCTAGTTTTTTCCCTTTGTTTTTCAGTCCCATTTGCGATAGAAGAAAGGACAGGTGTCATTGCAGTAGTCGATGAGCTGTTGAAATTTACAAGAACTACATATGAATTTGAAGCTTATGTGACCGATAGCCGTCACACATTGACTACGAATTTGACTATCCATGTTGTAGACCCATTAGACTCGGTGGGCGAAAGTAGTAGCAATGAACCATTTGAATTGAGTGTGAAGGAGAATGTGGCCGGAGCTTTGGTAGCCAACTTGCGCACCCTACTGAATGATGTGGCAACTAATTTCCCAGGAAGGGATACTCGCTTCACGGAATTTATCTTGGCCAATTTTGAGGCTCGGGATAAGTTTGCCATCTCCAATGATGGGGCGATTTATACACTTCGTGCTTTGGATAGGGAGAAACAATCTAGGTATTTTATAGATACAAGATGGTGTAGCAGTAGTAATATTTCGGCCAGATTTTACTCTGTATTGGAAACTTTTAGGCATTTGTTGACGGTGATTTCTCAAAATCGAGGAATTGGACAAGGACAAGGTATTGTGCATGCTAAAAAATCCTAGCTGTATCCAATTGGGGTTAATTTTCAAGAGATTTTTGTAACTACTTTTTGTAGGAGTATACAATCTGATCGTCTCTGTCGTTGATGAAAATGATAATCCGTAAGTTTGAACAGTAGAAAATGTTTTCCTCAAGAAAATGTATAAGGCATTATTATCATGAAACTTATTTTCATATGTAGGCCGAAATTCGACCGACCAAAATATTTCGGAGCGGTACGAGAAAACTCAAGCCCTGGAACACCAGTAGAGTTGGAACACCCAATAAAAATATTTGATGCAGACGAAGGGCCAAACCGAGACTTTATGGTTATTTTGCGAGGTGAAGGATCTGGAAAATTCCAAGTAGATCCTGCAACGGGAAAAATATTTGTAGGGAATTTTCCATTAGACAGAGAAGAAAAGCAAATGTACAGTCTTAAGTTAATTGCTACAGACAGAGGAAATTTGTCTACTTCTGCTGTTCTGGAACTGTCTATCATAGATATCAATGACAACCCGTAAGCACGCATTTTTTAGTATTCTCATTCTCATATTCTCATCTTACCCCAAGTGAGAGTAAATAGCATCAGTCCCATTTTCAATACGTTTGACTAAAATGTTTTTTCTGTGTGAGAGCACAGGCCGATATTTTTTCAAAACATCGTCTTAGACCCACCAGATGGGGAAAGCACCGAAGGGCCTAGAGAATATTTGCGTTCCAGTGCATCACAACCAGTCTCCGTCGAAATTCCCCATTCAGAGCCAATCAAAATACCTGAGACAGTTCCAATCGGAAGCCGAATTGCTCGTGTACAAGCAACAGACAGAGATATTGGTGACAACTCGAAAATTGTCTATCGTATAGTTTCTGAAAATAGCAAATCTATCGGAGGGATGCCATCCCGCCATCTCACAGCTAGACAATATCTTCTCACACGCAACAAATCTAAACATTTTACAATCGACCGATCATCTGGGGAAGTTTCTGTTGCGAAACCTTTGAAGCCAGACACGGAATATGCTCTCAATATTTCTGCAACAGATCGAGGAGGCTTACGTTCGTATACAGGGATTAGGGTTTTAGTTCAAGATGTAAATAATTATGCTCCTAGATTCCAACGGCCGTGGTACACATTTGAGATTCTGGAAGGGAATTATTTACGGGGTGAGATTGGCAAGGTTCAAGCAGAAGATGAAGATGCTGGCATCAATGGCGTTATCATGTATTCCTTGAGGAAGAAAGAGTTGACCGATTTGAATCATCCATTTCGAATTGATCGAAAAACTGGTATGATTCACGTGGAAGGTCAAGTGGATCGTGAGAAAAAATCGAGATATCTTTTCAAAACTGTAGCCACTGACCAAGGTAGTCCGCCTATGGAAACGGAGGTTGATGTTGAGGTCAATATTTTGGATGTGAGTATTTTTTCTCGTTTTACTTTACATTAAATTGTGCTTGTTTAGCTTTTCTCATTGTAGTCCTAGTGCGATGGTTCAACAATGTTAAACAGCGTGCTAATGTTCATATTTATTAATTGTAATTTTTCTTCTTTTTCAAAAAGATCAATGATAACCGGCCAAGATTTTACGGCTATATTTCGACAGCGAAAGTTGAGAAAAACAAAACAATTCCAATTTTTAGAACGGAGTTACCAGACGGAGCTAAAGCTGGCACATTTGTGACTCAAATTCGAGCCAATGATTCAGATTCTGTTGCAAATGGGAACGGGCTAGTTCTCTTTCATTTGGGAAACAATCAAAAGCAATTCTATATTGATTCAAAAAATGGATCAATCATGACTACATCAGACCTTAGCTATGACACTCAAAAGGAATACAATGTGACTGTAATTGCGTCCGATCTGGGTCAACCAAGTCTTAGCTCAACAGCATGGCTTTTCATTCGTGTTCAAAAATCTAACAACTCTCTCACTCACATATCTACAAAAGATAGAGTATTCCAGGAACAAGTTTATACTTACTTTATTCCAAGTGATTCCCGAACGCCATATTTCTTGACCAAAATGAATGTCACTAGTAAATACAAAGAGCTACCAATGGAGTTTCAACTATACGGCGGCGAAAGAATTATATCCAGCTTCCGAATTGGCCCAAAATCTGGGGAAATTTATATTGTCAAAAAACTTGCTAGCGGGATTGCACACGATATGCTAGTAAAAGCGTACAATGCAAAAGAACCTAGAGGATTTGATACCCGGCAAGGGAATCCAGTATCGGATCGTTATTTAGGTAAAAAAAAGTTTTTTTTTTCACACACATGACATTTAAAATTAAATTATAATTTTTCCTCATATACACTCTTTTTCACAGAACACAACGAAGCTTTAATCCGAGTGGAGCAGTTACCTCCATCATCCAACGTCCCAAGTAGCCCCAAAATGGGCCAAACAGATCCCTTAACCCCAATTCCCTCCCCTGCCAACCCAGTAATAATCACAAAAGCACCCCCAGGTCGTCGTCCCAGTGGCAACACCACATCCCGCCCTTCATCTAAAAAAGAATCCAAATCCAGCAAAAGCTCGCGTTATTACGCCGGAGAAATTGCTGTGCTCACACTTTCCTGTGTGATTTTCGTTGGCGGTCTTGTGGCCGCCATTTCTGTTGCCTGTATGCGGCGGAAAAAGCAGCAACATCATCGCAGAAGACTGTCCCACTTCCCTGCCATACCCGTTGAAGTTCGCCTTCAGAAGCAAATGCCTTTACGAAACATTGGAGGTGCTCCAGCCCGTCCAGTAATTTTCCCTATGGCATTGCCCACCACTTCAGAGCCCATGTTGAGCACTGATACGGATAATACCAGTGAGACGTTCACAGACTCACCGAACATGTCCCCCTCTAGAGGCCAACAGTGTAGAAATAGTAATAGTTGTAGTAATAATAATAATGGCGTGTGTCCAGAATGCAGGAAAATGAGGAAACCTCATAGCCATGGGGTCCGGGGGGCGGTTCAACATCATCGGGATAAGAATTTAATCAAGTCAGCTAGGAATCCTAGAGAGACTTCTGTGCATTCTAATAATGATTCGGGGATAGATGGCTCTGAAGGCCAGTGTCATTGTTGTCAGTCTCATTTGAATTCGTCAAGTGAGAGTGGAAGGTCTGTTATGCAGTTAACAATAAGTTTGTGAATGAGGAAGAGAAATTAATCTCGTGGGCCTAAAAAATGAATATGACTGTTTTGATTTGGTTTCAGAGAGCAGTATGAAGATAGTTTGATGCCACAAATGAATCATAATGCAGGAGGAGGAGGAGGAGGGAAACCTAGAAGAAGTTTTCGCAATAAGCGATTAGCTGGAACCCCATTCCCATCCAATAGACATGTGGATAGTAATGGAAACAGCCATGGAGGAGGAGGTCGTCAGTTAAATAATGTTCATCATAATAATAGAAGTAGACTTTCTGAACGTGGTGTAATTCTTTAGGTTTACACATCTTACACATTGAACACATATATGCTGCATTAACTTTTCAGTAACTAACTATGCTTCCAAATACTGTGTATATTTTATGATATGCGATGTTCATATATATTCTGTACAGAGGTTGTGGTGTGATGTGAATGTATAAGATAGTTTTTGTAATATTTGTATTTTTATATAGTAGTATTTTCTTGAGAATAAAGGAACAAATTGAAAATATAATGGTGTTTGCATGTGAAAGCTAGCTCTCTACATTCAAACATTCTGTGTCATGATTCACGAGGACTTGATAGTACACTAGGAAAAATTGTACGATAAAAAAATTTAACTGTGAGAAAGCAGAAATATCGGGCTTTTTAACGTAGATTCATTCCCCCTACCGTTGCAGAAACATATACCCTGGGCGGCCTGGGCCTAGGGATAAACCGGGTAAACGCAACGTAACCATAAGTGAAAGCAAAGAATACGCTCAACACCACTCTGTGCTGTTCATTGGTGAAAGGAATATCGTCAGCTTATAAACTGTATGAGCTTGACGCCTCAGCCACAGAATATTGTTGCAGTTATTAGTAATATTAGCTAGGCAGTTGGCTGTTTGGCTCCCCCCAGCGGGCAGTCCAGCAGTATTAAAGTAAGATAAGAAAGTAGTGTGAGATGCAGAGAGAAAAGTAAAATTGTCTGTTTTAGTTCAGCAGAGGTGTCAATCGTCGAAAAAAATTTATTTTCATATTCGATTTCTTTGTTTTGTTCTTGCTGTATTGCATTACTACTAATCATTGAATTCAACTGTTGGATATCCCATGCTGGTGAGCAGGTAAGTAATTTTAATTATCCTAACTTGCAACTTCTCCATCTTGTTCTGGATTAAGGTTTTATCGCATATTACGACTTGCAAACAGCACGCAGCCATGTTTGTTGGTCTTGCTCTTGGTTATGTCTGCTACTATACTAATGCTCTTCTTCACATTCATACAGTCTCATAAATAGTATATTATTTTGTTGATCATCTATAATCTATAAAAGTCAATGCCGGCCATGCCGGCAAATCATTTAATAAGAGATGTGCATGTTTCATTTCATTTGGGTTGCTTTGATGCTAACAAGCAACGGGACATGGAACTAAGGTGAGAAACGTACTCAAGCTCACAGTTAGTAATATCCTGGATATTTGATTCTGTTAATTAAGTCGTTGATTCTACTACATCCACACCGATCCGGTCCCGGCGTATTCAATGTGAATTGTCCATTCTATGGTGTACACTGGATGGACATTCCAGCTTATATAGCTACATATGTAGTAGGTCTTGGTTGGTTTAGTGTATAGTGTAGCATATATATATTTCTGTGAGCTAGGTTTGTAAAGTTGGTATGCAAGTTAGCATAAACGTGTGCAAAAGCACGTCGACATAAGTCGTTCACTTCATATTCTTCGTCAGCACCGTGTGTGTAGTACTCACACATGTGAGGGAAGAAAATCTGAGCCGGAGAAAGTAGAGTTTCATAAGAATTTCACAAAATCTAGATGCAAAATTGTTAAGGATTGGAGGATTCTTCTTAGGACAATATAGGGCTACAGAGATAGTAGCACAGGCATCCAATCCAATGAACATGGACGACTGAAAGCGTGAATTTACTATTGTTAATTGCATTGTATTATAGCAAATGGGTTTCATCTCATTCCAATGTTCCGTAACGCACTAATATGCTGCTTCAGATATCTGCTAAAGGGATTTGTGGATTTTGCTAACAAAAGTAAGGAAACAATTTATTATCTGCTCACATTCAGCTAACTTACTTAGCCAGCAAAAATGCTGAAATTATGCCCCCACATGGTGTTAGCCAGCTACAGTAGGTAGGGGGTGTTTTTTTTTGGCTGCAGTATGTGGGATTGTTTACATTTTCCTTCCTTATATGTTATACACGAGTAACTGGCGAGTGAGAGCGACTACGTGATGGTGTACACATTAGTAGGCTGGAGCTGGAGTGATAATTACAGACATATATATACCATACTACCATACAGATTTTAATTATTTAGAGAGATAAAGAGAGGCTAGTCTCCTTTGTGTGTTGGACTATAGTTGGACGTTTTCTTGTAGCCCAAATACCTGGAACTCATAGATTTTCTTGTGCCTGTCCGCATTGAATTTCATAATTTTTAAGTATTTTGGAGTCGCTGGAGATTAAATTAATCAGTAGCATTTAGTGACTGACAATACCTGAATACAGTCTTCTCTAAAAAAATTTCTTGCTTATATATTTGCATTGCACGTTTGACTGGACCAAACCCCATATTTGTAGTTAGTGTATTCTTTGTTGTCTTCTACATGGAATGATAATTTATACAGGGGCAGATATCTACCCCTTGCCCATTATTACATTGCAACCCTCAACTAACTCATGCACAGTTATAATACTGTTCCTCCATCCCACCATGCGTAGGGAAACTTACCATGATTTTCAGCTGTTATACTACAGTGCAGTGTAAATAACTAACTATACTTCAGTGCTTTTAGATTTGCTCACTACCACTACACTACGTTGAATTCAAGCTACGGAATATTATATGTTGTATAGTACTACTCTCTGAACTGAAGGTAAAGCAAAAGCAATCTAACCAAGGTTGTGTTGTATAGTTAGCAAAAGCTGTGTAGCTAGCTATGCACTCGCACTGTGTAAACGCACTTTTTGGCTGAATAATTACGACTCGTAGTAAGCTAGCTAGTTCAATGTAGTAGTTTTGGTGTGCTCCGATTTCTTGTTTTTCCATACAATATAATATGCAGCTAGCTATATAGTGTACTATCCCAAGTCCCACTTATAAACTAACTATTGTGTGATACATGTGAACTTTCGAGGAAGCAGTGAACTGCTGAGCGAGCTCTGGTGTAAAGGACTTGTTCAATTTTATTATGTTTGTTACCATTATATATGCATTGAACTGAGCTCGCCTTTAAATTCATTATTCTCATATAATAGTGTTTGGTCAGCTATACATATACATGTAATTAATTGTAATCACTATGATCATTAAGTAATCTACAGTTGCAGTATCCAGGAGCCTTTATAAACTCATTACTGGTAGTTGGTC
>Ga0210040_10004121_pt1 | contig 19163 bp, 20 predicted proteins | sample CryGeyCG12114_NA_FD_185462 | JGI IMG/M metagenome (GOLD analysis project Ga0210040, IMG submission 185462) | Groundwater microbial communities from aquifer - Crystal Geyser CG19_WC_8/21/14_NA (SPAdes) (version 2) | ecosystem: Environmental > Aquatic > Deep subsurface > Groundwater | place: USA...
ATTACCCGGTAGGCTTATGGAGGACACTGTTGGCACCATTGGGTGTCTGTAAATGCACAAGTACACTTATCGTCTGATTCAAATTCGATTTGTCCTGCTCCGAAGTGCAAAGACCTTCCAAAAGCTAAAAAAAGAAACACGCCCTTAGAATTTGTAAATGAGTGAAGTATTTATGACAAAAAAAATTGAAACAATTCTTACCTTGACATATTCAATATATTGCTTACAATGATGAAAAGGCTCAAGCAATAACTTAGGGAAATAAAATCTCATTGCTTCAACAACGCCGTGACCTGCGGTCGATACGATTGCTTTCACATCTTTGCGATTCAACAGATTGTCAAGCTTTATTTGACAATGCATGTCAAACTTTTCTGCATACATGTTGTACACTTCAAATTCCCAGCTCTGAAAAAATATTTTCGTAAAACATATAGTTCCGAATTCCTGTACAAACATAATTCACACGCACATTTAATGTTCAGGTTAAAAGTCATCTTTTCAGAACCAACTGCAGTCAAATTTACTGTAGCAGTATATGGGGCGATTGCAGCAAGAAAGCGATACACAATGTAAACGTATGCTACAATGACTGTGTAAGATCTCGTTTTCAAATAAAATAATATAAGGGAATAAAATTTTCACCAATTCTGTGTTTCTGTGTCTTCCTTTTTCTTGACGTTTTACAAGTTGCAAGAAGAAAAGCCTGTTTTTCAGCACTACTTTGAGTAAATAGTAAGACAACAAATGAGTTTGTGACTGCTATTAGAATCTGCGCAGCTGATACAGATCTTTCTATTATGAGAAACTGGAGTACTAATCTTTATAATCACTGATTTTAGGGTAGGTTCATTAGTTAAGTATTTAATATCATGACTATAATTAATATAAGCATATGGACAAAATAAAGTTTTTACTGTGTGAATTGTGTCTGAAGAACATTATTATTACTTATTATAAATAGATATAATCAATATTCAAAACGCTTACTTCCGCTAATTCCAGAAGACAAATCCCAACAGCAGGAGCATAATTGGGCTCTGTCATTTCCACTGTATCCTCTATTGTACTAATCAAAGTGATTGTCAATTCTGCTATATCTTCAATGCAACGGAACGTATCTTCCAAATTCTGAACCATATATATGAAATTTATAAATAAGAATCGTGTTGATAAAATATTATCACTAAAATTAATCTGTGTGATCTTCCGCACCTCATTTTCTTCTCTAAGTTTGCTAGCCAACTCTTCACGAAATATTTTGAGGAGCATTTGAAGATCCCGAAGATATTGTCTCTCTGACTGAAGAAAATCTCCCACCACCTATAATAATGAATACCACAGCTGTAGCCATTATTGTTAGTTTTGCGTGGATTTTCAAAACCAAATTAAACTTACTTCGTTGTATGACAAAGAGTCTAGAGTAAAAGGCTCTTCGATTTCATTGTCAGATATTGTATTATCCAGTTTGAATAATTCACATAAAACCTAAACGTGTTTAATAAAATCATTATATGTTGGTAGCATATAATAAATAAATATTGATTTAAGCAATATACTTGAATAAACTCACTTTATCACAAGACATGGCCGCTTTGATATCTTGAGTGGAAAATTCCCCATGTCGACTATGCTTTACGTAATTTCCCACTAACTGTGTATAGCGAAAAGTTGCAAATTAGTATTACTTAATTCTAGCAATTGTTGAACAATTTTATTTTTCCAATTTGAAAAAATCCTTACATTTAAAATATCTGCAGCTATGTACTCCAAGACAATGCAAATAAACACGGTAACATTTTGATCCACTTTATGTTGCAGTAAATCCTTCTCCTAAAACGTTTAAGCAAGAAAAATATTACATTAAATTGTACATTGAAAGGAAACTAGCAGTGCCAAAAAAAAAACCTTCTGAAGTAGAGAATGGATTCGCTCAACAGGAAAAACGACATTGTCTTGTTTCTTCTTCCACTGTTTGATGGCACTCATAGATTCATCTATGGCCCATTTATCAATTGGAGGGGGAAATAATCTTTGTACACGCTCTTGTACTTCTTGAATTGAATGAGGTGACGGCCGAGAACAAATCATACCCATTAATTGCAAAATTAAACGCTCTACATACTCGAGAGCATCCTCCTTGGCTCTCATAGAGTGCCCAACTTTGTGAGACACCTAAAGAAAACAAAACTCACATGTAATTTTATTAAAACATTTTTCGATGCAAAAAATGATGTAACACTACCTTCTTTAGCCCTTCGAGGAACAAACCCTTCCATTTCCCTTCATTATCTCTTCCGCTAAAATCATACTGGAAAATATCAGCATTTGATATAGCGTGAAACATAGTAAATATGAAAACTGAAGGGAATCAGTTATTTAGGATTAGGATAGTTGGGGATCCGAAATAATTCGATAATGGATAGTCTCTTGATTCACTCATACTCGATTGAAAGTGCATTATTGAGCAACAGGCATTTTTGTTTGCAGCCAATGTTTCAATCGTACCATTGTTTCCGTCCTCAACAAAGTAGCAATTTTGACATCAATCCTAGTAAACGGTGAGAGTTACAAGTCAGAATGCATAACATATTCAGTTTTCAACATAACCTAGGACATAATGAGTTCCCAAAACACATTTTACCTTACCTCTGTAAACAGAGCCTAAAGTTTTCTCGTTGTCGTTTTAGAGTCTACTTCGACCCAAAGAACAAATATACAGGAAAAATAATCCAGCAAACGGAAAGCAAAAAGAATATCACAAAGTTGGCAGACTTCTTCAACACGTAGCTCAGTCAGATTATCAATGACTCAGAATCCAGAAGTTGGTTATCAAATTTAATTCCTTCGTAAAGATTAAACACAAATGGTAGTTTAGTTCATTACAACTTAGTACGAGGAAAGTGTCAAGTGAAATGAACAATGAGACCGACATAATTAAAAATACCAACCTTATTGTAGTCTCATAATTACAATGAATCGCAAACTGTATTTCGAATTTATTTACTTACTTACATCACTTATTTACTGGAGCTGGATGTATGATGACAAAAAGTAACAACTGATTTTACTAATCGTAGTAAAAAACAAAAAAGGAGTTGTATATGCGATCCCTAGTTGTTGAATCTATGAGTCTCCTTTTCAAGTACATTCAATTCTCGTCACTCAATGTGTATTCCATGAATTTGTGTGTCGGTAAAGGACAAGTGTTGATATATCGCATCTCGCATGCATATGTGTGCACGCTAGTAGTTTGTATACAGCAAAAATGCAAAAGTTTTTGTGTGTGCAGGATTCATGCTTTAGGTCTACATCACATAAACTGAACAAACCGTGGGAAAATTTGGGAATTTTCGGAAAAGTTATGCGACATCTTTGTTAGTTAGATATTATTTAGATAGTTAGATATTAGATATATTAGTTATATATGGTTAGTTCTACTAAGACTTCTAAGTAGCTGTTTAGTTGCTAGGATGTTTAGTGGTTTAGTAGTTTAGTTGCTACCAAGTCAAGATGTCTAGCAAATAGATTTAATCATATAGTTAAATCTTGGAAACTATGTGCAGGTATGCATAAAAAATATTTGGTACATGTGAATTGACACGTCCTCTAATTGCAGCCAACTTTCACCACCGCTTTCTGTGTTAATACCGAATTAAACGATTCTCTATCCCCTGAACAGCAATACAATTTGTTGACAACTTACGAGTTTCAAAATGTTAACTCAAACATATGGCTCCCATACGAAATCTTATAGCAAGTTTTTCGTACTAGCGGAAAAATAAAAGTGACGCTCTTTGTTGAAAATGTTTCCATCCAAGTTTATTTCGTGCTGAATTTTACTAAATAAATGCATCATGCTTTCACAAAGCATTTTTAAGTAAAATGGATACTTTGCCGAGAATCCGCCACATCACACATTATATTCATGCTATTAAGACAAAGTGAAATTCGAAAGCGAAATAAAATTAACGCAACACGCTACGATAGCTCATCAAATAAAACATCTTTCCAAGGCATTTGGACTTGACAAAAAGCCAAAAGTATTGTCCAGTAACTTCTACAGTGCTTGGAGCAAATCTTTGTTCTCCCAAATTGTTTCACTTCATTCTGCAAAGCAATAAACGGACCAACATTCCTCATATTGAACTCGTCTTGCAATAATTCTGATCCTACTTATTTAAAAAAATCGCTACTTACATCCATTTATATGTTTCATATTACTAAGAGGTACTTGATCCTAATAATACTAAAAGAGAGCCTACTACTATCATTTATACACATCACTCAACACGAACTATACAACAGTGACTAACTAACCAACCAACTACTAACTTACTTGTGCTACCATACTAAAGTATGGACGCCTTTTTGGGCTCCATAGTTGCTATGTGAGAACAAAGACGTAGATCATGGATGCCCAGTAAGTACTGTGAAATAGTCAGTACATGGCTAATAAGCAACTGGTCATATCCACCATTTATAATACATATGGCTGCTAGAGGAAAAAACTTGTCCCGGCACTGACTGTAGTAATAAAGGCTGGCTGCTTCATTTTGGTCTTCAAGGGTAGACATATTATATATGAAAAAAAGTTAGTCACATTTATGTTACTACTAAACTTATACCGCACTATCCCCATAGGTATATAAATATGTGTGAGAAAAGCATGCAGCATAGCCTGTAAATTCTACTATACATACTTACCAGCTTGTTATATGATTATCCAGCACACTGTGTGTAAAAAGTAGTGTAGTAGTACTACTACTTCAAGCGATGAGCACAAAATAGTAAGCAGGATTTTGGACACAACATGCTGTATACTAACTAACTAACTCGTCAAAAAAGGTTTCCGTTTCATCTAGCACTGGTTTGCAAGTAAAAAGGGGAGAAAACTACAAGTACCTACATTAAGGGTTGAGAGGTACCCTTTTAGTTTATACATAAACTATATATGACCTATCTCTTTCTCTTTGTCCTGCTGACTCTCTCTCTCTTTATTTCAGATCATTCGGGATATATATATTCTGTTGGTCAACAAGAATCCAAGATTGACCCACGAAAATTTATCCAGTGCAAAAATAAACTATTGTTTGCAACTAACTAGGTTAAGTTGTAAAAAGTGATCTAGTAAAACGGCTTGATTTCAATTTGAAACTGACTGACAAGAAGAAGAATCTTGTTCTGGACTGGACAATATAGTGTGCATCTGCAAACGCAGGTATTAACCTTTATAATTTAAAGTTTGGAAATAATTGGTGGACTTATGGCATCTACAATTTTGCAATGCAATAATAATTTAACTGTGGCACATCAATTTAAGTTACCGGTTTAGTGAAAGCTAACAATAGATAGATTTCATTGGAGAAAACTGCTTGATTCTAGGAATGCACACTTAATACTGCCGCCTCGTTTACTTTTCACCGTAGGCTTCTCCATTTTTGGTTCAATAGGCATAGTTAGTAACATTATAACAAACATGGCTTTAATCTTAACGCCATTTGCAACTACCCTATCGAAGCTTAATAAATTGCATAACGATTTTAATTAATGGGTGAACGGAGCGGTAGTTTTGCAATTCGATTCAGGAATCCATTTCTGAAATGTGCATTGTGAATCTCCAAATGCACCAGGCTCGCACAGGGGAGATGCATGGAATTCATCCGTATTCTCCATGGTTTGTTTATAATACTTGGATTAAACCATTTGTGGTTTAGTCAGGTAGGATAGGACAGAACATCCATGTTGAATTTTTTTAGAGGGAAAATAACAAACCATCATGGTGACTCCCTCCATTTTTTCCATTCTTCATTGAAAGTGAATTTTGTGCATTTGGCGTGCGTGCGAACCTGCAAACACTGTATATTGATAGTTTGCAACTGAACATCGATGATTCATTCGAATAGTTTTCTGAGTACTTGTCATCGCCACTTAAGCATCCATTTTGCTATCGACATGTTTGTGTTTTTTGCAAACTAACTTGAAGCTAATGGAATCTACTTTTGACCTCAGGTGTGAATCTCGGCATCCAGCACTGCTAAGAACTCGTTGCGTGGCCTTGTAATTTGTAAACGTGAAGTTGTAAAAAAGCTTTGAGATGATGGATTTGGGCTCTGATGTGATCACAGAAGTTGAAATTCAGCCTCAAATGGAGGAGGTAGAGACGTACGCTGTGGACATGAGTGGGGATGAAGACACCATTGAAATCGCAGCGGTGGATAATGATGTAGACTTGCCGGACGACATCTTGTTACAAAATGGCGGCTTCAGTGAACTGTTGGGAAACACTGGAGATATTTTAATAACGCCACATGCCGGGCCTTCACGTCCACAGGGAATGCACAAAAAGCAGCAACGTAAAGTACCAAATGGTAGGAAGAAAGTTAAAGAAGATCATATGTCATCAAATGGATCGGGTAATTTAGTTTTAACTGGCGATCCAAATGGGAAAAGACGAAAGTGGGAGCCTAAACAAGTTCAGATACGGACTTTAGAAGGTGAATTTTCTGTCACTATGTGGGCCTCAGGAAGTGACGACAGTAAGTATTTTTTAGACACCTATGATGGGAAAAGTGATTTTGTTATATTGTTCATGTTATCTATGTCTGTTTTTCTGTGGAAATAGTTGATTGTGAAAATAACAGAATTAAGCAAGAGATGTGTGAACCTGTGTCTTCATCGTCAGAAGAAATACATATTGGAGATCAAGATCCTGATTTTACCGAATACATGACTGGAAGAAAGATACCTCCTCAAGGTATCCCTGGGTTGGATCTTTCAGATCCTAAACAACTAGCAGAGTTCGCCCGGCTAAAACCGAAGAAAAGTAATGACGATGTTGCCAGAACTATTGCATGCCCACACAAGGTATGTTGCTAAAGAAGTGTACTTTTAATGACTACTAAAAGTCAGTATTAAAATATTCAAATTTTTTCACTTATTGAATGTAGGGTTGCACAAAAATGTTTAGAGATAATTCTGCAATGCGGAAGCATTTACATACTCATGGTCCACGAGTCCATGTTTGTGCAGAATGTGGTAAAGCATTTGTGGAAAGCTCAAAACTGAAACGTCATCAGCTAGTTCATACTGGCGAAAAACCATTTCAGGTAAAATTTTACTTTTTTTGACGTTAGATTTTAATAAAAACTCGAAAAACTTAAATAGCTCTAATCTTTCCTTATTCCTGTAGTGTACTTTTGAAGGATGCGGAAAAAGATTTTCTCTCGATTTTAATCTGCGCACACATGTACGAATCCACACTGGAGATCGTCCTTATGTTTGCCCATTTGATGGATGCAATAAAAAATTTGCCCAGTCCACGAATCTTAAATCTCATATTTTGACTCATGCAAAAGCAAAGTAAGTCATTTGCGCTTACCCATTAAATACACTGTATGCGATACGAGTTAATGGTGAATTATTTTTTTTTAAACTCTAGATCCAGAACCAATTTCATGCGACAAATGCAAAGTTTACCAAGCGAGGGTGTAAATGATCCTGAATATGTACAAGTAGAAATGGGAGCCGATGATCAACAATTCATTGTTTACACATAGACTGATACATATGCAGATATAGAGACAAAACAATGTTTTCGTACGGAAAGTTATATAATTCTGATGATAACTGTTTATTTGTGTGTGTCGGTGTCATTCTGTGGATTGAGATATTTTTTGAGCATTTAGTGGCGATGAAAAGATGTCTTCAAGGAACCAGTAGTAGATGTGTGAAACTAACTTTGTCAGATATCATCGTAATTTGTCCCGTAGTTGTTAGAAGCTTGTAAAACTGTATATCCACTCTTGTTTTTGTTATTTTTTTTCTTAACCCTTACAGCAGCTGTAGCTTAGCCTACTCAAATGAACATAATCTTCAGGGAAGTCTATTGATCGTCTTATTTAAAACTTGTTGAAATACGTTTAAAACTGTCGAATTTAGTAGATAATATTAGAAAAAGTCACAGCGATAACTTTTTGTAATGATTGTATAATGGACGGCATAAAATTCTTTTTGTACTTGTTGAACTCACCCTCTCTCACCACCTCATTTGAAATATTAGTTTACTATAATAAATTTAACGTAATCCAAACAAAGAATTGGATAAACTAATGCCTGCAGTTTCCTCCAGCATAGCATATTGAATATCTACATCAAATATATGTATTTTAAATAATTAGCTGTAATGCTAAAAGAAAACTTTTTATTCTAATACATAAAATGTGTACCCAACCACCTTGTTTTGTGATGTAGAAATAAATGGTCAATAAAATATAGTAAGTATATAACCGACTTTTGTATTTATCTACATTATTCACATTATAAATATCACAGTATAGACTTGTTATTCAAGTTGCCACCAAATCAAGATAGTACTTTAAAAAAAGTCATATGCAATATATTATATAATAATATTACAAACACCATGAGATTGTGTAATGCATGCATCTAAACATATTTCATCTCCAGTTTCCTTATGCATTTGGTTCTTGAGACTTGATTACCAGCATGAAACAATGATAAAAGATTTAAGTATTCTATATAGCATCCAGTCAGGTTAGTCAGGTATAAGGTTTTCCGATTTCATGTAGTTCTCAAGATATCAGTTGTCCGTTTTTCTCATTAATGTGGTATGTTTTACTTCTCAATGGTGGTGGCCAGCAGTCAGTAATAGCGGAAGTAAAGCACCACCAACAAGACATACCAATTCTTTACGACTGAATCCATTCTGGGCATCTTTGGTAACTTCTGGCAAGACGTGTACTGTGGATACGTACAGAAATGTACCAGCGCTAAACAGCATAGCAATTGCTGTAGCATTTAATGTCGAAAGGTTTTCTTTTCCTTCCTAAATAAACAAAAGCAAATCCAAAAGATTTTAAAAAATCTCGATTCATTTAAAATTATAAAACATAAAAATTACAATTTTTACCTGGCTAATACCAAAAAATGTAACTATAGCTAATATAGGAGCTGCTAAAGAAAACACAGCCAAATGTTTTCTTATGCGATTTCGCTCCAGTCCTTCATGAAGCAGAAAAGTTACTAGCCCAAATGCAGCTGGTGCCTACATAAATCAGAATAATACATAAGCTGAGCATAGTAAGCACCGGAATATCGTGACACTTAACTATCGCCAATTTTATACCTTATGGAGCATAATTGCGATAAACACAATTAGTTCTACTTCTGTGTGCGTTGTTGTCGCTGCAGCACCTAGGGCGACTCCATCAGCTAAATCCAAAAATTTCACTCGTTTTTCTTAAAACATAAAACCATCGCCTATAAAATTATTTTTCATTTCAGAAATATTAAATGTACCGGCAGCATGAACAACAAGTCCAAGGGTAGCAGTGAAACTTCTTCTTGGAGGGTAAGCTGATACGCTGGATTCAACATCCCTAGATTTTGAACGACTGCATTGATCAACCACTAACATAAATGTGAATCCTAAAATAAGAGCGATCCCGACAGATGAAAAAGGGTCGTTATTTGAATTTTTATAAGTATGAACAGGGCTTAATTGATTGTTCGAGGCATCATTTAATGGATTGGCAGAGCCAGGTACAACACTTGGTACCATTTTTGTACTGAAGGATTTTAATTCTGAAAAACAAGAATAACATCTGTCAGAAACGCCTGCCTTCAAACGTTTGCCCTGCCCTTAACATTTACAGAAGTTAGTCAAATTCTTACTTTCCATTTGAGCGAGATACAAGGTGTGCATGGCTTCCGGAATAATTACATCTAAAGCAGTACCAACTAGCAAACCAGCACCAAGAACGGATACTAAATGAAGTTTTTCCTACAAAATTACCATCAACAATTATTACATAAACTATAAACAAAAAGAAATATGCAGTGGAATCGTTCAAAACAGAATGTACGGAAACGGAAAGTACCTCAGACATATGCATGACAATGGGAATTAGACCAGCACAGTAACTCCCAATCATCATGACCCCGGAGAGTAAAATCAGTCCTATGCCTTGATCCATGATTGCTTAATATGTTGAAAGCTAGTTGAAAGTTGTTATATATATCTACTTCTATGATTGAAAGAAGAAAAGTTAGTTTAGTTAAAGAGCAGATCCTGATCCTGATGATGGGAAATTAGGATCTGCAATGCACCAGGAGGCCAAAAATTGCAATCTAAAAATGTCCCTAAAGTTTTGGATTGTGGAATGGTATTGGACTGCAAATACGCAAAAAAGGAAAACAACATTATGGCATACAGAAGTGTAAAAAGTAAATTTTATTTATGAAAAATCCTTAACATTACGACAGCATAAAATATTCAGAAAACTAACATAAAATACGATCCTTCACATGATAAATGCATCAGAAACTTTAGTTTGATGGTCTGGGTCTGACCAATGCTGCATGTTTCAGGTCTGTCACACACAGCTGGTTCATCAAATTTTGAATATGCTTTAGGTTAGGAAGAATGAAGTATTTCTCTTAAAACTTGTCACATTAGACGAAAACTCAACTTCAATGTCTAGAACACACTTGCTACCAACTTTTCGGTGGATGTAGTTTATTTATACAAATGCGAATTAAACCGTGAAAGATAAAACTTGGAGACTGTTTGGCCTTCCTTAATTCACAGAGAAAGTGAAAGTTAAACGTCAAAACATGCACGAGAAAGTTCGCGGGAGAAGCAGTTTTTAAAAAACGGAAACTCAGAGTCGTTCTATTAATTTTTTTCCAAAAACTCAATTTTTTTAATACGAGACTTAACTTGATTGACATAAAAGTTTGGCTTTGGTTAGCGATTTTTATAGATTTTTTTTGCCCACGAAACTTGCTATTTACGTTTTTGCACATTGTACGCCCGGGATTCCAGTTGGTCATTTTGTAAGAGTTCTCTACTAGGACTTTCGTCCAAGTGCTGCCTATACTTCCGTCTTTATAGTCTTTTGAAGCTTTGTCTGTGAACCTGTAGCGAATTATATATTTAAAGAAATATCTAAAAAATCATCATGGCGCAATACAAGGGTGAGTTGGACTTGAAATTTTTATTAGGGTTAATTGTGACAGCGAATATTACCCCTTTTCCCCATCATTTACTATTTTCGACTTTAATATGCATGCTTAAAAAATGTGGCAGAAAGTCAAATAAATCTACGTTTTCTATAACAGGAGCTGCAAGTGAGGGGTCACGAGCAATGCAGTTACAAAAACGCCGTGAGAAGGAACAAAAGGAGGCAGAATTCCGAAAAAATAAAATAAAAGAAGAACTACGAGTGGACAAAATGGAAAATAAATTTGCCGTACATTATGATGCCATTGAAGCACAGTTAAAGGTAAGTAATTTTTGTGAATAATTGTTGTACAGTATAAAATCATAACTTGGAAACTTGATTCTTTGTATTAAACAGGACTCTACAATAGGTCTGCTCACTCTAGATGAAATGAGACAAAAGCAAGACACTGTTGTCAAAGAAAGGGAGAAAAAAATTGCTCAAAAAAAGGCCGAAAAAGAGCAAAAAAAGATGGCTGAATTAGAAGCTAAACGAGCACAAAAAGAGCTGCAGAAAAAACAAATCAAGGCTTTATCGTTTATGGGGGAGGATGAAGGTGATGAGGAGGAAGATGACGAAGACGAAAAAGTAAAAGACCCTGCAGCTAATGACACTTCCCCAGCTGATCAAGATTCTGAAAATACTGAAGATGACTGTAGCTCTCCGGTCCTTAAGAAAAAGAAGATTGGAAAAAATCCTGACGTGGACACCAGTTTTCTCCCTGATAGGGATAGAGAAGAGGAGGAAAATAAACTACGAGAACAATTGAGACAAGTACATGTTACGAAGTGCTAACAATACTTACTTGTATCTCAAATTATCCACTCACTTATATTCCTATCAGTAAGTGAGTAATTATTTATATGCACAGGAATGGGTAGCTGCTCAGGAAGCGCTCAAAAATGAAGAAATGGACGTCACCTACAGTTATTGGGATGGATCCGGACATAGAAGAACTATACGTGTTACCAAAGGTATGTTTTGCTTTTGCTTATTCATTGTCCAGTGGATTTGAAGATAATTGCATCTGAATCTCAACTATATGACTCTACACTTGTTTAGGCCTTTCCATATATCAGTTCTTGCAGAGATGCTTGGAATCTCTTCGAAGTGAGTTTAGTGAACTTAAAACGGTGATGGCTGATCAGCTTATGTGAGTGGGATAGCAATTTAAATTTATTGAATTTTTACGTTTATGTATGAATTCAAAACCACAACATATTTTCGAATGCATGATTTATGCATTTTCTATATAGGTACGTAAAAGAAGATATCATTTTGCCTCATCACTACACATTTTATGACTTGATTGTAACAAAAGCGCGAGGCAAAAGTGGTCCGTTGTTTGCATTCCATGTTAGAGATGATGTCAGAATGATCAATGATGCAGGGAGAGAGAAAGAAGATTCTCATGCCGGAAAAGTTCTCGTCAGAACATGGTATGATACAAATAGTTCGTAAAAGTTATTATAAAACTTATTCCTAACATTACGCTAAACTACTATTATTTTTTTCGTACAGGTATGAAAGAAATAAGCACATTTTTCCAGCCAGTCGTTGGGAACCATATGATCCTAACAAAACATATTCTAAATATACTGTATCAGACAAAGGCAATAAATAGTTAACTAAAAATGTACATCCTTTTATATTTTTGTTTTGATGAAATTACATTATAGAGCACGTAGAAGTTATAAACTCCAATAAAGACATAACCTACATATCTGCTAGTTACGAAAACTAGAACTGAGGTTATTATTATCATTTAGATTCGTAAAACAATGGACAATGAAGTTTGGAAAATGCAATATGGATACCTAGAAGTTAGATCCCATTTATAGACAGCAATAACAATCTAAATTCATTTACTTGTGTTGTTCTTTCAATTTACTATTAATAGTATTCTCATCTTCAGTTGATACTGTTGTCTCATGTGGATTTATTTTATGTTTATCTAACCTCATTGGCATTGGCCCTCTCGAAATGAATTCTTGCCCCAGTTCTGTAGAAGTGGACCTGCTGGGTACCTGAGTCATTGTTGAGGATAACACCAATGACAGACTAGGATATCTACAACAAAAAATCAGCGTTAGCAAACCAAGCAAAATAAACGCATTCGCATTTACTATAAAATTGGTAGTAAATTTCAACAACAGAAACTTTAGATACATATCCCATGTTGCAGTAAACTACAGCTATGAATAACATTGTTGAATGTGTAACATCAAAAAGTACAAAGCCATTTCGGTCATTAATGTTGTATTAAAAATACAAGCATAATATAGCCATTGTGCAAAGTTTTAGGTTTTATTTTGTTCAGCCTTCAGAGATCTGAAGAAAATACGAAAATCTAATATGGCGACAAGGCGACAGCGTGTAAAATACATAGGGATGTAGGATAGGAATATTGAAATTGAATCTAGAGCCAGACGGTATTAAAAAGTTCTTGTCCCAATGTCCAAGCAAAAAGCCGAATATACGATAGTAGCAGCCATAGAGCAAACACTGTTGATATTGGTATTTTTGAGCTCGCATTTCAGATGACGGTCATTCGGAGTCAACCTCAAGAAAAAGAGAAGCAAAGAAAAGAGAAGATGATTTAAAAAATCAAATATTTTGCCAAAAAGTGGAAAAAAAACACTATCGGAAATCGCCGTCCTAGTAAATTTAAATAGGGTGAGTAATTTAACAGGCGCAGATGTTGGTGTCATTGTACAATTTGTATTAGTAACTTCATGAAAAAAAATTATAAAAATAAAACGTTGTACTTGAAAGTCTCGAGAGGCGTCGCAGCTCATTTTAAATGCTAATTTGTATTTGTAATTCATCTAATTGTTTGTTTGTAGATCAAGCGGTGGGGTTTTAAGCGATCGGAATTACCCATTACTTACTTGAACGTAATTTTTACGTGCTTCCACATTTCCGCACTTCAGCTTAATTTCCCGTAAAAGTTATTTCAATATGGTGAGCAGCCGACAAAAATTTTAAAATGGCAAGTCTTATTTTGTCCTTATGATTTTACTAATTATATAAAATGTAAACGTCAATTTCAGTCTCACACAATTCTGTTGATGCAACCTGGGGTCAAACCAGAAAGCCGGACATACAGTGACTTTGAATCAGTCAATGAATGTATGGAAGGGGTTTGCAAAATATACGAAGAGCATTTGAAGCGACAAAACCCACACACCCCGTCAATAACTTATGACATATCCCAACTTTTTGATTTCATTGATCAGCTCGCCGACTTGTCATGCTTAGTGTAAGTACTGCAATTTACCTACAGGGTTTATTTTCATCCCTCCCATGTACACCCCTATGCCCTTATGAATTGGCAATTGTAACATATTTATTATATTCTATGTAAAGGTATCAAAAGAGCACCAGCACTTATGCTCCATACACAAAGGAGTGGATCAAGGAGAAAATTTACGTTCTGCTCCGCCGCCAAGCATCCGCTGGGCAGTGAATTATTTTCCTCATTCTCATTGGTATTTTTTTCTTTTGTTATTATATCGTCCTAATCATTTTGTTATTTACTTGTTTGAGAGAATGACTGACTGTACTTTCAGAGTGGTTTAGCTTAAAATTCTCACTATATGCTATAATCTCAAGTAGGGAAGATTACCACCACTGTATATGTTGCCGTTATCGATATACTATTTATCCTTGACATGAAGGAACGATTTATATGGTCATTGATTTTATGGCTTGTTTGTTGTTTATACTTTCTGCTACTTGCATATTTCTGGTGCAATTACTTTAATCATTTGCGTTTTACTAGTTTAACCTCAATGAAATAAAAAGAGTCGAGTTATAAACATGAGAACATGACAAATGAACTACGATAAGTAATTCACTTTCACGAACTTCATATGACTTTCATCTGTTGAAAACAAAAGTAAAAAGTTATGCTCTTGATTTTAAAACCAACAGATAAATATATAAAAAATACTGATGGGAGTAAAACAATAGTTTTGAAATGGAATCAACCCTACATAAGCACTCTAGTTCCAGTATGATGCAAATAAGTCAAATAATAAAGTACTTTCACACTTCACAAAGGCTTTCTGGTTATTGCATAGCCAGTACATAATGTTAGACAAAATCCATCAATAGAAATAAAACAACACAAAAGCATGAATAAAAAACACACACACAATATCTTACAAATAGCCAACTAAAAGCTACACAAAAGTTACAACCGTAATTTACAAAAATACCCAAAATTAAACAACCTCTCGATACCCACCTAATTGCAAAACGCAAAAACACACATATCAAATCTCACAGGCGTCACTCTTCATTCAATCAGAGCACATCTCAATTGTCTTTACTAGTTAGAAAGTCAGTCATACAATGCAAAACATGGTATAGTAACAAATGGCATGTGGTCAGTCCATTGTTTTTTAAATACTGCACACCCGTTATATTGGCAAACCTGCAAATTTTACATTACGATGAAGCAGTCTATGGTGTCAAGACTAAGCTCTGATCTAACCTCAGCTTATCGTGATGTTCCGTGAGAAACAATAAATCAGCCATTGTTTGTTCAATGGTTGCCCTTTCTGCAACTTCGCTAAACTGTAATCAATTGAAAGTAGTATATGAGACTAATGAAATAAATCCATGAATAGATTATACGTGATATAATACAAAGACATCTTACCGGTGCGCCAAAGTTGATGCCTTTAGGTGGGCATGAAAAATTAGGCCCGAAGTTTAGTCGCACTGTTGCTCCTTTATAAATAGAAACTGCAGGAAAGTATGTCCCTTCGATGAGATCGGTGAAAGCAGCGCCTTGAGATATACCATTTTTGAAACAAGCAATGTATGATCCTTTCCTTTTGATGGAATCATAGTTTTCTGCTGGGGCATCTTTTACCTCATAATATAAGTGAGATTTGATTCGCAGCAACGGCTACACAAGAAAATTTAAAACCAATGAGCTACCAAACAAAGAATAAGGAAAGTAAAATTGTAAAGGGATGACAATGTACTTTATCTTTATGGGAAGGAGGGACAAGAAGTGAGCATCTTTCTTTCTTGGACTCTGGTTCAGGCATATGAATCATGAATCCAAGTACATCTCCAACTCCATATCCAGGCTTGGCATATGTTTTTCCTTTAGCCTCGTGAAACTTGGTCCCATAAATGGAGCGCCATGAGTAACCGAATTTATCGAAGCCCAAAGGCCCTTGAAGGTTTCCATATGGTTGAGAAAATCCTATTCTTGTGGCCGCCCCTTCAGGAAGGTCAGTTATTTGTGCTTCAAAATACCAAGTACCTTTACGAGTCCCTAACCACGAAATAATCACGTCACTAAATTACGAGAATAACAGAAAATTTATATCTATCAACTTAACTTAAACCTCACCATGAGTCGCCCGAACCATACAATACCCTTTGTCTCCAGTAACTGCCAGTCTGTCATCGGAAAGTTTCAGTTGAGTTGCTTTATCATGCATTGCAAGAAGAACACTATTGGGATTCAAAACACGATAAAGCCATCCAGGAATAACTTTGCCAGCGTAGTCAGAACTTTCGTCGAATTCTTGTCGAAAGGGGGCACATGAATCTGGTTCTGCTAAGAAGTATCGGAAGCCTTCTTTGTTACTTGGATGGTCAGCTGGATATCCATTTCCACTGATTTTTGGCATGTAGTTTTCTCCCCGAACCTTTTTCGCCACTGATGGTTGATTAGCAGCTATTGGCTGATCCCCTACAGTTCGTCTTTTTGTTCCGCGACTACGGAACGCACCGGAATTACCACCTACATGAACGCAAAAATAGATAAAATATACCTTCTAATTCAATCAATAAAAAAATGTTTAGTGAACGCACTTAGATCAGTCACTTTCAAATGCCCAGTTTTTATCATGGATTCATAACAAGGTTTGATATGAGTAAGATCCGTATCTCTGAGGGAGTAATATGGAGAATCTGGATCTCCAGGTTTATCCTCAGCAAAAAACAAAGAGTCTGAATCTTTCTGCAGAGTTTTGGTGACCTAAAAAATGCAGTCACAGATCCAACTGATAGGAAAACAGATAATTTTTTTAGTAGGTTCTTATGCTCCACAACTTACAGTAGCATGCCAAGTTTGAGTCACCCTTCTAGATTGTGTTGTGATAGCGTCCCAGTGCATGTCGAGAAATGGGATAATTTCTTTATCCTTCGAAAAGAATTTTCGATCGTTCCCTTCTTTAACACTAGCTTGGGTTAAGTTAGCTAAAACGGTGATGCACATTTGGCTGAATTCTGAAAATATATGTTGAAAATTCAGTATAATGCCCTCTTCTGCTAGTGCAACAATAAAGGCATAAAGCTTTCTATAACTTACGAGCCTGACTACGTTTAAAAGATTCTAATCCAGTAGGAGAACAGTTTTTACACATGAAAACATAATTGCTCATGAATGGGGTCAACTTGCTTAGCTGGTAACCAATACAGGATTCGTGAAACCACCGATAGCATGATGCGCAGAGTAGCTCGACAATGTTCAAGTTTCTGTCCTTTCCACTGCAAGCAGACGAGAGATAAATATCTACTAAAAAGAACTGATTGAAAAAAATCTGTTCATATTTTTAACATACCAATAACAATTTCCTTCTCTGTCATGAGAAAGTCTTCGCTGAGGAATTTCAATCATGGCATCCGGTTCCATAACGTCACTAAACTCTTCCGGTTCATAATCTTTGTTTTCTTTATTTTTCTCCTCTCCCCGCATCCTCCCTCTCCTATCTCCATCAAAAAGCTCCTGATCCATGGAGCAACTAATTTCCGCACCATCATCTCCAACGTCGGCATAAGTTTCCACAATTTCTACTCCTTCAAAGTCGACCGAGGACAGACCTTTGTCTCCGATAATGTAACTATCATCATTCTCAGGGTTGTTTTTTCCCGCAAACATTCTTTGGCTCGATCTTGATGGGACTTCTTCCATACTAACATCCTGGGAGGAATCTTCATCTAAGATCTCTCCATCCTCGGCATCCATGTTTGTCACTTCATCCAATTTATTGCCAAGGACTGAGCCCTCAGATTTTTTGGATCCATTCGAATTGGAATTAGATCCAGAGGAAGAGCCATTCTCTTTAGAGCTATTCCCATTATTCGTGTCCATCGCTCCTGGCTTCCCACTACAAGGGCTTGCAGCCGACTTGAAAAAGTTGGACACGTACCTTCAAGAATCAACAATAGATATTGAATGCATCTTGAAGTCTTTAAGTAGTACGAAACTAATATGCGGAACTTGATATGATTGATGCATGGATGTTAGAGATGAATTGGTCTTAAAAATCAAGAATTTCTACAATAATTCTAAAAATTGAATTCATTATAATAATAATATACTACTCCCAACCCTACTCCAATCCATCAACCATTCTGTTCCAAAAATTTTTGGCATTAGTAAAAATAAAAATGCATGCCATGCTAAAAGGTTAAATAAAGATAAAACGATTTTGCAAAGAAAGCGGCTACAATAAGCAGAACTGCCGATCTTAAAGTGGAAAAACCTTTCACCCCTTGTAGTATATTAAAGTTGACTTCTAATTTTCTACGGAAAGTTGTTCAGCCTGGAGTTACGCAAAGACGAAGGTGGAACTGGAGAGAAATAAGTGCGTGGCCAGTGAGACCACTTCAATTTAATTTTACAAGAGATATATTAAATATTAGTTTCAGTGACATGTGCATGTGTGTTTTTCCTTCCATTGAATCAATCAGAATCAGCTAAATTACTGATGGCCAATCAATTCGGAAATATGAGAAAAGGAAAACCGGCAATTCAAATCGCAGTTTTTTATGATTAGTACAGTAGTGAGAGCATTACAACAGAAACTTTAATAAAACCTGAACATTATTTACTTGTACATGAGCCGAAAAGCGTAATTTGGTTTGGAGAGTGGATTGCAAATACGAGGTCAATATGAAGTGGTCAGCATTTAAAACGGGCATTGGAAGCTTCAAAACTTAATGATTATAGCTGCGGACTTCCGTCATTATTTGTAAGATCACTTGAAAGTTTTTAGTTCATGTTCATGTCAAATGATACTTCACTATTAAGTCCTAGTTGCACTGCACCGTTGAATTCACAATGCAGATATTTGCCCAGCCCTGAATTCCCAGCATTTT
>Ga0210040_10004122_pt1 | contig 19161 bp, 11 predicted proteins | sample CryGeyCG12114_NA_FD_185462 | JGI IMG/M metagenome (GOLD analysis project Ga0210040, IMG submission 185462) | Groundwater microbial communities from aquifer - Crystal Geyser CG19_WC_8/21/14_NA (SPAdes) (version 2) | ecosystem: Environmental > Aquatic > Deep subsurface > Groundwater | place: USA...
TTTCCTGCTATGATAACCAGCACAGAAAGATGTTCGCATCATTGCTTGATTAAGGTCAGTAATTTTCCCCAGCTTATCTTTTGTCAGCTCATAGTTATAGTTAGAAGAAAATTTAATTCTACCCAGGAATGCTATCCGTGGCTAAATAGGAGCTAAGCAAAACGGATTTCTATTTAAAAAGCAATTCGAAAGCTAATAAATAAACAATGTATTTAGTTGTTTAGTTGGCAAATAATAATGCTCTAATTTTCCACCGATAAACTTGCTTTGCGTCAAAGCGTAGATTGCTAAAGTTATCAAATTAACTACAATACAAAATGAAATTGGCTGAAAAACGTACCACTGGGACACTGGAACAAAGATTCCTGTAATGAACAAAAACAACATTAAATATTTTGTTCACGCATTGTATTGCAAACTTCCTTCATCCCCAAATCGATTTGGATTTGTACAGTTAGTTAGTCACATTATTATTTATTGCATGCACTAAAATGAAAAACTGCAGTTTGTCTTACCTGAGTATTGACCAGGGTTATTAAGGTACTGACAGCAGCAAATATGGATGCTGCCGTCTTCCAAGACGACCACATCTGAAAAATAAAATCAATACATTGTCAGCAACGTTGGATTTAAAATTTCACCAAGTTCATATTGGTATCCATTGTATTATACAATGCTTAAAGTGAACGGCTATGGGGAACATAAAAAATGCATGATTTATTGCATATCAATTACACGTCTCGTGCATGATTGATGATTGTATTTAACATTCCATAGCTCTTGTCAATACTAATTTGTGAACCAAAGTTATGGTGCACACAAACGTTACCTAAACTATGACTTAAAGGTACAAATAGAGTGGGAGAAAAATAATTTAAAACTGCACTGTAGTTTAGTTAGTAATTAGAATGTTCATACATAGTAATGTCAAAGCTAGAGGTACCGATGAAATTTATTCCTTGTTCCAATGTTTAAACCGACTTCCAAGAACTGTAAAAGCTGAAACCAAGTGAGAAAAAAATAATACTGTCAGATGTTTGTTGGTTCTCATTAATTTCGTCATAGAATTTGACATGAGGGTGCCAGAAAACAACAAGAGGATAATAACACCAAGTGCGAATTGATGTGAACTAACTAACTCGTCGTTGCCAACATTTGGCAATGTGAGTGCACAATAAAAGTCTTAATGACATTCATGCATAACGTATGGATAGTTAGTTAGTATACTAATGCGAACCGAAAAGCGGTCTCGCCTAACCAGATTCCAGAAGTGTTGATAAAATAACGTTTTCTCATTTACCTATAGTTTCCCTGCAGAGTGAATGGCTACTTCTCTATGAATCCTTAAGCAAGCATGCAGTTATGTGTAAATAGTTGTGTTCATGGCTGGTAGTAGTGGCGGTTTTTTTTGCCCAATGAGTCAAAAAGTAGTTTGACCAGAGATCAGTTGAATCCGTTGAAGAAACAACAATCAGGTCGGGGCAGACCGTTGACCTCCTCAATGAATGAATAACTTGTTTCGAACTAACTAACTGAATAGCATCATTCCAACCTTTTCCCGTACTGGTAGCATGCAGACTATGGATCTCCCAAAAATGTGTACAAATAACTAACAAACTAACTATCTTCACTCACAGTAGTTTACAAAATAAGGTTTAGATTCTAACAACGCGAAGTCAGCATGAAAGAAATTTTTTTTCTACACTGCATTAGTTTGTTTGTATCACACAGTCAATTTTGAATGACAGATTTTTATCCAAAAATGTCAATGAAAACTAAAAACAAGGTATTTTCACTATTAACCTATAACTACAATAACCCCTTATTTTATTTGCACATTGCAAAGCATCATTGTACCTGATAAATCGCATTTTAACAACCCATTATTGATCCCATGTTGCGAAAAAAACGAAAGATAAAGAGCACGTAATTTTATTAAGTTAGTAGTACGGAGGTCTAAAAGGCCAACTCAACAAAAAAATGAAGATTCAAATGAAGGCATGCCTGAAGGTAAAAAACCAGTCTTATTATCCTTGTCAGTATTTAACTTTAATGGAAACCAAGAAGATGCTGCAAACTAGGAATCTTTACTTACAACTACTACGAAATCTTCCCTTCAGGAAGTTCAGTTGGCTTCAGTTAGAATTTCTTATAGTTACTTAGAATTGCATCAGCCGCAACGCTGCAAATTGCATTGCTTGGTAGTAACGTAAGTAACTAACGTCAAGTTCAACTACTTTTTCATCCCTTGTTTTTCCCACACATGGAACGGCACCTTTTCGTTCTCAAAGTCAGTAGTACATATTATTTTATGGTGATGGTAGTTAGTACAAGTCAGTTAATACAACCATCCCATCTTTTTCGTGCATTCAATAACAGGTTCTCCGCTTTTTATCTTCAAATTCAGCCTCTGACATTCCTTCCCTATGATGACATGATGCATACAATGCACTATGACCACAGAAGCACAACCGAAATTCTATAAACCAAAAAAATCCAACTAGCTCACCTTCCATTCTCTGACTAGAAAGTAGGTAAGCGGATTTGAACATACTAATATAAAACCATACTTTTGTTATCCAATGGTTAGAGTTTAGAAATGACAAAACTGCACCCATCAAATATGATTCGACTTACTAACTAACTAACAAACTCACTATAATACATAATGCAAAAAGGAATCAATTTCTTGTCCACGATGCATGTGAATCTGATTTCACATGCAACGTAATTCCTTAAGCACACATGAGCACGATTTTTTTAAGCCTACCAAAAAATATGTGTTTGTACATAGCCAGACCAATATACACATTAAAAAATCGATTGATGCACAGCATCAAACGTGGTTCATTGTCAAGGATAAGATTAATGTTACTCGCATACTTTTAAACGTACATTGTGTACAAAGTTGACGCCTAAAAAGTCATACTCAGGAATGTGTTTACAGAAATTAAGGAGCAATATTTGGTAGTCAAAGTGAGTAAACAACAAGGTAGTGATTAATAAGTTAAGACGAGCTGGCCTATTATGATGATATTATATAAAGTGCTTGGTATACGGGTATGCAACAGACCGAGAAGGTTAGTGTCTTATGCAAATGTCATTTTCTGAACGGTTTATGCTAAAGCTTAAGTGGGAGTGGACAAGATGACCACTACAGTAGACATGAATTGGTTGGAATATTATGAAGACCTGAATCGGCTAATAGGTAGTAGTAGTAGTTAGTTTAGTTTAGACGCAATCTTGGTCTATGTGTATGAGATAATGGTGGTCTGTAAAATTTGTAATGAAGTTCTGAGGAACGCAGAGTCAACTGCTATGCATACTATGTAATTTAAACCGACAGTATTTTATTGTGAATGCACAGTAGAGTTTCACATCATAACAAGAATGGGAGTGATGGGATGCAAATTAATGGACACGAAAATTGAAACTGAATTCCAAGGTGCTCAACTGGTCAGGAAAATTTAGCAGGGAAACCACTTTGGAATGCATACTAGTACATAAATAGTAAATGCTCGTAAAATTCAACATTTAGCACAATTAAAAGGTAACAATAGCCACCTCACATAGTGTGAACCACCTGGGACAAAACAAAATGTTAGCAACCATGTACAAATTGTTAGAGCTATGCATTATTTAAAATTTATTGTATTTTTTTTGCAATCATAATGATAGGATGGGTGAACATAGAGTAGCAGAGTTTGAACAGTTATATACAAGGGCAATAACAGGTTGGAGCATGAAAAGTAAAAATTATTGCCTCTTCTTTCACGGATCTGAAATTTTCACTGGTATATTACAAGATGCAAATCCAATCAAGTAGTCAAACTGCATCTTCAGTGAGCATTTTTGTGAAATTATTACCATAGCTGACACTAGCTATAGTAGTCATCATACATTATACGTAGAGAAGAGTACACATGTCTAACCTCTATTTACTATTCATTATGCATCCTATGTATTATAACCTTAAATTTTTTTCCTACTCCTTCGCCACAGGTCAACTTTTTCGTCTGTAGTACAGCCGAACGCATTGCACTCACACTATAGAATAATTGATGAGAGCACAGATCCCGTAATCTTTTTGGCTACTCTCATATATTGAATTCCATTGCTATAATGCTGCTCACTCAAGAGTTAGGGACAACTTTTCCTTTTGAAACAGTACTACAGTAATCATTTTACTGTCTTGTATGTTAATACGTGAGCTTAAAGAAACGACTCGCAAAGAACAGTTATGCCAATAAGGATGAAAGAATATATTCCCCATGTGTAAACAACAATAATATGCGCGCTACGTAGTATAGTCACCTGTGGGCTTGCATTATTCACTAATATGGACTGTAACTGTTACACAAAGAATTGATGACTAATTTAAATATTGGACAACGGGATAAAAAAGACTTGAGAGATGCATTTTATTTGGGGTCAGTTTAATATAGCATCTTTATTTGGGGATTCGATTCTATGATCCATTATTGTAAATCATTATGGAAGCTCTATTTGGACATGATTAGTATATACTATAGTTGGACTTTTTTTGGGCAATGACTTCATTATAGTATCAACATTCCAGTCTAATAAAAAAAGGTTAAGAGGGAACTAGCAAGTTTAGTTCGCATATCTTAAGCTGAATAAGGTTAAATGCTAGTGAACTAAATAAATACTAAATATAAATATTTTAACTACAACGTTCGTGAGTAGAGGAGCAACGATCAGTTTTTCTTATCTAATTGGTTAAAATGAACTCATAGTTCACATGTAGCATCGTAATATGTCATTGTTTGAGTTGGTTAGAAAATATGAGGTCAATTTTGTCTTACATCAAGTGGGAAATCAATGCCAATTTCTCTCACCCTTTGACAAAGAAAAAAGTAAACTCAGATACACAAAATATATAAGTTGATACAGCGTTGTATTCTATTGTATCTTGTCAATGAAATTATTTAAACGCTTGTGAAGCATGGGAACACAATATGAAATCAAGCATTTTTTATGCAAAGGTGTATTTCACTATTGCAAAATTTTACTGCGTTATTCTGGCTTAGTTGACTCTATTTTCTATTGAGTTATAGAATGGACCAAAAGGTTAGTCCAAAGCAATAATTTTCAAGAGCTCATCGGAAAACATATTGTTGCACACTCACATAATAATGCATAGCAAGTGAATGTTGCTTAATTGCCACGATTTAAGTGCATATCAGCAAACAAATTTGCCAGACTTGCTTTCAAAAGTTTATTCTAACGAATAATTCCTTCATCAAATGTCAAAAGGGCATTATTATTTACATGTATGATGATGCATACCACAATCAAGCTCATCTGTTGCCGACATGTGTGCGTAACACTTTTGGTAAATTATTCTTCAACGATCTTCAAAATGCTTGTATTGACAACTAATTTGACTTGCTTCGCTAATTTCGATTGTATACACATTTTATGAAATCGTATATTGGTTCGACATCCCCATGTCTAATCTACCTCAACAAGTAATTGAGGAAAGTTTGAGTGGATTATTAGGAGAACGAGACACACTTTCGGTTAATTTCTCACTCAAGACGAAGCAACAATGGAAAACTATTTAAGAAACTGGGAAAATTGCCTCCTCAATAGTAGTTCACTGTATATATGAATATGAGAATGTCTATGTAGACTAACGGGAAACGTTGAGCCCCGTGAATAGTAATAAACATATTTTGTAAATTGTCTGGATCATTTGCATTTGTATAGTAATTCTTGTGTGAACTCATTTTGCAAATACCTATGACACTAGTATTTTCATACTACCATACATAAACGATGCACAATGCAAAAAACATCAACAACAACGGAATAAGTACCACTTTAAATGTTCAGTGTGTTACACACCTGTGAGTATTCTTAGTGTGCAACACTTATTTTTTCTCCCTCACTGTAAACTATTGCAGTTGCTGCAACTTTCACGTGTATACAATGCAAGTAAAAAATGGATACTTAACATTTCAAGTCTGTCTTTTTTGTTCGAGTGACCTCGAAAATTCGGAGTTTTATGCTTCTCAACATCTTAAATTTCTTACATCGAGTGATTTCCATACTGATACCATCACACACCTATCCAAAAAAAAATCTATTTTTGAAAAAATGCAACTGTATTTAGCCTTCGCATGGTATAGAATATACTTGTCGTAGTTTCATAGTATTGTAAACATTAAGTACTCCCAGTCTAAAAGTGACATAAATTGAACCATTTGGACCCAAAACTTCAAGTCTTGTTCATCCTCTCAGCACCATGCTATGAGCTCAATATGTGAAAAACAGGCCATCCTTTTTCGCTGTCAATAAGTACTTTGTATGTAGTGAGGTATGCAAGGCTCCTTTTTGTTGATTACTACTTATTATCCTGCAACCCATTTTGACCAACCAAGATATCCAGCTAAGAACGGTTCATAGAATAAATTCCAGAGCGCTGTACATAAAAGGTTTGGGGAGACCAAATTGAAGGAAAAACCAATGGTACCGGCTAATTTAAGACTTTCCGTGCATCACGATCATCCCTCCAAAAATTAGACCCAAACGGAATTGACTTACTACGGAGGTCTGCATCTTCCTTACAGATCATTAATGGGTACAACACGCCAGTAAAACAATAATAATTATGGGTTACATGAAACCCATGACCACCTTTTTCCTGTCCTTTTGTTGTAATGTAATTGATTAGTAGCTAACTACCCTACCCGGAAAATCTTTGGCACAGGTGTATATTAAAACACAAGAGACCTATTTTTAAATTGTTTGGTTCACCCAGTCCACCTAGCATTATTGACAAGATGCTGTGGAATGCTTCAAAACTTCTTATTTGATATAAAAAGAACGCAATTTTAGTACGTTTTCCCCCTCCAGAAAGTAAAAAAAATAATGCTTACCTTAAAAAAATACGTTTACTAGCTTTCCTCCTTGTTACAAATCTTCATTTCAGTCTTAATTTCAAATATATTTTAAATGGAACCGTCGCAGAACGATTCACGAATTCACAAATGGCGTACAAATAACCCCACTTGACACCCAAAAGTGATAGATGCACAAACTACAGCACTGCGCAAGTGCAACTCACGCTCCTTTGTCTCACAATTTACACTCAACAGCCAATCACAATCCAGTACCGGTGAATTTAAATATGCACCTGGGTATACAAATCAACACCGGCTTCAAAATCCTACAAATCCGATTATTATTATTCACTGAATCAAAATCAACTCTTGCATTGAATATTTCGAATTTATGTTTAATTTTTTCACGTGCAAACCAAAAGTTAAATGTCAAAAAAGAAGTTTGGTTCGTTACTCTACTTTTGTATTCTACAGGGTGGAATGCACTCGTCAAGTTTATTGGGATCGCCACTGATCTCACCACCACCTGAAAGACAAATCAAGACTGAATGGTTGGCTTTGAACCAGGTAAGGAATTCCTTGAAGGCGTTTCACAGTTGAAGAATCCTTTTCCTTACAGTACAGCAAACCACTAGGGATGATCATTATTCTCATTGTTGTCTACATGTGTATGTATGAAGGCATCAGTTAGTTAGTTAGTTACTAGCTTACAACAAGTTGAAACCAACAGTGCCTCGGGGCCCACCTTACCCTAACTAACTAACTAACTAACTTATGCATGTATTTTTACCTGTCTTGACTGTACCTACAGGTAAAAGAGATAGGACCAAATCCTTTTCTGCGCTCATTGTTGGTCTTTAGCTAGTCTTGTCTCTAGCAAGTTAGTACTTACTTACATCAAATGCTCCCCATTTTATACAGTACAAGATGGCTACATGTGCAATAATAATATTAGTGCTCTCATGTATGTTATATGTTTGTTTGGGCACTGTGCTCTGTAGTTTATGTAGCAGGTGCGTAGGGAAATACTACAAATGAAGTTGCTACTTTATAACTAAAGTGTAGAAACTAACTAACTATGTTGAGTGTTTGTAAGTTGGTTGTATCTTGTTGTTTTTCTAGATTCTTGCTCTTTTTTGGCATGAGGGAGTCTGGTGAACTGAACAGTAAACAAGATCCTGGTTTTCCGAGTGGTCTACACTGTAGGGAATTGGCATTCATGATGATGGGCCATGCAGTTTGGAATAATGTACGAGCTTATTGGGCATTAGAATGTATGGTTAGTTAGTTAGTTAGTATGCATTGCTTTTCATTACTCTCGGGTTGCAGATGAGTTGATTTTGGAAGGAGCGAGTATTATTATTGCAAAGGAAACCAACTAACGATGACCATTTACGACAGGCACCGGTATCAGTTCAAAATGGTGAACAACATGACTATGATCGCGACCCTGTGCGGTTGATGGAAGCAGTGAATAATGTTCCTGTCTACTTACAACAGCTTTGGAGTATAGTAGGTTGAACGTAGGGAGCACAGTATGGTGAATTGGGATGGACCAGCATATTCTGAAGCAATACAATGTCTACGTACCTTTTGATTTCACAGGTGTGTTTCATAAGTATGCAAAGGGTAAACTTTTTGAACCTTTGTTGCTTCGTTAACATTGGAGAATATAAATAATGGGGAATCCAGGGAAGGGATGTCGTTCCTTCCTATGATGTTTGTGTAGGTTTTTACAGAAATATGATTACAACAGCAAGATAAATGGTTGTCCTTTCCGTGACTCCAGTGAAATATAATAACGGCGAGACTGTTATTAAGGACAATTGTCAGCTCAGGTATTGTTGTTGTTGTGTTGTAATGTTACATTGTAAGTGAAATGCTAAATAAGTTTTTTTCTGGGTGGAATTAATAGCTTGGGAAATTATGAATGAGTTATATAATGTTGAAAATATGTGCAACGTTTTAAATGATTTGTGGCGTGGTTTGGTGACACTAAATGCTTGAAAGAGAAAATGAATTACTATGAATATAGTTATGAATCCTTGATTTAGTTGACTGGGGGATTGAATAGAAACTTTCGTTCAAGGTTTCGCTCCAATAGGTATATCATACGGTTTTGGTAACTTTGGGATATGAAATATGTGAAGTAGACAAATATTATTCTAAATGGATTATATAGAGGTACGGAATATTTCATTCGACCTACTGAAATTTATCATGTAGGGACGCTATGAGGTGCATAAAATGAAGAGAAAAAAACAAATATTTAAATTTATGTATTTTCATCACTTAAATACTTTAATTTGAAATCCAATGGAGCAAAGTTTGCAATGTGCATTGAACATGATAAGTTCATTTAATGCAAAAGTGAACCATTTGTTCCATGAAGAACGGGCCCGCATGCTCCTGCCACCTGTTGAGCATTTTTTAAAACTCGCGTTGTCTAGTTTGCTTGGTTTGAAAACAAGGAGAGAATTAAAGTTTTAGTATTTTATACAAGTTCGCTTTATTGGCTTAATTTTCGTGCTTTCAACATAAAATTGTAACAAACTATATATACAATGCAATGCAAATATGGGATACCTATAGAACACTAACTAAATAGTTCCACATGGCACAACATTCAAACTTACCGGCAGAAGTAGTTAGCTACATTATACTACAAGTTTATTGCTTTTATGTACAGTAAAAATTACACTAAAAGACTAAAATTTCACCTAAATAAATAGGAAGTATCAGGCACCATCAGCTATAACTAATCATTATCGGTCTTCTTTTTCTACTGAGTATTTTGATACGGTGGGAAATCCTGGTTTTCCGCAACTATACAAAACCATGATGTCAAATGTAGTTTCTCAAGACAACAATTAAAACTAAAGCAAAAGTAACTTCATGCTGGTTTACTTACAAAGAAGGGCCGAATTCACCACACTGCTTACTTCCCGCGCTTTGTTCGTATAGTCCACGTAACTAAATATTTGATTTTCTTTCTGTATTTATCAAAAGAAAAAAATAAATAGCAGTCAACCAATGACTCAAATATGCCATCAATATGCGGATAAATCAAAATATTACTTACGAGATTTCGTGTAGGCAGTGGAGGTGGATTCTGTGAATTGCTCTGATCATCATTAGTTACAGTCACATTTACAAGTGCTCGGATCGGTTTTTTGGGACGCGGGGGTGGAACCACAAAAGATTGGGCTACATGAGAACTAGGGGAAGGACTACTGGCCACTGATGGAGAAGGACTTTTTTTGATCGGCCTCGGTGGTGGAGGAACTTGATAACCCGCACCCAAACCTTGCTCAGTTTCCTTCACCTGAGCCGGTCCAATATATGAAGGGCAAAATCTTTGACTAAGGGGGTCTCCCCATTCCACCTCTACATTGTTATTTGCCGCATCATTATTGAGATTCTTTGGGGGCGTTCTCATCCCACTACTGCTGCTAACGCTATAAGATCTTTCTTTTTCCATGGATGTCAAACTTATGTCACTACTGCTATCACTACTCCCTTTGGAAAATTTTCGCATATCCTGCTGTTTTATTGGCTTAGGTGGTTCTGGATTCACTCTGGTCAACACAATCGATTTGTGTGCGTCTTTTTTCTTGTGCCCAGCACTGGTAAACTTTGACTTGATTCGCTCAAAAGCGCTTAAATTCTTATTGTTTTTGGCCATCTTTTTGTACTCTTCCCTCATCTGTTTCAAACTTTCATATTTCTCTTGCATAGAAGTGTGCACGTCTGATCGAGATTTCCATGCTTCAAACATTGTTTCTATTTCCTTCATGGTGTATTTATTTTGTTTGAAAGCCTTCATGAGCTCAATTAGTTCCATTTCTGTGGAATCTACTCCTGATGTAGCATCTGTCGAGTCTGGATCTTCCTCTATGGTGGAGATATTTTTATGGTCATTCCAATGACTATCCCCATTGGGGTTTTCAACTGCGGAAGGATGCATTTGACTTTGGAGTCCAGTGTTGCCCACTCCACTACTGCCGCTACTACTGACATTGAGACTATTGGAACTGCCACTGGATTCCGAGTTTTTGGAACTAATTGCAGGGGCCATGATTAAATATCCATGGTCAACTGGCAAAGAATCGGAATTTTTCTTCACCAACACGGGTGATTGTTTCTTCTTCCCGGGCAGTAAAGGTCTTGCCAAAGGAGGGATTGAGTATTCTTCACTAGTCTTCCGGGGCAAATCATAATAGTCCTTGATAGAGGAGCTATTCACTTTAAGCAATTTGTTATCAGGAGAGGTAGGTGCGTCAATATTGGTTTCTTTTGCATTCTTGAAATCTGCATTACGGAGATTGAGGTAGTCTTTTTGAAGCTTTTTACGAGTAACGGGAGTAGGTTTTTTTGGCTTTGACTTGTTCACGTTGATATATGATGCAGCATCTTGTGAAAAATCCTCTCTTCCAGTGAGACTAACTTTTCGATTGTCTTGCACTTGAGGTGGCAGTATTATTTCTGGCAGTGGCTCTATTTTGTCGTTGACGTCTATGGACACTTGGGTCTCTTGAGACTCTTCTTCTTCAGAGCTGGGAGTAGTATTTGAAGGGGAAGAAGACGTCAAGGCGTCCATATTTTGCTTGCAAAGATCTTGTATGTACTTGAATGCCTTCCAAGTAGATGTCACTTCTTGGTAGTCTTTGATGATTTGTTCTAGGTGAGTGTGACCACGTTGAGTGGCCAATTCCAATGGTGTCAAGTTGTCAGCGTCGTTTGGAATGGAGCATTGTTCCAATCCGTCGCCTTCGTCTAATGTGACGTAAACGGTTTCACCCAGTCCATAGTAGCATGCAAAATGCATGATTGTTGGGAAATCTTCGTCTATATAAAACAAATCCAAATTTAATATGAGGTTTAACTTTGTGATAAAATATTTGTACTTGTTTGTTAAACATTTGAATACAAACGTTAGTAAGGTCTAACAATGGCATTTTATAATGTGGTTTGATTATGGTAAATAGGAATCATGCAAGTTCGGTCTCACTGATATAGACAGTGCATTCGTTCAAAAAGAGCAGGAAGTTAATAATATGCGAGTGAATTAGTGCAAAGATTCTGTGTTAACGATTTGTTTACTTGTGATCTACGAATGTAACATCTGCATTTTCACATAAATACCAGGAGCAGGTTGAAACGAGAGGTGTGAAAACGCTCAACATACAAAAGGGGAAGCAGTTAAAATCTTTAATGGTCTACTTTACATGCAAAAAAAAGCTCTCCGGAGAATAATTAAACAAGCTGTAATGACATCCATAAAACTGCATTATATGCAAAACTACGAAGCTTATAGGGGATAAAAACAGATGGTTGTGATTAAATCTTTAAAGGTGTATATACCTCTACTGATGAGGACATCGTTCATAAGTCCTAATTGAGGATCCATAGTGATTTCGCTGCAGTCCCGGTAGTTTTCAGATAATCTTTGAGCAATGTGCTTATCCAACATGGTTATGAAGTTGGGCAGCACCTGAAAATGGAAGTTAGCATGAAAACGTCATTTTTTGAAGTAAAACAATCTGCAAGCGTCTATTAAATGAAAATGTTTTAGTTGAACGACATTCGTAACATCACATTGTGTGCAATAATTATTCAACTTTACTTATAAATTCTGCAGATATTTAGATATTGCAACCTTTCGACGCCGTATAAAAATATTTATAGGAAAGTGAATAACAACTGCACATGTATAAAGTTCTTTACAAATTCATATTGGTAAAGAAATTTACGTATACTAGAAATGAGAATTTCAGAGGGCATAGAAGTAAATTTACTGTTTCCGACTGAAACAAATGACGGTACTGCAGTGGCAGTCACAGTGCCAATGATTATAACAACTGCACTAGCGGTACTCTTGTTGATTAACAGAAGCCATTACTTACCAAACTCATATGTTCAATCATATCATCCTCATTTCCCTTACAGCTCATCTCATATTTAACCCAACTCTTGCCCAATTTGTTTTCCGCAATGTAAGCAGTGATTTCAATGAGTGCAGTACGCCCACAACACACAGACTCTGAAAATTAAATATAAAGATTTCATTATTATTGGCACCCAACTTGCAACTCCCTTTGACAGAAAAGAATATTCACCAACCAACATCTAGGGTTAATGAGGTGTGAGATATGATGAATAGTTTAGGCAATAGGCTTATAGCCAAAGTTCCCATGCAGTCGATTCAACGTATATAATTGGATTCTGGCAATAGGATCCGCAACACATGTATTGTGCATTTATATACATTCTAAAGCTAAAATACTAACTAACTAACCTGGAAGTTTAATATAAGCTGTATAAGGATTCTCCATTTTGATGCCATCAATGACCTTTTTTTCTCGACCAGAACTCAATTCAAGCCTGACACTCATTTCCGAATCTACAGGTCTTTTGAAGCCCAACATAACTTTGGGACTCTTCTTGCTCACTTTTTTGGGAAACACGGTAAAATTTGAACCACTGATTTGTTCCACATTATAAATTTTGAGCACTTGCTCTGTGAATTTTGTGCAAAACTCGGGATCCAGTCTACTTGTGGAACGCAATTCAACCGTATACCACTCCTGAAAACGGGCCAACACTGGAACATAAAATGATATTATTAGTTAAACTATTTTCTAAAGATTTCAAAGAGTGCACTTAAAAGTTTCCTAAATAATTTTTTCTCCTCATAAATGTAGATCATAAAGCATTAGATATGCGCTGAGTGAAGGCTAACCTGCTTCATAGCCGTTTTTAATGGCATCAATGGTTGTATGAACAAGAACTGCGATAACCCTTTTGGATCGAAGGACTCTGTTGATTGGAGACAGTCTTGTTTTGACTGCCGCCTCATGTTTCAATCGCTCCAGAAAATGATGAGAGATGAGCACAATTTGTACTTTAGCTCGATGAACTTCCGTGGCCACAGATGGATGATCCAATTCTCGTAAATCATAGGACTCGGGACTGTTTATTAATAATCACATAATTTTATTCATCAGTCAGTTTGTACGCAACTCGTGTTATGGGCAGTTATGGACATTCATTAGTTTAACATTAAGAGGGGTCAAAAGATTATGAACCAATGAACTTACATAATGTCCAACTTTTGCCGATCAGTTGTCACCATTTTGTCAAAGAAACTTCGAACATGTTTTTCCGCGTTGTTGGAGAAAAAACACTCCTGGCATGAAATAATGGCCACGTTCATATTGGATTTGTCTGCATTGATAAAAAATAAGGCGGATTTAAGGATTGTACAAGAGACAAATTCACGCACAATTCACATACTTTTTTTATAATTTCATACAAGTTATGACATTTGATTGCTCAATTGAAACATTAGACTATAGAATATTGTGGCACATCTAGATTTTACTCGAATTGAAGAACCCTTAGAAGTAAACAATAATCCCAGAGCATAGAAATTTATAATTGATTGCCAAATTAAGGCGGTGGTTAATTTGACCAAGTGTCGTTCAGTGAGTCAACAGTAGAACAAACTGTGTGTAATATATTAATATGGAAGCAGGAAAACCACAAAGATAAACTATTTGAAGATTGTTGCATTAGAAAAGCACAGGATATGTATACTTTATAAACATAATATGCTGCATTAGAGTTTAAGAAGTTAGTTAGAACGGTTATCTGTATGCATTTGGATGACAAAAGTCGTACGCACAAAAAGATTCATATTTGCCAACAAATGACGACATTAGTAAGTTTACGTGCTTGGTATTCTGAATGTTTTGTCTCAAAGTGGCGAAAGTGTTTGTTGCCCAAAAAAAAATTGTACAAGTGACGAGGAGAATTCCGTTCATTCCAGTGAGCGTCCTTAGAAGCCATAATATTGACGTAACAAGTTTAAAATAAACGATTTACGAACGGAATTAGAGTTTTCATTAAAAATTCCAGGACCAAAATAACTAAACGAGTTGCACGAGCAAATCGACATGGAAATTTGTAAATGAGTACAAGTCGCTAACATTCTTAACCACGAGATTATAGATTGTTGTTACCACACATGGCACAGTAGGCATTGAACTTTTGCTCTGCTTACTAATATATAAAATGTAAGAAAAAGTTTATCTTCATTTCCTTTCATCATCACCATCAAAAAAGATGGGATGAAATCGTTAGGTTTTAACATCCGTAGTTAGTTAGTTAGTTTGCTATACTATGTTCACGTGTTTCTTGAAAAAAACGCTCGTGTGTAACTAACTATCTGACTAGCTTAGTTAGTTAGTTAGTTAAACCCTTTGCTGTCTGAATAATAATATAATGTATTCATTTCTGCTGGTTAATAGCTTGCTTGCTCCCTTCAAATTAAGACTAATATTAGGAAACTGACCCTTTCATTTCTTTATGAATGCGTTCATTGAATTAAAATGAATAGGAATTCACCCTCTTCCCTTTTAGCCTTACAAGGAAAAAAAATAATGCTCCTTTAGAATTTTTTATTTCTGAGCGAACGGTTCCAGAAATTACCCAAATGTTTTTTTACTTCACTATAAATGTGAACAGAAAGTCACTCACTAAAAGTTTTGTATGCGATTGACTGACGACGAATATGAAAAAAAAATTAACTGAAGTAAAGTGTGCATTTGGATGTTCACAAGTAAAAGCTTTGATGGTGGCCCTCTTATCAACTTTTATATTACAAGCATATGAAATGCTCCAGGGTCTGTATACTTGGAATGCTCATCTTTCAACTGGAAACCTCAATAAACTAATTGGTTAAGTTGTTTAGACTTACGGCAAAGACTGAATCTTTGGTAGTCAAACTGGGGAGAGAGGAAACATTATCACTATAATCACAATAAGCAGAAAATGAATATGTAAAACAAACCAGAGATGAGTAAAATTGTGGAAATTTTGTGAATGAAAACGGAAATTGTTTGACTATCAAAGAAACACTATGGTTCGTTACTCTCGTAGTATTTACAAGCGTCAATGTTCCTGTTTACATTCAATTTCCGGTGAACTAACTAAATGTAATCTAAGTTAGCTAGCTTAGTTAGTTAGTTAGTTACCAGCATATTGGGAAAAAATGAATGAATTCCTCAAAAAAAGTAATTTTGTCTTCTCCATGCCTGTCTCCGGGCATTGGATAATAAAGGAGAGTTTGTTATTAGTTAGTTAGTTACAAGCATTCCTTTTAGAATCTTTAGGAAATGAGCTCGGACTTTTGTTTGATTGAAAACAGAATATATTGCCGGAAACGGTGCTCTCTGGTTCTTGTACACGAAAAAAGGTGCAAGTTGAATAACCAGCGCGGTTTCTTTTACAAATTACCTATAGCATTAGTCAGAGACAAATGTTTGTAAATAAAGTGAACAACTTAAAGTCCATTGTCAGTCTTTCTCAATTCGGGCGACTGGAATTTTAAATGCGTTTGGTGCATGGCGGAGAAAATTGTGGAATAAACCAAACCACCCACACAAGTAATTTCCAATAACATGAAAATATTCCTACGCTTTAGCACAAAATATTTATTTCCAGTCTCCGGGGAAAAATCTCAAGTCCAGACGGCATTTATGTAGTCATATCTTTTCTGTCTGTTTGGCAATGTTTCCAGTCACATTTTGAAGTTCATCCTTGTGAAGTTCAACCAACCGTATTCTGAAAATGTACGTATGAAAACTAATGACCATTGGATATAGTTCAGCTTTTTTGGGTGAAGGCAATGTGTTTCCACTTTTGTTGTTTCTAGCATTGGAAAAATAATCTGAATGGATTATTGTTACTGGATAACTAACTAACTAAAACCAGACACTGGTATTTGATTGAAATGGAAAATCAAAGTCAAGTCCAAGTGAAGTGAATTCCTGAGCTAAAAATATACGAGGGGCAATACTTTTGAGAAAAACAATTTTATACTTTACAGCCATAACTAACTGCTACAACTTACATAAGTTTTTTACGATTCAAAGTCCTTGAAGGAAACTTTAAAAAGAAACCTACTCGCTTAAAATAACTTGCTTGTTTATCGATATGCAAGTAAGTATGCATTGACCCTTGAATAGTGACTGACTATAGATTGTAATGTGATCCTCAGTTTTAATAGCATTTCCATAATTACTCCTTTAATAGTGTACAAAGCACCCTTATGTAATAATGAGTAGAGTTCCAAACTCAAGCCTTTATATTGGAGTCATATAGAATCAATTTTAGCTTGACTGCGTGAAATACACATGGATTTAGGGCACCAACAATTTACAACGCACCTAAACCCAAAAATGGAACAACAAGAGTATCAGTTTTCTACAAGACTGCGTAAGGAAGGGTACACTTGCTCTTTGTAAGTTGAGTAAATTGTATATGAAATGGATTGAAATGAGCAATCTTTGTAGGCTTAAAAACTTGGCTCATACACAGCTATATTCTTATATTCCCTGAAAAACCCATTTTATGAGTCGATTCGGTCGAGTTTTAGTTGCTTTAATTTTTCCACTCTGAATGATTCACAACATTAATCATTGTTCCAGAATGAGTAAAAAGTGCTTGAAACCCCAAAAAGAGCTGTCATTCACATTGCCTAAAAAAAGTAACCGTCAATCGATCCCAAAAACGTGAAACAACAGATATTTGAGACAAAATTAACAAAGTACGAGCTTTCACTCAAGACCAAGAATACGGAAAGTAGAATACGAGTTAGAGACAAACAGTTGATGCCAGTAACTAACTAACTAACTAACTACTAAAGCAGAGAATGAACTGACTAACTTACAACAGGAAGAAAAACAAAGAAAAAAGATGAGTACGTTGATTACAAATGAGCTTACTTTACTACAAAAACAACAATAGTAGTTTTTGAAGGGGAGAAAGACTTGTGGCAAGTGAAAAAGTGCAAGGGAATTTTTACTAATATTATTATTACCGCAGTCAATCTACACGTAACGTATACACATAGGACAAGACATAGTTATTATGCACGTTACATATGCACATTGTTTTTGTTCATTCATTTCATAATAGCATGTACTTCCTTCCTGTAGGGCAATAAATGACATGTAGATCATTCTTATGAATGGCAACCAAAGTATTTCATAAATAAACGAGCTGTTGGATAAAAAATGCTGTGTGTATGAAATAGATGTTATGATTTTTTTAGCAGAAAAAAACTCGAGTCATTCATTATTATTTTTGTATGCTGACTTAGTTAGTTAGTTAGTAGTTTGTACTGCTTCCAAGTTTTCATATTTTCTCCAGACCTCTCCAGTGATGCTGTACACCCTCTTAAAATAACATTTTCTAATGTTCTGTGAGGTGACAAAATGTAGCGTGTGTTGATGAACGTACCAGAAACCATTTTTCGTCAGGTTCAAATTTCGTAATATAGTGAGTGTGTTCCTGTCTCGTTATTATTGTTATTTGTACCACCAATTTGGCTATCAGTTTCTGCCCGACGTCGGTTACAGATATTTAAAAATTAAATTTATAGTTAGTTACTGTAAACTTGTATTCAGCTATTGCGTTGTTTTAAAAAACTGACAATGAGAAGTCTTCTTTCAGAAATTGGCTTGCATTTTAATATTTAGTACAATGATGCTATGATTTCATTAAAAAAATATTGGCTGGCTCCATGCAAAGTCTTCTCGACTTCTGGCACACAAATGGGACTTATGTACAAGTTAAAAAAAACCAAAGCTTTGCTCAATTTCTTTTACCTAATTTTTTCATTCATCCGGTCCTTTCACTATCTTGCTGGCACATGAGAAGCTCTTCCAAGTTTAAATAAGCAATTCATCAGAAAAGAGCAACAAACCGTCATGTCGTCATCATATGCAATGCTAACTAACTACACACGTTAGATTAGGTCTGTTGGCTTTAAATCACCCTTGGCATGCTAAAATCCTATAATAAACAGATCCAAGAATCCATGCTCTCCAGAAAATAGTAAAACCTGAATAACAACAATTTTAGCTATGCATAGTATAGTTTTGCCATTTACATTTGGCCCAATGCCACTGACTAGAATGAATTGTTCCAATGAAAGACAAACTGGATGGGTGCGTTGGATTTGTAAACTACAATGCACAAAGCAAGCGCAGCAAGAAAATTAGCACTTTTTATGCGCCATAAATGTTTTAATCCACGTTTTCTATGGTGAAATGAGCATATCAGCATTATATTTCTATAGCGGTAATAGATTTACTTTACTAAACGAACTAACAAGAAAAATGGTGAATCAATGCAGTCATATGTATACATAATGCATGACTTTTGCATGTGTTTTTCCATATGACTAAAACAAAGTAGAGGTCTAAATAGGGGAGACAATGTT
>Ga0210040_10004123_pt1 | contig 19157 bp, 15 predicted proteins | sample CryGeyCG12114_NA_FD_185462 | JGI IMG/M metagenome (GOLD analysis project Ga0210040, IMG submission 185462) | Groundwater microbial communities from aquifer - Crystal Geyser CG19_WC_8/21/14_NA (SPAdes) (version 2) | ecosystem: Environmental > Aquatic > Deep subsurface > Groundwater | place: USA...
AATTGCAATAGCAGTAGAACTAAAATTTATTATTTTTTACCAAACAGTCAGATAAAAAGCTCTTTTTATTAATTACTTCCATTTTTTTGTAAAAATTTTTAAATTATTATATCGGTTAATTTAATCGAATTTAACAAGTACTGTTAAGTGAGCCTTGTAACCTATAAACGGCTAGTTTCTGTAACTAAACCTAGGATTATTGATATATCCTTCGGATTACAGCAAAAAAAATCATGGTTTAAAAATATTCTGCTAATTTATTGAATTCCTATAATTTAAACAGAAATACTAATTTGATTACTTCTATGGTTCATTTAATTTAATCCAAAATTCGGTTTGTGAGAGCGTATTCATTTATCACATCACTGAATTCCAAAGTATAAGCAAGCAGGAGCTTCGATAAAAATGTCCTTGTAGAATCCGGAGTGCAGCGGACTTTTAGTTTAGAGAATATTTTAGTTGCGTTTTTTGGGTGGTGTACGATTTAAAATAAGAAAGAATTAAACAAACTAAACTTGTAGAAATATCTCTGCTTGTTTTAATATATTTCTAATTAGCGATCAAACAGTTTTGTCCCTTATGCTGGCTTTAATAAAGAAAGGAGTGTCTGCGCGTTAAGTGTCTGATTAATAGTTACGGCACGGCTTCAAATCAAGCCTTATTTTGATTGGACTGTGAAGATTTTGTAGCTTTCCGTGGCTGAAGTTTTAATTTGAAAAGGGAAGGCTGAAATTTAATCAGCGTTCTCTTTGCTCTTCTGTTTCTTCCTTGCCGATAGAAGTTAAAGGTAAGTCTTAAGTCCCGGCATTTTCGTGGTGATAACTTGACTCAGCGAAGAATGAAATAATTTCCGATTTTGTTTAATCAATGCGTGTCTGTCATATAGTTAAAATTTGGGAGCTTTCTCAAAGCGTGTATAGGTCATAATAAAGGCGAACCAACATCTATCAGCCCTGTGCATCTTGTCTTAAGATTTTTTTCAAATTCAAGTCACGGTTACGGTTTGATATTTTCAGTTTCTTTTTCCATAAACACGCTTTTGTTTTTTTGTTTCTTAATCATTGTGTTATGGAAACAGTTGGTGTTTTTCGTTGATCAAAACTTGTTTTTGTATTGTTTGCGTCGAACGATTGATCATTCCCATTTACGGCGACTTAAAAGATATTTTGTTGCTTCATTGCTTGCTGGGTTTAGTGTGGGGTTAGTGTTCGTAGTTCGTATTGTGAATAGGGGAAGGGAATCTTAACATAAAAGCGAACTTGATAAACCAAGAAAATAACATCCTGCCCTGTCTTTTTGCTGTGTGTTTGCAATGTTCAAGGTATCCCCTTTAAGTCCATTTTATTCTTCATTTTGTTGTGAATGGTTTATCATAATCAAAAAACTTGAACGAACATCATTCAGTCTGTGCCTTTAGTTAGTTAATAAATCAGTTAACATTCTGTCCGATTAACGTTGTTTTTCAATTCTCGGTTAAACTTTTCAAATTGATAAAGACTAGACGAATGTCATTTACTTAATTGTCCTAACTAACCGTACAAATCCTGTACTCACTTTTTATTTCCAGATAAAATTATAACGGTGAGAATCAGCTTGCACCATGAGCAGCTCGGAAGAAGTTTCTTGGATTAGTTGGTTTTGTGGACTTCGTGGTAATGAATTCTTTTGTGAGGTAAGTTGACCGCTTTTTTCCGAACACCGAGTAGGAGTGATACATTTTTTGAAGTATTGTCCAAGTTTCAATTGACTTTACGCATAATTAAATCAAATCATTTGGTTTATTTAGGTCGATGAAGACTACATTCAGGATAAATTTAACTTGACGGGACTAAATGAGCAAGTTCCTACTTATCGTCAAGCACTAGATATGATTCTAGATTTAGAAGCAGATGATGAAATCGAAGATAACCCTAACCAATCTGATCTGATTGAACAAGCTGCTGAATTGTTGTACGGATTAATACACGCTCGTTACATTCTTACTAACCGAGGAATCGCTCAGATGATTGAAAAATACCAATCTGGTGACTTCGGCTTCTGTCCACGTGTATATTGCGAAAATCAAACGATGCTCCCTATTGGTTAGTTTTTATTAAGATTTAAACCGCAGCAGGATTGATAACTACATTTCTAGCTATTGTAGTTAAATAATTATTAATTATATGCATTATGTTAACTAGGCTTGTCTGATGTCCCTGGAGAAGCGATGGTCAAGCTATACTGTCCCAAATGTATGGATGTATACACTCCAAAGTCGACTCGTCATCATCACACAGATGGTGCATATTTTGGCACTGGATTCCCACATATGCTATTCATGGTGCACCCTGAATATCGTCCTAAACGTCCTACCAATCAATTTGTTCCAAGGTTCGGATCCTACTTTTAAAAATATGTGTTATATAGTTTTGTATCATTATCAAATATGATTGCATCCATTTTTACTAATATTGTTATGAATTCCAGACTGTATGGCTTCAAGATTCACCCCCTAGCTTACCAACTACAACATCAGGCTGCTTCTAATTTCAAGGCTCCGACCATGCGTATGAGCTACAACAATGGAAAGCGCTAATGGTATATTTTTAATTGGAAGTGTTTTCATGTAATTATTGGTACTAGGTTAGGAGAGTAATCTTTGGCTCTTTGGCACCCCTTATTCCACCGCCCCAGTTTAAGAATTGGTCTTGGATTCTGTCAGCAGTTCTGTGTACTAACAAACAGACAAAATATCTTTGACCACCACTGTCTGACTAACCATTCATTACTACTTTTAATCCTGTTTGTAATCATAACTTCATCAAATATGCCCGATAAGGTGTGTTACAATTTCATACTGTTACTGTTATTTTTTTAAAACTTATTAATATTTCCCGTTCAACAATACAGATTTTAAAAAGATCATGATGATAGTAAGATGGAATGGATGTAACTTGATTGTGGTGTTCCCTTTCTGTTATTTGGTGAAGTTATGGTCATCTGGTGGGGTGATTGTAAAATTATATAAAAATAATAAAACTGTATGTATGGAGCAATATAATGAGCGATCTTAAGTTACATGGAAATAAAACGTCGTAAGTATTCTTGTTTTTACAGCTACAACGTTTGCACTGCACGACGGATAAGATTCGTTGTTTCAGATGTTTGTTTCATTTGCTGTTCTTGATAATCCCGTGCAATCATAAAATTTTCTCAATCAGCTATACATATACACTTGTGGCAATAATTTTGTGTTACTACTCTAGAATCCATGCTCAAGTTTTTTAGTTGCCTTGTGTGATGATAACCGTGCGCGTGATCCTTTCTGAATTTAATACGTGTTTTAAAAGGTTTCACTTTCAGTGGCTTCATTTTGTTTCTAGCATCATATAATTCATCCCTAGAGATCAAAAGCTTAATTTTCTCTGTAGTTGCTGGTCATTTTAAAAAACTGTTTTCATGAAAATGCATTAAAACATTCCCAACTGTAATGCTTAGTTTCCCATCTCCTTAGCCTTACCAGCTTGTAATATTTTTCTATTTACTGGCTACTGGCTGTGTGTGCTTTAAGTTTACACAAATCAGACGAGATAACGGTATAACAGTTTTCAACTAACTGGTGTCTTTAGTCTAGTGCTCCCACAATAGTAATGATAGTGGTGTATGCAAGTTACGTTCTTCTACAGTCTAATAGCCCAACCTCAATAGCCAAGCTTGCAAAGAATGTGTCAAGCATATGTATGTGCTCATGTAACGATTAACAGTTGAACAAAAGTACAACTACATCCTACACCTCTGCAAGCAACTCACCAGATTAACGGTGCAAAATAGCTGAATCAGAAATTGAACGCGAGTCTTATTCACCTGCACGAGTGCAACGGCATTGCTCCTTTCATTTCACCAGAACTTTTAATATTGCTTAGCTGAACCATTAGATACAATTCTTATTATCGCTATCTAATCAATTCGCATCCTTAACTCACCGTACTTAATTTGTCGTTAAACATCAAACCACTCTAACTCAACCGACTGCCTGAAAAGTTAAGACAGATCTCAAATATAGCTTGCTATAATATGCCCAGAATTTCTCAATCTTACATCTCTCTCACTCCATCAAATTGCTAAACTCATCAAAAAACCCAAAAAAATATTATCACGTCATTATAAAATATGAACATTCAGTTGAATGCCTAACTTTCATTTGCATGCGTTCATGTGAAGGTCATGTTGAAGTGAAAAAAACGTATTATCATCATGTCCATTGACTTGATACAAACGATTTCCTATCATTTCTAGCTATAACTTATCCATCACAAATTCAATGCATGCAGCATTTCTCACGAGGATTAAACTGCAGGCATTTAACAAACTAACTGCACTCTTGGGTCTTTGCCTTAACTAACCCACTATCTTTTATATTACCTACCTAACCAATAGTTGAAAGATGAACGTAAAAAAGATACAAAACCATGAGTACTAACTATATAAGAGTCCGTGTGAGTCCGAGCAGTTAGTTCATTATTCTATCTCCAATGCGGAGTAAAGTACTTACTGTACAAAATCTGCTTTTTGCTACTGCAACTGCAGGTTTTAGGTACGTTGAACTTTTCTAATCGAGCATCTATAGATACTCCATGACTACACTATACTAGTAGCAGCATGCATATGAACCTACTATGTTGCTCGTGAACAACGTAAAGTTGAAAGACCATCGTACGTATCATATGGAGGGTTCGTTTTAGCTAGTCCTAAAGCATTATTACTACGCGACGGCATTGCTAGAAACATTCGATTGTTAAGATAGGGTGCTATTTCATAGCGGATTTTACTGTGCTGTTATTTATCATTTTATATGAGCTTAATATTCAGCTATGTGCTGCTAGTTAGTTAGTTAGCTAGCTACAGTCGTTTGTGAATAGTTAGTAAGTTAGTAACTTGGCTGGTTTGATTGTCATGCTGGTGTTGAAAACCTTCTTGCATATTATGATTATTACATGGGAATACGTATGTTGCAAGTAAGTTCAGTCACTATATTACATACCAACCAACTGTGAAAGGAAGGTGTACGCAAGTTGTTTACTATGTGCAGTGCACTGCACTTTTGCTCACATGAGAAATATAGCATAGCTGAAAAATGATTTGGTGGTTAGTTCCATAGTGAGGATTTAAGAGCAGGAAGTGAAAGAGAGGGTCTACGAAACGAACAAGGGATTCCCTTCTCTTTTTTCACGAGTGTTGGCAAGAGACTTTTGGTGTAAGGTTTTCAAATTTTTTCAATTTGGAAGAGCTTGTTATAGACATAGTTAGTTGAAGGGGTTGGCAGTGGTTTCAATCAGACAGACAACAAAGAGCCAAGTTGGCAAACCCTATTTAGGACAGTGTTTTAGTTGACCTCGTTTGTCGTCCTCAACAATATGAAGTGAAACTCAACTGCAGTGAGTGAAGGTAACCCTATTGCAGTTTTTGTAGACGTTTTTTTCTTGTGCTAGTTAGTTAGTTTATAGTATTAACTTTATTCTGACTGACGATCGAAATTTTTGCATAGTAAGTGGATGTTTTGGAGGGTTCAATTTACGTGTGTGGCAGATCATTTATTTTTATTTTGTGTCCGAAGAGATATTGAAACGTACATTCTAGATAATTGCAAATATTCATTGGATTTAGAAATTACAAATGTAACTTGGCTTGTGTATTTAGTACAATGGGTGGCGTATTTGCGAATGAAGTTTTTTCTGGGTTTCTTGTCCATCTTTATAAAATAATAAGCTCGTATAAAATGATGGCAATTAAATTATTCTGTGCTCATAATTATAAAATAAATGGAGGAACTATAACTTTAGTATTAAAATTGATTTAAATGCGATTCATGAAGCTCTAGATTAATATTGTTGATTGATAATGTTGTTCAATCAAGTTCATTTACCTTTGTGTCATTTGGGAGATAGTGAACTGCGCATGGGCAGAAAACATGGCATCAGTCACTCCAGCTGATTTCTTTGTTTGTTTATTTTTATGGCGTTGTTTGTTATATCATGTTGAGTGTGCATACATCATCAGCCGATCAGGCTGCTAAATAATTTATTTGACTTGCTCAGTTAACATTTGATGAATTAATCATGTTTAGATTGGCACAAATAGAAGTTTAACTCGTCACTTCGTTGATCGACCTTTGGGAACACTAGAATTTTTACTTTAAAAATGAAGCTTCCAGAGAAAGTGGCAGATCCAGAAACAGTTCAGCTAGGAATTGTGAAACTTGGCATAGCTGTTGGTAAAAGCAAGTACGCCCTCATAGACGAAAAAGATATCTCAATCATACGGAGTTACAAGTTTGATGCAAGACTTGAGATTGATCGAAATGGAGATGGGATCAGTGTAATGGCGATGGGTCATCCAAAAGAGTGCGGGGCATCTAGTCCAAATCCAATTCCTCTGCAAAATATTATATGGCAAGCAAACATTTAGGAGCTCTGAATTTTCTATGTTTTCAGAGTAGCATTAATTTCAAATTATCGTTGTAGGGAAAGTCACTACGGTCCTATAGAAAATGGATTCAAGCTGAGACACCGGAATGGTATAACAATGGATAACCGAATAGACAACTTGATATTAGCTCCAGAATTTCCAATCGAGCGTAAAATCCCATCTCTTCTACACCCTGATAATAATGACGTAGAGATGCAATCTGAATTTTCATCTTCTGATATGTCCATGAGAAGAGAAGAAGATCTCAACAACCATCAAATATCTGACTCTTTAAGAAGTGATAAAAGTGAGCGAAGGAAAGGGGAAAATTCCTTGTACTGGCACGCAATTACTCAACTCATCAACAATGAAACTGAGGAGGTACAATATTAAATAGCAATTCAGTCCGTCAATTCTTAATTTTTGCATGGTTATGCATGACAGGTTTTACATTACATGCCAAATTAAATTTTCTCAACAGCAGAGAGCTGCTGCAACCACATCATTTGCCAGGGCATACTATACGACTGAGGGAGACTTGATATCTCGAGACTGTCCATCCTTTTATTACTTTGAATGTCATTATGCTCCGTGTACTGCAGTGGAAAAATCTCCTCGGGAATTTGCAATGTGTGGACGATGCCAGGTAAAAAATCTTAATTAAACTGTTCAAGTGTCAATATGCCTCCGTTGGTTACTAAATACAGTGTATTTAACACATTTAGCAGGTGCGATACTGTGGACGCGAATGTCAAAGAGATGATTGGCCCTATCATCGTGATAACTGTAATGAATCGAGCCGACGAATGTCTTCGACTTCGCGATCTCATAAGCACAAGCGGCGAGAGAGTAATAAAAATGAAGCCGAACGTTGACATTCAAGTCATTAGTGTGTAAAATTCTTACCCAGCTATTTAAAGTATGAATACTATAACAATATCAATAATTATTGTTGTAAGTAGGAATCATAGTGCTACAGTCTTCTTAAATCTGTGTTAAATGAGATAGTGTCAAGATTAATGTCAGCTTTCTTTATGTTGCTACATTTCTAGTAAATATATTATTTGTCAAAAAGTCAGAAGTCTTATATAGTTGTAGGTCATGCAATTTACAAATAAGACTTCAAGAGAAACGAGAAACTGCGAGATAATTTTTTATTTTTCATGATGATTTGGGAAAAACAATGTTTTCGTTGAAATATTTATATCATCGGTTTTGTACTTAAGTAGTGTGCAGCCGTACAAATGTCAACGACACTGATGGACTTCTACAAAAACCCCGTTATTGTTTACGTCTATGTGTGTGTACAAATTATGGCGTGTCAACTCGTCAAATGGAAATGAAAGCTATTTAGCAATAGTGAACAATTAGTTCTTCTGAACATTATGAATGGTCAGTTAAGTAGCTGTGATGATGGACAGAAAAATAGTATTTGCAACTTAAACATTTTAGATCCTAGATCTCCTTCTCACTTTCAGTATAGTGAGATTTTTTTACTACAATGGGGACGTATTGGTCATGGTTTGGATTAATTTACCTCCTGATTATGATAACGTAGTATATCTTGTAAACTCTTGTCATTCCGACCCTAGAATACACGAGAATGAAGAATACATCCACAGCTTTCTAAAACTATATACATTGGCTTAGTGCTCAGTTGCTGTTATGCAGATAGAAGTCATTTTACGGTTTGCATCGTTTTTACTTTGTTACCTACTAAAGAAAATGATATTATTAATTCCCATATATGTTAACAGCGACGATTGTAGACTATAATCCAACAAACTGAATATGGTTTATACAAAATGGGAAAAGTATAATAGCGATGCAGTAATGTAGCATACTTATTACATGGTAGTATAGTAAACTAACTAATAATAATTTTTCAACTTTCATACCCAACGATTCATTTTTATACTACTTTTGTACATCATGAATGGACTCAATTTCATTAAATAAATAATGATTTTCATGAAAAATTTTTGGCAATCGCTTTTTATTCGCCATTAGTAGGCACTTTATTAAAGCTTGGATGACAAAACACATACTGTGCCACATCATATTATGGCAATTTACTTTGAGTTTACTATATAACTACAAAGGCAACAATGCCACGCATATTAAGCAACTAATGATACTTGCTTACTATTCGATCTTATAAATATTTATCTTACCTTTTGTAAGTTCAAACAAAAAACTAACTGTAAATGAATTATCTAAAAGCATACCATTGTCCATCTTCTGTTTGTACTAACGTTTGATTAAATTTTAAAAATTCCACACGAAGACTAGAGTATTATTATACATCATGATAACATGAGGTAAGATAGAGAAGCATGTCGAAAATTAATCTGCCGCATATATTTATGCTAATTAAACCCAATCACCCGAACCAATATAGTCGATTCAATTATTTTCTTTGGATTGGAAATGCTATTTATATTTTGTGTGACAGTTTGACAAAAAGTTACTATGCTACTTTCATACTGTTATATTATAGTGAAATAGTTTTCATGCAGTTTCACTCATCTATGTTCCAGAACTAGAACACAATTTGTGATGAAGTGTAATAATTATGCATAGCACCAACAACTCGTATTTCAAATGCAATAAAGGCAACCGCAAATATTTCAATATATAGTAAAATTATACGTTCTGTGAAATAGCATAGCTGGACGTTCTTAATCTTAACTTTTTGTGATCTTTACCTGGAAATAAACATGTGTAAAAGCTACGCAAATGTAAATGACAAAATTCATACAAAAATAGTCTGCCTTAACGCTAAATTCCTATAGACGCCTCCCTAAAGCTACTTTAATGCATGAAATGACATCACATAACATAACGTGCAATATGATTAAAAATAAGAAAGTTAGATTACATTCCCAATACATCCAAAAAGACTACAAAAAATTAACAAAGTCCCCAAAATTGAAACTCATAAAACATTTTTAAATGCAAAGGAAAAGCACCGAACAGTAGACACAGACGCAATGATGATTACAATTACAAACTAAAACTAACCTCTTAATACGTGATGTGTAGAAAAACTGTATTAAAACAAGATATTTTAGTCCGGATTATTATCGTCAAATTTACCATCGTTAATTTGCTGACGAAGTGTTAAGACTTCATCAACAGTTTGATAATTTCGTTTAATTCCCCTAGGAAGTGCCCTACAAGAGGTCAGATTTAGGCGACAAATATTTATGCAAACTTTCAGGACCATTTTAACACTTTCAAATGTCACGGAAGAGCCACACAGATCCAAAATTCTCAGCTGAGAAACCCCGTCTATATCAGCCAAAGCTTTCATTGCCAAATTAATTGCTTTCTCGCTTGTAGTCCAGGAAAAGTCAATTTCACGAAAACTGTGCCTCCATTTACAGACTATTAACTCCAGACCATCATTGCTTGACCTTGTGGCGAAGCAACCTGTGGGAAAACAACATTATCTCTAGAAATTTATCTGATTGAAACAAGGATTTAAAGATTCTGAGAGATCTTGCTTTACCAGAAAGATAAAGATGCTCCAAGTCCCAAGCTGGAATGCGAACCAATCCTGAATCATTTATTTTGGCGCAACCTCTTACATCTAGTAGCTTCAGTTTATTCGCATTTTTTACTATCCTTTCTAAATCGGAGTTATCTATGCCCTATAAAGTAAACATCGTAGAGATTTTATTTCAGTGTTTCTTTCATAGGAACGACATGTAATTCTGTTACTTCAACTCTTGTAAAAAATATAAACTGCATGACTAACTGGACATTTTTTCGGGTCCACCGCTATGCTTAGCTCCTCCAAACAAGGAAACCCTGGTGAAGAAACCTGGATAATATATGGTATAGAAAGTTAATCCTTGGATATTGAAATTGAGACAAAATATGAAGTTATTTGTGCATACTTGGTCTTTTATTGATACTTCTCCTAGAACAAATTCCGAGTTGGCTAAACGCAGTACCCTTAGCTTAGGACAACCTTCTTGCAACTCTTCAATTTTGATCAAAATAGCGTCTCGACGAGGAGATGTCATGTTTGATAAATCCTGCAGCAAAAATGGTCATTAGAAATTTAGCTTTGTCTTCTATAAACTTATTTTTGGTAACTAGAGAGTAATTACTTACTAAAACCTCCAAATGATGGCAATATTCCTAAAATGTGAAAATATGAAGAAAATCGTAATCAATTTGAAGTTACTTCACACAAAAAGAATTAGAATGTTACTTACTGCAAGGGACGAAAATATTTGGTGTGCGTTAGTTAAACAATTATAGGCAAGCGACAAGTGAATAAGATTGTCCCCCAAAGTTTCAGCAGCTTCTCCAAAAGATGTTGGGGAAACGGCACCTTTGGCATTGTACGTTGTCTGTGGGACCAAATCAAAATAATATTCGTTTTATATTTTTTTTAACACATTTCCCAGTTTGGGGTTGTCAAATTTGAATAAAAACAAAGGAGCCAGAACGCACCGAAACAGCAGAAAGGTCTAGCTTTTTAAGTTTTGTACATGATTCTATTACAGTCTTCAAGTTAGGGGCTGTTAGTTTTTGACAGGAAGATAGTCCAAGACTTTCGATACTTCTACAGCATCTGGCAATAACATCAACAGCACCACTTGTAACGGCTGAGGACCATCCTCCTATAGATGAAAACGGCAAAGGTTAAATTGTGTTCACATGCAGATTGGTGCACGGGAAAGCTCCAAAAACATAATTTTTAAGTCCACAAGTACCTAAGTTCAGGCTTTTCACATTAGAAAACCGATTTTCAGTCAAGTAGACTAAATTTCTTTCCGTTTTATACTTATCCTTCACTTTAGGGTTGGTCATATCTACATTGCTCCAGAGCAAGGGGTTTTTTGCAACTTTCCACCACAATCTACTAACTTTAGCGACTCTGAAAATATTAACAGGTAAGTTCAATAAATCATACTAAATAAAGCAATCATAATGATCTCATGTTGCCCCAGTCAAACAGTGTTTGAGTGATATGAACATTTAAACATTCGAATAAAAAATAGTTTTTAGCATATGAGAGAAATTACCTCGTTAGAAATGGAACAGATCCCTCCGATTCAACGACATAGGAAAATATTTTGAACAAAACATCCTCTGGCACTAAATCCCCCCATCCAGAAGGCAACGCATTACTCACAGGCTCCTTACTACTAATTTTATTATTTCCTCCTTTTTTCAATAAAGGCGAGTCATTCTCATCTAAATCCGAAATATCCTCATCACTTTTCTTCTTTCTTGCTTTGTATTTCCGAACTTTCTTATTTGGAGATCCCCTTCTCCCATGACTAGGAGATTTGCATATTTTCATTTTAAGACCATTGGAAGTAGAAATTTGAGATTGATATCGTATCGTTTGCTGTAAATCAATCCCACCGGAAATCGGAACACTATCACTCGTACCAGGGTCACTTTTCCTTACAACATTGCGACGACCTCGATTAGCACTGACAAAACTTGTAGAGGGCACTGGGGTAGTTCCTTGAGTAGGAGAGGATTTGCCAGAAAGAAGTTCATTTTGGACAGCATCCATTGCAGATTTCATTTGCGAGATTTGAGCTTGAAACTGTGTTAGAAAGAAATCGGTTGACTTGCTTTTGGCATCACCATGCTGGCACATAGTTTTCGCTACAGCATCATGTCGAATGCTTTCTCCTTGTGAGTTCCTTTTCTGAGAGCCTTTTAACTCGTTTTCGCTCTCATTTTCACTTTTCAACATAGACATACGTTTCATATCCTTTCCAAATGTAGTATTTTGGGAGTGAGTTCTGTCTGAATCCATCTTCAATGAGCCTGAATCTGAAGAGCTACTTGGAGAAGACATCATTGTAATTCCTGAGCTATCCGCTGCCACCTGCTCACTCAAAATGGCACTCCGCACATCTGTCTTCTTTCTACCTGGGTTCATTGCTGCACACATAAAAGTTGCAATTTTTAAGCCAACAATGGAATGGAAATCAAATATGTTACCAGTTACCAGTTCAGCTAATTGGTTTACAGCATACTATGCAATATAATATAGCCCAGTTACTAACCAAAATAACTCTAGGTTAGACATCTCAATTGACTGGCATCAAATGTTCCTTTTCAATTTCCATAAACTTCATTTCATTACAAAACTGATTGAAAAAGAAAAATGATGGCGTCATAGGGAAAATTTTCCTACACCCCCTAGATTGATCCTGTATTTCGTTGCTCACAGATATAAGTTGGATTAATTGCCCACTATAAGCATGCATAGATGAAGTCAACAAATCACAAACTTTGAAATGGATCAGGGCTACGTGGAGATATCCCAAGTAACTGTTATCTGTGGAATAGTCTATGGGAAAAGATACTAATTGAATATGGGACACACTTGGCCTCAAAAACACTTATGGGTTTGGACAACAGTTAGTCGGTTAGTCCACAGGCACGTAAAATCAGATGATTGAAATCGGAAGCAGTGAAAGTACATGATAGACGACAGGACGATGTAAATCAAAACCACAACAACAACAAGACAAGAGAACTCTTTTTATTTATATAACAACCACTGGTATTCCTATTCCCTATGATGTTGTCTATCTACCAAATGAGCTCCAATCGTTCACAAATACATTTTCATCCATTGCAATACTCCACATACAAACCGTCCAAGCCTGCGACTACATACTATACTACTACAGTCAGTAAGTAAAATAGTAGTAGTGAAAAGTAATATAAAACATAGTAACACTAAGCGCCGAGACTACAAAGTAAACTCGGAAGTTTTTTTAAAAATGGCAAGCGTTTACAAGCGTCATTAAGTGATTACAAAATTATCCTTCAAAAATCGAAAAAGTTTAAAACTTTTGCAATCTTTCGTTTCAGTAGCATTGAGAGTTGGAGTATTCTAATTCACAAGTCTTGCATAATATTTGGGTAATTTGGGAGCTCTTTCCTTTCGTACTCCTATTTACTAACCTAAATAGTATCCACAACACACACTACAAGCTTCTGTGCTTCATATGTATGATCTGTTCTTCTGAATTTGTGAATTGAATACAAAATACAACTAGATAGTGTAGCAGGTGCATCCAGCAAATACTATTACGCTAAATTAACTAACTAACTAATACTGTGCTATCTTACTCTTATTCATTAAATGCTTGCAGGTTATATATACATATTAGGTAGGTTGTTATACAGCACATGAAGCAACTACAAGCACAAGCTACAAGCTACAAGTAGTTAACTAGCTAACTTGAACTAACAGCTGAAGCAAAACATAAAAAAAAGACTTTATAGCTGCCAAGAATGAACTGCTGACAAGCAAAAATCTTTCCATTTTCCTCTCAGTACTGAAATCTTATGCTAAAAGATACTAGATGGAGTTCCAATACATGTCACTACCCTTCTTGACTGTAGCCACTTCAGTGTTTTTGACTCCAGAAATTCTATGGTACTGCGTCTGGATCTATATTTTCCTCCCAAATAACCATGCTTGGTCCATGTACCAATACCAAAACAAATTGAACATCCTACGCAGTACGCATACTGGAAAGAACAGTCAAAAAGTGAGAATACAAAACTCAATGCCACGGTCATTGTTTCCCAGTTTAAATTTTTCTAGATGCGAGCTAGCAAGTGCACTCTATAAATTGGTCACATCGAGGTATAAACCACTAAAAATGAGGTCCGAGTCCTCAAACGTCCTCAAACCTAATCTCCCATGTTTCATGTAACTAGCAAACCATATCTATTGGAATTGGCGGAAAAGTGAAACTAAAGGGTTAACTGAACTGCCCATAACTAACTAACTATATGCATAATAGGGTAGTATAGTAAAAGCAAATATGCTTTAGTAGTACATGTTCGCTCCAGTAGTTGTAGCCAGCAGCAGTAGATTTTTACAATTCTGTAACCAAAGCATAAATGCAGCATTAGTGCAGAGGGAACCATATATAAGCATGCATGCAGTGTTTTGCATTGTAACTTTTAGTACATAGAGTTGGAGTTTCTCCTATCCTATTTGTATGGGACATGGGATATCCTAGTGACAGTGGTGTGGACTGTGGAGCAATCATTTTTAGTTTTAAAGAACGGAATCGTTGAAACGCGGACGGGTACGGCCGACCAAAGAGCCTGAGAAAATTGATACGGTAGATGTATAGGCCTGTGAATGATCACTCACCTCACTCACTCTCTCACACATTTGCCGCACTAGCAAACAGCAAATGAGACTTTTGTCATTTAATTTTAATTCACCATTCCTCATTCACTGATTCACCATTTATTCCCGTTCTTAATTGGTGGACGAATAACTAACCAACTCTGCTGTGAAAGAGTAAAAGGTGTTGTAGTAATTTGTGGGGAAAAGCTTATTTAGGAAAAGAAACAAAAAGCTGAACTTGAATTATTGGTGATTGAATGTGATTGTGCTTTCGTTTCGAATCGAACGTTTGATTCGCCCGAGCAGTTTTTAAGATTGATTTTTTATCCAGTGTATTATTGACTGACACAAGGTGAGAATAGTTTTTTTAATAACTGTCTAAATAGTTTAATGACATTTCAGATTATGATAGTTTCAGCGGCGGCGAATATAATTCATTAATTAGTCAACGATATACGGATTTTTCGCTTCCTTTGTCATGGTTTGTAGTTAGTAGGTAGAGAGTATCATCAAATGAATCACCGGTCAAAAGCATGTGATTTGCACGTTAGAGCTATACAGAAGAATTTAATTAACAGTAAATTTACTGGAAGCTGATTGATTCATATTTGGGAAGACATGTGATAGAAGTGTTCATGTGCATGCATTGTTTGTTGTTAATTCTCTCTGTTAACAATTTGAGGGAGCTGGTTGAAGTTTAAGACAAAGGGAACTAATCTAACGTAGTTAATAGCAAGAATAAAAACGTCGAGGGTTCTCAGGTAACTTAAATTAAATGCTACCCCACTTTGATATTAATCGTTCAGGTTTCCATTTAAAAAATTGCATGGGCTGAGTATTTGTTAATTTTTCGTTCAAATTGTTTAGGAATGACAAATCGCATTATACAAGCATTATTGTTTTATCATCCACCATCCACTGCAAACTTATAGTCGAAGATTTATTTTCTAACAATCAAAGTATTTTCAGAAATGCGGAACTCAGATTAGCAGTTAATTATTATGGAAAAATGAAAGAGACAAACCTGTAACTTGCATTTTGTGATACTGATAGTAGCACTGCCTCATTACAGGTTTTACAGTTACAGATCCCGGTAACGAACGAAACCCCGTTTTCAGGCTTGATAGTCAAAAACGTGGTCTCCACAGGACACGCAGATACGAAGTGTGACGGTCTTAAGGAATAACCTTGTGGCGAACAAGTGTTTTTAATCTTTTCGATTGAAGTAAACTTTTGGAACTAATCCCTGACGAACTATCCGTGGTAAGCATTTGTTGTGTTTGTGTTGCTCTATGAAGAAAAGAAACTTAAGATGCTTCTATCTCAGATCTATATTTATTGTTTTGTGCCTAAGTGATTTATGTTACAAATTCAAATTTTTCGCAGTATCACGGGGGTTCGTTTGGGTACATTTTGTATCACTGAGTCTAAATGGTGACTAGTAGACAAAATGTCGGGGAATTCCGGGCCAGTGGCGTCCGCGAAGGGAGATACCACTTCGAGCAAATCTTCAAAGTCTGGATTCGATCATCTGGATATTAACACACTTTTTAAGGTTTCAAAATTATTCACTAAGAGCCTTTTACGAGGACGTAAAACATGAAGTAGAAAAATTATATGAACAATGTATTTAAATTAGGCCAAATCAAACGAACCGGTGGCTAAGACAGTAACTCAGAAACATGGAATGCAAACTTTGGGGAAAGCACCTCCTGCTAGACGTCCAGGAGCTGCTCCTCCCAGTGTGAAAAATATAAGTAGCTCTTCTGAGCTGTCACAACCAAAATCCGTCACATTACCCTCAAATCTCAGACAAGAAAGACCCCCACCAAATCCAGGATGGACGGGATCTATGCCTCCACCGAATCCCACTGGTCCTCCTTCCCCACACATTGCTGTAAATGCTCCTCCAACAGGACCACCTATACAAGTAAGTTGAATTTATATACTTCAAGATTGAATGCAATTTTTTCCTCTAAAAAGCAACGGTTCCAGTTCAGCAAACACTGCATGAGTCTACAAAAGATCGTGTAATTTATTGTTATTTTTATTTACAGGACAAAGGTTGGAATGGTGGTGGTCGAGAGAGGAGTGGAAATTACTCTTCAAATCGTTTCGCACAGGAGTTTCCCAGTCTGGAAGCAGGAGGGGATGCACAGAAAAACTCTCAACCAACGACAACCAATTCGTCTACCCCTTCCACATTGGCATCCAAATCTCAGCCGGCGGACAATCAGTATGGACCTGGACCGATTCTAAGGCCACAGAGTATGTCATTGAATATTTTACTTTTATGTGTAGTGTAAGTGTTTCCTAATCAGGTTTGGAAAATGTCGCAAGTCTGTCGAATGAGATAAAATAGTGTTTTCAATCCAACCATTTATAGCCGAAGGGAGTTGGATCCAGGGGGGTAGCAGAAACAATTCAAGACCTCCAGGTTCTGTACCACTTCCAAATTCTTCAAGAGAATTCGGGCCTGGCGGTAAGTCAAGTTCAGTCTGTTACATATTGTCACGTATCTCACTTCCAGTGAGATAGAAAGCAAAAAAGTTTGAAATCAATAATAATAAAATTCAAACCAACTTGTTTTTGCTGAGCAGAACGACCATTAGGAGGTCCTCCACCACCATCAATGGGTCCTGGCGGTCAAGCTCCCCCTCCACTTGGAGCTCATCAAATGCAATATAGGGGAATGATGCATGCTCCATATGTAGGAATACTTGAACTGAAATTTAAATTTATGATGTTTGACTTTTTTGGATGTTTCAATTTCATTTCTGAGGAATCATAATTTTGTTTGTTGTTAAGATGTTTCCTAACGCGGGCCAGCCTGGCTCGGGGGGTATGTATCCTCGAGGCCCAATGCAGCGTTTTGGAATGCCGATTCCAGCTAATACTCCTCCACCGCAAGGCAATTCTCAAGAAGGACCAAAGGATTCACATCGTGGCGAACGTGGGCACAGGGGTGACCGCGACAGGGGTGGATATGGGCCACAACATTCTCATCATCAACAGAATAAACCTTCAACTCATTTCTCTGGCCCAATAATTAGGCAGGAAGACCTAAAAAGAATGGACGAAATAGGAAAGCAAGACAGGGGGTGGGCTACTGAAGCTGACGATGTGGACTACAACAAGAAGATTTCATTTAGTGATGAAGAAGAGGATAAGTCTTCTTCGCACCGTAAAAAGGACATGACTGAAGAATTATATAATGATGAAGAAAGATCTGATAGAAGACCTGTTAAAATATTAGAACGAAAATCTGATCCTAATGATAGAGACCATCGTGACCGGGACGGTCCTAGAAATATGCCCGACATGGAAGATGATAGAATGCGTCGAAAGCCACATAGTGGATCTTATGATTATAAGGAAAGAGAAGTTGATCGAGGAAGGCGACCACCTGAAGATGATTGGAGAGGGTTAGTGGTTTTTTATTCCTCCCCAATTACAATCTAAATCCAAAATGTTTGCAATAACTTATATTTGTAATTAAAGTGGAGGTGGAGCTAGGTATTCTGATGATACGAGACGCAAACCAGCTATTGGTGGTAGACCAGATCCCCGTGGACCTCCGGATTTTCAAACCGCACCGCACAAGAACATTGCGCCTCGGTTTCTGCGTCAACAGCAATCTGCTTATGCGCAACAGCCTCATTATAACTACCCATCCTCTCAGTCACAAAACCAAAGACAAACTCCTAGCCCAATTCATGGTGAGTTGACTGAAGTAGCATTTGAAACCCTTTTGGAGTTATCCTAAGCTGAGAAGGAACCAAAAGCACAACTGCTCTGTCTGAACTTCAGAGACTAATATATGCTTTCCCTTGATAATAATATTAATTTTCGTCGAATTATTTATTTAACGAATATTCAGGTAAAGAGAGGGACACCCGAGAATGGAGCGATAAAGAAAGACCACAGGCGCGAGATCGTGAAAATCATCCTCCTGTTAGAATACTGGAAAGACGAAGAATGGATAGCGATTCTAGTTGGGACAGTGTACGTGGGGAAAATAGGGATAGGCGCTTTGGAAATTTTCATGACACTGAAAGGTTTGTTTTTGTTTTAAAGAATGTGTCTTTCTCCGTTTGTTTTAACTTACAACTTGTGGCAGTTTTGATTATTATTATTATATTTTAAATTTGATTTTTGACGATCCGGCGGTTAAGATTTCACTGTTTTTACTGTTTGTTTGGTACAGGTATAATGGCAGAGATCGCTCCGGTCGATTCAGTTCTATTGAGCACTCCAAGGATCGACGTAAAGAATCTTCTGACAATGAAAGAAGCGAATACTTAACTAGAGATAGAGACTCGAAAGAAAAAAGTCCAGAAGATTTCAAATTATCTCCGCAGCCTAGGGAAGATATCGGTTCATGGGCTGATGAAGTTGATAATGAAGAAAGCTATGAACATGAAAAAACACTGGGAGAGGCCAGACGTTCTGAAGATAGAGAAAAGAGTCCAAGAGAGCAAGTGCATCGAAGAATATTTGTTTTCCAAAAGAAAGTTGAAAATATGACCAGTGAAAAAGTAAGTTTTTCATTTTTAGTTGTTTA
>Ga0210040_10004124_pt1 | contig 19151 bp, 9 predicted proteins | sample CryGeyCG12114_NA_FD_185462 | JGI IMG/M metagenome (GOLD analysis project Ga0210040, IMG submission 185462) | Groundwater microbial communities from aquifer - Crystal Geyser CG19_WC_8/21/14_NA (SPAdes) (version 2) | ecosystem: Environmental > Aquatic > Deep subsurface > Groundwater | place: USA...
TTACTGTATTGTTTGTGATTTGCGACATTATTTATAAGTATAGTTTTAGTTAGGTGGCTGTGCTAGCGGTAAAAGAACTTGTTTTAAGGCGCAATATATAAACGTTTTGATGTCAACTACTCCATTTTCAAATGCATTGCAATTCCAAACTTTTTGCTAGAGTGATAACTTACTTTTATAAAGTCTAACTGACTGTTTGGATTTGACCGTTTTAGTGTAAAATAGTGATTACAACTTACAACATTTTAGGGTACTTATTTGCCAACTTTGTACTAATCTTTCCATCTTATGCAAGCAATGTAGCCAAACCTGAATTTTTTTATCATCATGTTGTTGATGGCCATAATATCATTGGTTTATAAGTTTACACTGCTTCTAGCTACAACTTATAGCTATGAAGCATCTGTTTCGTTTTTTTTCTCAACATACTTTTATTATTCTCACTGGATTCTTACCAGACTAGATGGATACAATATGTACTTGTAAAATTAGGAATTATATCATCATATTAGTATGCTTTCCACTCAACATTTGCAAAATACACTTTAGTTGACTGACGACTATAAAAATTCTTGTCTCATACCAAAAATTCCGAATGGATCCAAGTTTAGGATTAAAATGACGAAACTAAGCTCTCTGAACCAAGTATATTTTCATTATCAAATGCTTCATACAACCCCGTGAAAAGGAATCAATGATAACTATCATTTTTGGGTTTTGATCTGTAACTAAGACAGAATGAAAGGGGACAATTGAGGGAATAACACACATCAGTATTTAATAGGTACAAGCCTCATGTTTAGTTTTCATTTCATCAACTTCGGTCCACAAACTAACCCACTCTATATTGTCTATCTGTGTATCATATGAATGCGTGCTCAAAGTTCCTAATTTTTTGAAAAATTATAAAAATGCGACATTTTTAGGACCACTAGTTTACATTATCCCACTTTTACCCCCTGGACAAGGAAATGGGGTAACGTGAAACATACTTGATAACAATTTTCCAGCATTAGTCGATATAGTCACAGTTAAAGCTTGACTAACGAAAAATATCTATAAGAACTTTATAGAAAGCCTGAATTTTGTAAAAATTACGGGCATTGGTCTTCACTACTTGTGACTTGTGGTGCCAGCAGCTTGCTTACAAAGGAGGGATATGTTTTTGGTACGACATAGGAGATCAAGACTGGATTTCTTAGTTACTTACTTAGTTGCCCCTCACTTGCTTTAGCTTTTAACTTCTTTTTGAGCTGCACTTGTTCTTTTCTTCACTGAACAAACGTGCAAGGAGGGAGTGCAGTGAGTATGTAATGTAACTATGTGTGTGAGTAAGATGATGAAGAAGACAAAGTGAGGAAAAAGACAAGGCTGAGTTACACTCTGACTAAAAACCATTCGTACTTACTACACAGAACATGCAGTACTAGTTGGCTAGTACCGCTTTTCTCCATCCCATGTAAAAGAAAATTTTATTATCCCACCAACCACCACGTGCTCCTGGAAAAGAAAAAAACATTAGTTAGTTAGTTAGTAACGTCTTTGCTAACTAAAAACAAAAATCTTGTGCTCCAACATCATAACTTGTTTTCATTCCAGATGATGAGAACACAAAGATTTCTGAAAAGTGCTCCTTATTTTACCACCAACCGAATATCAAGTCCCATTGAATGCAAAAATAATAGATTTGTACGTTGAACCAGCCGAAGTTGCGCCTTGGGGTTTTTTATACGGCACCAAGGAAAAATTGTCCTCCAGAATGAAAAAATGTGCGAAATTTTTTCTTGTCTTTGTTCGATCATAGTGAACTGGTTAGTTAGTGAGTGATTGAATAACTTCAACAACGTATTGTCACTTCGGTGCTGGGAAAAAACAATCTTCATTGTTTTGTGAAAGTTCAAATGACATAACATTTTTCTTAACATTATCTCAATCACTCTTGTTCCTCCGCAACAATTCTTGTGTGTAAAGTTAAAACTGACTGTTTCTCGTTTTCCCCCATTGTTGTCTGTAAAATAGCTCATATTCTCACTGGAGTCAGTTTACATAAGAAAACTAACTAATTGCTCAACAAATGTGAAGCTGTTATTTGTTGGACTTGCCCGTCAACGCTGAATATATTCATAAACAACCTGCTTGGTCAATTTGACAGTTAGTCAACCATCCACCGAACAGAAAGCCATTCCGTGTAAATTGAGCATCATCAGCTCAAAGGCATTCTTTTCAAATCGTGTGCATTATACGAATAAACTTTGGGAACTGAATCGTATTGAAAACTGCAGTTATTCATTTAGTCTACTATGTTGACAAAGTTCGTAATCTTCATTCGATTTTGTTGAAACGAAGTAAGTTTGCTTATTAGATTCACCTGCTAAAGAGTTAGTTTTGGTAATTAGAAAATAAATAGCAAAACGGAGTCAAACGGATTGCTAGACAGTGAGCTGGATCCTCTACCCCCCTTCACAATCTCAGAGATGTACCCTTGGATTCGAGACGCGGCTGCAGCGGCAGCGGCCGCAGCAGTAGGATTTGCAGGTAATCCTCATCATCATCACAATGCTCATCATATCCATCACCCGCATCATCAAATTCATCATTCCGGGATGGGACAAAACCAGCCGGGAGTTCCTAATATCAATGGATCCATCAAGTCCGAAAATGGATTTTCTCAGACTAACAACACGGTCAATGATTGTATGATGGCCTTGGACTTTGCCAATAGCAAGGTAAGCAATATTGTTGGCTATCTCTCTCAGCTATTGCTTTTTCGGGTAGCATTGCATTTGCAGGTAGTTAAAACTGTTACTTACATGCACTAGAAATTTTTTATTTTGCTCTTATGGGGAACTGATGTTTTCGATGTTGGAAAAGCCGAGCTCCAACCTTTCACCTATCATCATGATTTCGTTTTGGTTAACTCAATGTTTCTATTGCGATTCACTTTTTTGCCAGGTCGTACAATAAATATTATACAAGTGGTCAAACAAAGAGGCTTTTTTGAGGGAAAAGATGGGGATTTTGGCAGGATGACTGAATAATGTGCACTCAACACATTTTTCATTTTGTTTGACCAGCCCAGTAGATGAATCTTATGAAAATGTGGATTGCTAAATTCTTACAGAGACCTAGGGTTACCGTATAGATCTGGCCTCGAATAGAATCATTTATTATCAATTTTAAAGTGAGTTCGCATATTGTGTAAGAAACGTTTGTTGATCTTGTCAAGCAAATAACTTAAAAAAAGTAACTATCCTCATTTTTTATCCGGAACGGGAAAAAACAAAGATTTTTTAAACGGGATGCTAGTAACGAGGCGTTTTTTCTAATGCAACTAACCAACTAACTAGGCCTACGTTTCTATTTGCAAACTTTATTTACTCTAAAAACAATGAATGTTTTTGTTCACTTGATACACATCAAAAATGTTCCATGCTATCCACCAGCAACTGAGTCGTTGGCGAATTATTTTTCAATTATTATGTGCCTCATTGCTTGCATGCCAAATTATTGGCTCATTCGGCTGGAAAATATATTTCAATTCGCTCATGCTTGAGAATTGTTCAGCATGTTGAACACAATATCATATTTGTGTCATCATCATCTTGTTTATAAGGTAAAAAGGGACAAAAATAAAAACACCTGTCCGTGATTCATGAACTAACTAATGAGTAATGAGAATCACAAATGCAAGCAAAAACTCACATTAGCAACAACTTACTAACTATACTTATAGCAATTATTATTGTCTTATGTATTTGTAAAAAATCAGAGTTTCTTTTTTCTTATTTGATTTTGAAATAATAAATAAATTGCTCACTGGATGGTGCCTATAGTTACTGACTGACTGTAAGTTAGTTAATTTATGTTGTACAATGTGACTGACAACATGTTTTCGTATGCGTAACTTTTGGTTCCTATAAATATTCTTTGTCTAACTAACTACTGACTACAAACATGACTTGGTATATATTGCTTTCATTTCATGATCAATAAGTTTCCCATTTCGTATCCATTATGTGCACCGGACTCATCCGTGCGTGCCCTCCTATGTACACACATGGCTAGTTTCTTACTTTGTTACTTTCTAGCTAACTGTTGGAGAAAAACTTACTTTTTTTTCCCTTTATCATAGTTGTGAACTTGATATTCTTTGTCAAGTTCATATGTCATGGTCCTCATCTATCTACCATACAACATGTGTGCATTTGGTTAGTTGAGCCGCTCATAGTATAGCTCCCCCCACGGGACTCTTGTGACATTCAATGTGAACTTGTTAGTTTGTTATTCAAGTCCACTTGGTGGCTCATATTTCGAACTCACACTTGCTTCTGATTGAGCACATACAAATTATTATTAGCGTATAAGAATGTATGTACAATGCTACGTAATTATAGACCGCAGTCAAAGCATTTTAAGAGCCACTCTTTTCAAAAGATCCTGTAGAGATTAAAGTTGACCATTTGCAACTTGATGCATTTTTAAATGTGTGAAAAATGAAGGAAGGTGAACTGAACTCGACTGAAAAGACAAGATGATGCAAAATAGTTAGTGCTAGTTGGCAACTATACTGCCCGTTATCAAATGTGTAGATCTTGTTTCCCATGTTGACGGTTGGTCATCATTATTCTTGTGTTTAGTATTTAGTTAGTTTTGTGGAATCTATTAGCAGTAATGAGGACATGGTTTAACTTGTTAGCGAACCAGTTTTCTTCACAATTTTGCCAACTAACTAGCTAACTTACTTACTTAGTTGTGGAGCAGCAGCAGACCACCCTATGGGAATCTCATTCCTATTTTTCTGGAATTCATCGCTTTTCCCCCAGCCACCTTTTTAAGTCCATGTTTTTATAATACTATTGACCGCTCAAAGAAATTATTATTATGAACTGTGTACAATTGATGTGTAGTAAGATTAGAGCATGCAATTTTTTACGAGCGCTCTTGTCTTAAGTATTGTTTGTCTGCTGTATACTGTTACAATTTACTGGTCTTGAAAATAGTATAATTTGGACTTAAAATGCCAATAAAAAGTAATATATGTTTAAACAAACAGTTTGTTCAACTTATTCATGTACTACAATAATTTTAAGGCTGTGGGCTGAGCGAAAAAATGCCATTTAGCTACGTTTGGAGCATGATGATGAAGAATATGGATTGCCATTAAAGTAAAAGATTTGTGAAATAATATCTTTTATAATTGGTAGTAAGGTGGAACGACTTTTGGTGTACGTACACGTACGAGTAAATAATAGATAGACGGCAAAATGTGAAATAGTAAGTAGAGTATGCCGTTTCCAACTTCCAAACAACGGAAGCTAATTAAAGGCTTCGCACTTTTTAAACACACGCATTCCCATTTTTATGTGTACGAGATGACGGAATAATAATTTAAAATTGCACAAATCATAAAATGTAGAGGTATGGTATCTTGTGTTAGCCAATGGTGCACTTACAAATGACATAAAAATCAGTGTTATATGAAATTCGAAGCAAAAGATGTTCACTCTTTTCAATTTATCGTCTGTAAAACACGAACAACATAAATGCTTCATATTCATCTCAGTGATGATAATTACCTAAAATCTAAAGTACTCCAATTTCACAGCAAATAAAAGCGCATTAAGATATGGTTTACACCGGCATTTAAAATCTGAGTCTAGTTTGCAACTACTACACGGTACTTAAGTATTTGCTATATAAATGCAGTTTTTCCACTCATCTACATTACAGCGTTTGTACTCTCCATCCCGTAAAATATCCTACACTGTCAAGGCACAGAATTTTAAATGATTATGGTTTGGAAATGGCGGAAACATTTTTGATGAATGGTGGTTCCGTTTTGGCAAATCTCCGAAAAACTAAGTAAGCTAAAAAAAAATTCGTCCCCAACGCTTCAAGTTGTTACAAGCCCACCAATTCGGGGTACTTTGCACTCACTTATGCTATTTACAAACATCCATGGGTTAAAATTTTTCAAAATTCAGATCGCTTCTTACTGACTGCACTGAGCACTTGACGTTTTGAAGTGTAGAATGGAGAGGAAAGCATTTGTTACTCAATGTCTGTACTAAATAAGAGAGTGACAATAGAGATGACCATTTGGGCAATGAGACATTAGCGAGTCATCGATCTGTAGAGATCAATCACCGCCATGTGACCAACGCAATTCTTTAGTTCGTCCATCTTTTTCCTTCTCTCCCTCCCTCTTTTATACATTTCTAAGTTAACTAACATTGTCTCCACAAGCTATACAACACAGTATACCAAATCTGCACGCTCAGCAGCAGTCTCTTTAACTATAAAGTTAGTCCCGCGTAGAGAAAAAAATTGCATGCAGTTTGCATGAAAAAAATCCTGATATTTCTTTAACAGTCCTTCTGCAAACTATGTTTACAAACGTGCAAATTGTTAGGATAAGATTTTTTTAAAGTATGCACAGAATAAGGCAAGTTTTTTAGAGTGAGTTGGGAACTGGATATAGGAATATAAGTAATAAGTATTTACGCGAGGCTTCATTTACACAGGGATTGACATTTTGGTGGAAGACAGATAGCGATTTGGGAACTGACACTTGCCTCAACGACTTGACTTGATTAATTGAACTTCCCAGCATCCATCCCTTACTTACTAACTTACCATTATGAGCAAAGGAAATGGGTAAAAGCCAAAAAGAATTCTTATAGTTAGTCAATGGATATGGATTTCGTATGGTTGCTGTATTTACTGGAAAGAAACATGAAAATTCATGTTGTACACCATTTAGTTAGTTTGACATTCCCAAGTTTTATAGTTATGAGTACATGTCATCAACTGTGTAAATAAACATGTTTGTTTGACATAAGGAATTTATACGGGGCGAAAAAAAAATCATTCACACCTTCAAGGGAAAGTTAAATATTTTTTTGTGGGGAAGGAAGAAAGTTGCTTGGATTTCAATAGGGAATAAATAATAAGGTTATGCATGCTTTGCGAAACAGGGGGGAGAGGACACTCAAGTGAGATTGAGAAAGCAACCACCCTGTTAAAGATAAATTTGTACAAGATAAAGAAATGAAGATGTGTGTCTGTGGGTATAAAAAAGGCACGCACATTTGCTTTGGCTGTATAAAAGGATAACTATGTCTTCTTATTCTTAGATGCATCTTAAGTTGTTAGTTAAGGATGTTATCCATAGTATAACTATGTACCGTAAAATGATGCGATCCACATAGGATACTATGCTCTCAGGGATTCCGAAACCGCCACTTGACGTCTTGATTTCCAATCTATGTTGTGGCCACTTGAAATTCCCAAACTATGTTTAAGATTGATTTTGCTCGAAATTTGTGTTTACACTGAATAGCAATGCGGGCTTTATTTGTAGGAAAGCGGATTATGAGTTGAGGAGTACAGTACAGATGTTGTTGCGTTGCAGGATAGGAAATGATATATATATTTTTGCCAGAGATAGGGAAGAGCAAGTTAAACCACAAAGATGGATCATCATGAACGACTTCCTTTTACACAGTGGTGCACACTGCAAATTCCTTTTACTCTTTTTGCGATCCGGATTTTCGGATAACTCATTTCGACAGAGTGGCGCCTTCACTTTTTATATTCACTTCCCACAGTACTGGAACAATCTTAGTCACTCACTTTGGATATAAGGTTTAGCTACATTTCTCGTTCATCTTACTCTCATTTTCCTTAGCCCACCCTCCCCGCATGTCATCATCAGGTTTCATTATTCTGGTTCACAATATTATCATCTTTCTAAAGATCATAAACTTTGATTTCAATCTCAAAATAGACACCATAAATTTTATCGCGTACAAGCTTATTTGAGAGCTGATGTACTTTATTTGCATTTAGGATTGTACAACCATTTTCACAGACAAAAAAATCGGTATTTCACTGTATGGGAGAATTATAAGTAGTTTGAAGTTCGATACAAATAATTTACTTTTACAGCAAGTAAAAAAACGTGATTTTTTTTTAAAAAGGCATTTTTTAATCTTAGACACATTGGATTAAAACATTTAAAGTATATAATAATGAATATAGCGTGAAATTTTTATTAAATTTAATTTAAAACCGTAGAATTGCACCAGGAAATCTGAGATCCATCTTCACATTTGCTTTCACTTTCCTGTCCCGTATTCATTGTTTTGGCCCAACCAACCGTGAGAAGAGAAATTCTCGGAACAATGTAAATCTTTTGCTTTAATAATTTGGGGAATAAAGTGAATTTCTATGACAAGCAACCATGTAACTTGAAGCGCGTACAAAAAAATAGTGCACAACATTAAATTCTCATGTCCCATTAAACTCATCGGCTATAAAATGTGCAGTATGCAAATTTTGATTCAAAATAGAGATAAGAAATGAATACAATTTGACTTAATTAGATTAATTTGTAAATATGGGCTTTGTACAAGATAAGATATATGATCATGGAATGTGCAAGTTGATCAGTTCCAAGAATTAGTTTAGCGAACCGTGTGGGGAGTTACGAAACTTGTGAAATGCTCCATAAAATGCACGCATTCTTATTCCTGGTCCGAAGGAGGGTGAAAACATTATATTATATTATGTAGCTGCTAGTTTACTAGTAGTTAGAATGGGTTCACTACTATACAAGAAAGATAAAATCTGTTTTCTATTCACGAATCACTCAGTCAGTCAGTGTTTCGGGACATTTCATATAAAAGGGTGGTTACACCGTGTCACAACTATGTGTTGAGAGTTTTATTTCTGCTCCCTTGTTCCCAGCATAGTAATCATTTTTCGCACAATTTAATTTCCCTCCATACATTCTCCGTCTGGAGCAAATCCTTCTGGTTTCCAAACTGAATGAAAATCTAGTCCATCTCTCGTATCGTAGCAATCCAACTAGTTTATATATTGCCTGCAGAAAGGTTCTGCTTGATATATGGAATAAAAAGTATTAATGTCGGCTTAATCCGACTACAATAATAGTCTTTGAAGAATGGCTTCCAATTTATCCTATAGAAATTCTGTGTGGCCATTCTTTTTACACGATATGGTATGGGGAAAGAACAAAATGAAAGATAAGAATAATTTCCAAATGTTTCAGAGCTCTGACATGTCCAAAAATTCCTGGCAAATTTTCATCATAAAGGCACCCTAATACAGACATTTGTGTTTTATAAAGAGCTGACATAAGGGAAACCAAAGTGCTTCTTCACTAATTTATGGTCTCTGTGTTACCATTCTTGTACAATCCATTTTGTATATGTGTCTTCGTGTCTTGTTCAGTTATTTGTTCCCAAATATATTTAAAAGGCAAATATTTTTCCTTCTGTCTTTGTTAACAAACTGACTTTTGGCGTTGAAACTTTCAGTTACTGTAATGGGAATTCAACCCTTTATTTCACTGTACTATTTTGCAAAAAATACAATGGATTGAATGATTCCCATTCCATCATTTGATTTGTATAAAAAGTAGTAAAAAAATGAATACAGGGCACCATCCTCTAACTAAACCATAAATCTGTATGTGATTCCCATCCACCATCTACCACTAAAAGTAGAGTACATACATTTAAAACGACGGCACTACTTATGATTTGCACAATGGATGTGTCAAATAGTTGTAGCTAACTAACTGTGACCATATATCGTTCATTCAACAATGGTTGGCGCAAAATGTTGGTTGGCATGTACACTGTGATTGCTCTTTAATGGAAGAAACCAAAGAAAAATAACGTGTTTCCGGTCATCACGTGTCTTCACTTATCTCTGCATCGCTGAATTTTTCAAACACATCTCTTTCCAAGTTTATGTGGATGAATGCAGAGACGATAATTGCTTAAGCCAAGCACAAATGCACAGTATGCATTTCGCTCAATGATTGAGGGTCATTTTTTCAAACCTCGAAAGTGTTTATACCGCAAATTATGCTACCTATAAATTCCAATAGATTTGTTACTATAAAGTATAGGAAACCGGATAGATGATACATCCTTTTGCTATAGCCACTGTTTTTCAAAAAATGAGCTGAATTTTTATTAATGTTTAAGTGAATGCATTGGTGCGTCCCTTGAACTAACTTAAATGATAACAGCCATCACGCGAAATGATCGCATTATATATTATAAGTATTATTAAAGTTTAATCTTCAGAGGAACAAACACGTAATATTTAAATGGGGGATACTTTTCTTGTGGAGTCCATTCATATTCTTATAACATCAGGTACCATGAAGGATGAATTTGGTGCATTGCTGCTTCCTAATTCTCGTACAGCATGCGAAATGATCATTAATGAACTCTCATTCACTTTTGGTGGTCAAAATGGATGTAACAAGTTCAACTAGCATTATTTGTCTTTTTTAAACTGTATCTTCATATTATTTACGATACGAGCTAACTCACCTAGGAGCTAGTTAGATGAGATTTGTTGCTAGATATGTTTTGTGCCATGCAAAACAGCTATATGTCTGAAATTCGTTTTGTATTCAATTCAGGAATTTCAAGTCATCACTAATGTTTTCTCATGGTTTGAAAAAAATGTGGAACTAACTGACTGGCTTTTGAAGCAACTTTCAAACATTTGTATCCTCCATACATTATTGGAAGAGATTAAGAAGTCGACTTGTCAAAATCACTCTTACCTGACTTTTGACTGTACAATTTGGAGTGGTTCCAATTCCATTCACAAAATCATCTACTCATTTGACAGTACCAAGTCATTTGTTTCTTCCCTCTAATTTACTTATCCCATCCATTTACTTCTTTCCCTAATATAATGTAATCATTTACTTTTTCGTTACAGTAACAATTTATATTTCGGTATATACAAATTTTACGAGCCAATCTAATCAGTATATTTAAAAAAACCATTTGTTCAGTTCTAAACTTAAACCTTAGCTGTCATCACGTTGCTAACTGCCGCATATCTTGCGCACAGCGAATCTAACTATATGAGTGCACTTTTAATTCATAGTTCTTTTAACTGATACTGAGTTGAAAACTAAAGTGTAGTCTTGCTCGCAAGCTAACTGATGGTTCAAACGAATCGGGCAATAGAATGTACAAGAAGGGCTTGTCTCATCGATGACTACAGAATGAGCCCCAACAGAAAGAAAGGGAATAAAATGAAGATTTAGATTAGGCGGAGTCCCTCACATCTATCTATCTTCGTCACTTCCACTGCAACATCCATCCTTCCTTTCTGCTCCTTTGCTTTTCCCTTCTGTTGTTATTGGGATTTCACTAGAGCTCCCGTCAAATACTATATACCACTTGCTTACCACTTGCTTGAACTATCTATCTGGTGCCCATATGTGCAACTAGAGGATAATTTATTTCGTTTCAAAGTGAACTCCAACTTATCAAAACTGGGAGGTTTCAAAGTGCATCGCTAATGTTCTCATATTGAAAACTAGTTATCTTGATAGCTAGTTAGTAACGCATTTTGTGAGAGTGTGTGCTGTTTTAAACTCATACTTATACTTCTTCAGAGAAGTATATTTGGCAAATAAAAGTGGGGCCCACATGAATGGACTTTTGATGTGAGTCCTAACTAACTACCATAGCTTCATTCATGCAGGCAAGGTTTTAGTTAGTTAGAAAACGGAGCGGCACATGAGTTGGTCCGAGAAATTAATCACATAGTGGTGAAGGACAGATTTTGGGGAAAAAAATAGATGATATGTTGAAAGAGAGAAAGCAGGGAAGTTATGTTGACAGTCCCATGTTAATGTGCCTAATGATCTTTTCCCCATCAATGCTACTGGACTTTCACTTTCTTAGTTAGTTAGTTAGTTACAATTCCATCTCCTTTGACACTGGCTCGCATCCCTATAATCCATTAATTTCTGACTCTATTGTTTGCACTCATCTGTGTGGAAGTGACGTTTTTTCGAGGGAAATAGGGGAAAATTTGCCAGTGACCGGCAAATTTTCTTTTTTAGAATCCCAGTATTTTTTTCTATTTTTTGAATGACATAAGCCGGTCATGTTTTTTAAGCTATAAAAAGTTTCTGTTGGCTGGTCAAATTCATGTTTCTACTTTTGTGGATGCAAATGCCAACAGAGCTGAAATAGTGTCTACAAGATGCAAATAATGTTGTATAGTTAACTTAATCTGGCACACATCATTTGCATGACAAAAGCAAGTCCAGTGCTGCATAGCTTTTAGGATGCTGAAGAAAATAAAAAGTCTTTTTTAAGATCCGTTCTTACTTTATATAATCCCATTTCATTAATTTGGGCAAGGATGTTGTAAACACCCACTTTTCTCCTCGTTTCTAACTTTTTTTTCCCCCCGTTTTTTTGTGTTTTATTATTTCATTCCATTCCCTAGAGTAGAGAAAGAAACAAGAAGTAGAGATTAAGTGGTTCCAACCTACTCTCCACCGAAAAAAACTTGCTGATTAGGCATAAAGCCTTAAAAAAGTCACTGTACTTTTCACTTGATATGCATGAAAGGAATTTTATGCTACTCTTTTCCTATAAACATGTAAATACATTCCGGTATTCTTTGCGTCCACACGGCTCTACGTAATAAAGTTTGCCGTTTACAGTGGATCCAATTTTCTGTATTTTTTGAAATCAAGATTATGATGGTCGAACTCAGTATCTAATCAACAAAAGCAAAGTGCTTCAACTTTTGAAGGTAAGTTTGTAATACTACAGAAAAATTGGCGTAAAATAAAAAAATTAACGGTGTCTATGCAAGCGTTCATTACTAATGATAGGATGGGGCGAACTGACAAATGATAGGAAAAAATAAGAAAGTAACTATATATATTATTTGCAAAACTTTTTTTCCTGCAAATCTAATTAAACTATCAGTTCCTTACTGTACGCATTGTATGTACACACAATGTTTGTAGTTAGTAATTTGTTTCAAGTTAGAGATGATTTAATTCAAGAGAAGAACTTTTTTTTCAAACTAAGGGAAGCTACAATTCTCATGATTTTTGTAGATTTATTGCCAGTTCTCATGCAATCTCAGATTGAGTCAACTCAGTTAGTGTAGCTACCACCCAAGTGTAAAACCCTAACTAACTAAATGAAAATAGCGTGGCTAGTACTATTTACAATTAAATGGCTTATTTTATAGTGCATGAGTCTTTCTTCCTGCTGTGTGCCCTTCATTTTTAATCTTTAATTGAATACGGCTCATTTTTACGCAATTAAGAACTGTAGTAATGAAATCTGTTTAGTGGGTTGTTAGTGACTTTTGATTAATTGTCCAATTTTTCCCTCCGTCATGAGGGTATTCTGATCACGCTAAAATACCAATGATATTGCCTACATTGAAAAAAATGCTGAAAAATTTTCTGGAAACAATGAATTGTCTTTGAAATAGCCTATACTAGTGTTAGTAATGTAGCGGCAGGGAATTGTACAATATTTTGGCCATAATACATGATTTCATCACACACAGGCCCAGGTGTTGCCCGTCAGTATCCTTGAGATGTCACAAAACTTGTAAACTCATCAGCCAAATTATTAGGGAACAAAAAAATTTGGCAGTTTGGAAAACCACTTATTTATTGAAGTAATGCACGTACTCAACCAGTTGATTTGTTGATAAGATCCTGTTTTATAGTATTACTGTGAAATTCTAGAAGATTAAATTTAACTAGACAATATAGATTGTTTACAGATATTTCTACTTGTCCTCATATTTATTGCACACATATATGAAAAATAACTGTAGAACATACAACTAAAAAGTGATCTAGTCTCATGAGATGAGACAAATTGTACTTACAGCTTCATTAAGTAGTCTGTGCACTTATTAGTTAATTTTGTTGGCTGGACAAGACAACGGACATGATTATAATTACAGAGTGAAAAACATTTGGATGAAAGGTAATTAGCTAATTGGTTAACAAATTTTCTATGTATGTAATATGGCAGGCGACATGTTAGAAAAGCACCCGTCTCCTCTAAATGCATGGGAAGAAAAAGTTTTTTCTCACGAAAAAAATGCCAGTCTCATCTTGATAACACATTTAACTAATATAAAATCTGGAACTAATGAGAATGTGAAAAAATGTATAAAAAAGTGAACAACGCTATGTGAAACAGTCTGTCTGTTTATGTTTCTTGGCTCCATGTAAGGAAGAAAGCTTATTTTTTGTCGTTACAAAAAACTTAAGTGCTTTTGCCTACTAATTTAGTGCATTTAAGAAATTAATTAATATTAAACAAATTGTTTCTTTACACATGTTCTTCCCTAGTAAGGTAAACAACTAATTACCACCGTGGTCATCAAAAATTGATTCCATATTTCCAGAACGGTTGACCTCTACTTTGTGAAACTATAAATCAATCCTAAAAACCACATAATTTTTCTGTACATTTTATCATTCAGTTTGAAAAAACCAAATCACATTCTTACAACCTACATTTCTAATCACGTATGTAAGTCATGTGCTACCCCACATGGTGCAAATGTACACCATATAATCTTGTTCATTTATATGATTGCTCATTGTTGGTTAGTTATTTAGTTTGCATTTTTACCTGCAGTGAATTCAATAGTGCAAACACTGGAGGTAAAATTATGAGAATTAGTATTTCTGCCAAATGCGCTCAGAAGGAACTTGAAGCTCATGGACAAAAAGTAGAGGCTAACTAACTAACTAACTACTATGCTCTTGATGTTGATGGATAGGAAATTGTATGACATATAATTATGAATTTTGTGGCCAGTGGAATAGAAGATTTCATTCAACGTGTATCTAATGCGTGCTCTGGTGCTCTTCTCTATTGCTTTGAACATTACATTTGGTCATAAGTGAGTGAGAGCAAAGAAATCATTATAACATCAACAAAATATTTTTTCTTCATACTCAAATTATGTACGTGGCAAATGCACTTTTAACTATGGGTGCTTCAGAAGTCATGTGAAATCTTTGCTTGTCCACCATAATATTTTTCTTTGTATTCACTAACTACGAAGAAACACTAACTGACGTCAACGTGGAATCCCAAATTGAATAATAATAATACTTAAAATCCTGTTTTCTCATTTGCGGTCCAGTTATCAGGTAGGAAAAACGGACCCTATATATCTTTTCAAGGTCTGCACATATTTACGTCAATTAATGTGGTCTGGATTTCAAAATTTTGATCCCAAGAAATTTTTACATCCATTTGTGACTAAGACTAATTGTGAAAGATTTCAAGGTTTAAAGTCTGCAATATTTGATCCCATGATTTTAATTGGGTTTACCGTTGTCTTTAATGATTCTTATCCATTACTTGTTTTGAGTGAATTGATAGACGGTTAAATAGTTATAGCTATAGTTTATCGACTAACATAAATTGTAGCGAAATATTTAACCTAATCTATTGTTTTGCATGCAAAATGAACTGGAATGAAAAGAAGAAGGCAATTTTCTCACTCACAGATAGCGCATTACGTGGCTGAACATGTAATGTGATTTTGACATGTATATTTCATATTTCATTACACATTGCATGCCAACCTCAAGTTACTAGCACATAATATAATGGGTATTTTTCCGTCAGCCAGGGTTTTCCCAGTCCAAGTACTTTGTAAAATGCTGTATCCTTTAGTTCATTTATTAACACACATGATTGCAGCCAATGTTCACAAGAAATGAGCACATTTAACGTTGTTATTAGGGAACCTACATTCCTTATTTATGTTTTATGAACATGTTTTTGAGGCAAATAAACAAATTTACTACTGAAACTAGATCCTGTATAGACTAGTACTTGAGTAATGTAAAGTAAACTTATAGTTAACATCTTTTGGGCAATTAAAATCACTCGGGCTCTCAGCTTCAGGCGTTGTTTGTGTGATTATGCAAACTTTTTTGACACCTGCCCCTCATATGATTTTTTCCCACTTTGTGGTTAATGAAAGACGATATGTGTAGAAGGAAAGATGTTACTCTTCTTTTCTCTTTTTTATGAACCACTAACTATAAGTAACTACTGTGCAAGTCTGTATAGTTATTCAGTTAACGCTTCTGGTGTTTACATTATATCCACTCGAGTTGATGAGAAATGCTCTTTTTGTCACTTAACTGACTGGTCAAGCAGCAAAAAGTTGTTTTCCATTAAATTATATGGCAGTTTAGTGCAGCCTTATGTCCTTAAATGTAGTACATAGCAGAAATGAATCCAATAAATCCACGAGATAGGTGTTCCGGCAATATCCTGTTGTCAAGCATTGAAAATATCTGACCTTTTAAATGAGATCATGAGAAATTTTAGTGTTAGTATTCAAAATAACATCACACTAAGTATTTTCTTAATTTCTGTCCTACCATAAATGTTTCATTATAACCGTATTTTTTAGTGTGATTTGAAACCATGTACAAATTGATTAAGAGGTACATCATCGTACCCTATATCTGGCGAATCTCAAAGGAAAAACATAAAGAGGGGTTGTAAAAATTTACGAGCAATACAAGAAATGCATTTACCATAGCTTATTAGACAATTTGTATCTCACCAGTCTATTGTGCGTCTCACTCAAAGGAATTAAATCATGGTCATTATTATTGATCACTCATTTTTTACCTATCTTTTTTCATTCTTTATTCGCTACTGTTCCTCCTTTCTTAATCATAATTATCCATCTGAAGCTGTAATCGTAAATATTATGTCCGAAGATCGTTAGTTATAAATGTGTTCATTTGCTCATCCCGTAAATTTCCCTCCTAAATATTTGGTCAGTCAATACTTTAGTTGCCTACTTACATTGATTATTAGCTCGTCCATACCTCATCACATTTGCTTCAATGCACTAAAAACTATCTGGCAATGTTTTCGAGCCATGTTTTAAATCACGAAGATTATAACTGGATTTGTGCATACAAATATCAGAGGGAATCTTAAAAAGCAACACTACGGCGTGTTATAGACAGAGCAAGTTAGTTATGGCTTTATTAGCCAAAGCTGCAGATCGTGTTATTCTCAGCAGGCCATTTCTTGTCCAGTTTTATATGATGATTGCCGAGGTGTGTTTTCATTATAATTGCTGTACCGCCAATAATTATTACTTTTGGTTGGATAACTTGACCATATTTTTTGACTGATGTGCATGTATTGAAAAATCGTGCAAGTATTTGACTAACAAGTGAACCGTATATGTAGGATTAATTGGCTGTCTAAAAACTTTGAGCAAGAAAAATTCTGTTTTCCCGCAAACTGATCAATACATTGACTTATGAGGAGCGGTAACCAACGGACTAACTAACTCATAATGCATCTGTTATCTGATCACAAGGAATGAAGTTGTTTCTGCATTAATTTAATGGCCTTTACGATCACATTAATTTTTCCCAAATGTAGACGTGATTTTTGTGGTTGCAAACGCAAATCGTTTACAGACTACAAATTGCTCGTATTATTTTTAAATGGTTCCACTTGTTTGACCACCTTTTTGCAAATCTCTGGGATCATAAATAAATTGAGTGAAGTTTTAGCATTTGTTCCCATTATGGATGAAATTCAGCATTCCATTCCTTTCAGATTCGCAAAATTTTGGTGACTAAAAATGTCTGAAAGAAAACTGCTTACAATTGTTGGATACAAAGCTAAAAGTATTATCTAATTGAGCTGTAGGATTTAACAATATGAGCTGCCGATGAATGCAGCCTATCTCATAAATTCACCAAATTCCATCCCATTGACTATTATTGTCATTTCTTCTCCCATTATTTATTATTTACTAATATTAATTAAGTCACGTTTTCATATACAAAAGGCCTGGTTTTCACGTTTTCGCACATAACTTTAATATTTAATCCACCCATTAGTATGCTTGATTTATTTTTATTTTTCCGTCGATATTTTGTCTAAAATCGACAAAGTTTTCAAGTTATCTTGTAGTATGAAGTAGTGAAATAATAAGATAGTTGCGCTTTTGGAATGAAAACTAGAATGCGTACATCCTATTAGTCAACTAATCTTTGAATTTGGTATACAGTCACAGTCACCACATGTATACAACTAAAGTTAGTTGGTCATTGCAAAAAGCGCTGCAGGTGGAAAAAAATGGGAAGGCTTATTTTCTTGCAGAGAGCCAATAAACATGGTTTCTACACTCATGGTCATGGTCTATTTTGCGAACCAGCCTCTCTTGAGCACATAAAGTCAGTAAGCAGCTTCAATCATTTGATAGATTGTGGACTGTCCATTGTATAAGTAAATGATTCTTCCTTCACTCATTTTTTTAACTCACTCAGTCAGTCAGTCCGTCCATACAATCCACATCATCACTTTCCGCCATTACTATTATCGTGTCTTTTAGGACTACTTACTACATGTACTCTTTGCATGGCATCATATTTTTAGTTAGTTAGTTATTATCTTTCACCGAACATATCCAGTTTTTTTTTGCAACTATATCATGTGAAATCCAAAAAAATACTCATGCTTTTAAATTGCTATTGAAATACAGGTTTTCAAAAACACACTCGCTAGAGCTGTTCCGAGTCGTTTCGTTTGCAATATTACTGCCAATAACAAAGAAAACCTGTAGCAAGTCACATTCTTTTATTCTTGTTTTCACATAGCATTTGCATTGCATAGATTGTTGATAAGACTTGAACCTAACGCTTATTTTTTACTGCCATTTGTATTTCTTCACTAAAGACTAGCTCAATCTGGTTCATAGCATTATATGCAGAAAGGAGCACATGCGACAAATTACATTAAAAATGCAGTCCCGCTCCAGTTCCAATTTTTTTCATCCAGCATATGATTTTTTAGATTCGGGTATGACCGACTGGATTCGGAGACCGGAACTTTCACTCAAGTGAAGTTAGGCATCTAGTTTCTTAGCGAAAGGGAAAGTTATATTGTGCTATAGAGAACGAAGGAGAAAGGAGAACCCGCCATCTCCCTATGAAGGTCAAATTATAAGCTATATGTATCATATACAGCTCAGTTCTAAACTTTCCTCACCGATATTATTCAATGTCTTCATTACCAGCACAATAATACTTTGTTCGTAATTCAAATTCTTTGTCTTCATTAGTCTGTGTTGTATCTTTACAAATGATAAGTGTGTGTGCGTCAAAGTGGTATTTTTGGAACCCGTTTCGAACATTGAGATTCGTTGGATCGTTTTTTGGTAAGAATATTTTTAATTTTATATTGCAATGTGAATTATCTGATTGGGACATTCTATCAGTAAAAATTCAA
>Ga0210040_10004125_pt1 | contig 19149 bp, 14 predicted proteins | sample CryGeyCG12114_NA_FD_185462 | JGI IMG/M metagenome (GOLD analysis project Ga0210040, IMG submission 185462) | Groundwater microbial communities from aquifer - Crystal Geyser CG19_WC_8/21/14_NA (SPAdes) (version 2) | ecosystem: Environmental > Aquatic > Deep subsurface > Groundwater | place: USA...
CGCGCGTTACCGTCGAAGATTGCGTCGACAAGATCCCCAACCGGTTTGACCTCGTTCTGCTGTCCGCACAGCGTGCGCGTGAAATATCCGGTGGTGCCGAGCTTACCGTCGATCGCGACCGAGACAAGAACCCGGTTGTGGCGCTGCGCGAAATTGCCGAGCAGAACGTTCGGCCCAAGCATCTTCACGAGAGCGTGGTGCAATCGCTGCAGCGCGTTCTGCCTGATGAAGAGGATGAGGCAGACGAGATTGGCTCGCTCAGCCAGTCGGCAGAGGCCATGCGGCTCTCCGCTGCAGCGCCTGCACGCTCGACATCCGTGGGCGGCGATTACGAAGGCTAAGCCAAGGGCGAGCTTTCTGTCGACGTAAAGGAGCCGGCGCTTGCCACTCCATTCTCGCGGCCGGCGCGGCTCCATCGTGACACCGGGATGACCGTGCAAGGTCCGCGCTTGCGGGTGTAAACAAACTGTCACATTAGCTTTCGATCAAGTGTCGGAAGGTTTATGGCGGTTATCGCAGTCTACAGCGTAAAAGGGGGCGTTGGGAAAACCACGCTCGCCGCCAATCTTGCTTGGCACTCTGCGCTTGTTTCCTGCCGGCGGACTCTCCTGTGGGACCTCGACGCGGCGGGTGGCGCGGCCTTCCTGCTGGGTGAAGCGCCGGCTTCCGCGCGCAATGCGGGCAGGCTCTTCGGCAAGGATGCGAGGGCACAGGATCTCCTGTGCAAGACGCGTTATGCGCGCCTGCATCTGCTGCCGGCCGATGAGAGCCTACGCGAACTCGATTCGCTGTTTGTCCGCATCGGCAAGAAGAAGCGGCTGGCGCGCCTGGCAGAAGCGTTTGCCAATAACTATGAGCGCATCATTCTCGATTGTCCGCCAGTGCTCAACGAGATCAGCGCGCAAGTTGTGCGCGCAGCGGCTGTCGTCGTCGTGCCACTGCCTCCTTCGCCACTCTCGGCCCGGGCGCTGGATCTGGTTGAAGAGGAGATACGCCGCCATGCGAATGGCGGGGTAACGATCCTCCCGGTCCTGTCCATGCTCGATCGGCGCCGCGCCCTTCATCGCGAGGCACGCTCATCTCATCCAGACTGGCCGGCCATTCCCTTCTCCAGTGCCGTTGAGCAATGCGCGGTGCGGCAGGAGCCGATCGGCGCTTTCGCACCGACGTCTCCCGCCGCACGAGGCTTTGGGCAAATTTGGGCTGCGATCGAGCGCAGGCTCACGCCCAAGTCCTGACCCTTAGCGACCCCGCCCTGTCTTCTCTTGCAATTGGTCGATCCGCTCGGACGCTTCGGCTTTTGTGAGGTCGGGATTGTAGGCTTCGGGCTCGCCAGCCTCTTCAGCGAGCGTCTCGAGATAGCTCGCCTGCGCACCGGTGAGTGGCTCGCCACCCGTCGTCCACTTTTCAGGCGGCTTCTCGGCGTTGGACGTGGGATGCGATTTGGGATCTTCGCCAGGCTTGCCGGTCTTAGTCATGCTTTGTCTCCTTCCCTGCACAACGCCCGATGATCTTGATATGTTCCAACATTAGCAGAGGCTTTTGTCGGTCACCAATTGCAATGTCATCGCCTTCATGGGGGAGCATGAACGGGTCGGCTGAGGCTTTTGCGGGAGCCCGGAACGCCCTGCTCACCCGCGCACTCGAGCCTGGCTCGGGAGCAATTACGCCGCATCCGCACCAACCCTGAGACTGCCTGAACTGCGGTACCGTGCTGGTCGGCGCTTCCTACTATGGCCGCGGTCAGCTCTCGCACCTGCACCGCAGGATGAGGGCCTTCAAGCAATGATCTGCTACTGCACGAAGCGCTGCACTTCGGAGGCAAATCCGGGGGCACGCTGCTGCCGCTATTGCTGCGGCCCAGCTTGCTCCCAGGGCGCTATATAGAGGGCGCGCAGGCTCGCTTCATCTTCAAGACGGCGGAGTTAAGCGCTGTAAGCAACCGCTCGAAGGCGGGCTCGACACCCCATCCGCCAAGCACATCGCGTGTCCGGCGGCTGGAGTGTTTCGAAGCCGCTCGCTGAATGTCGCGCGAGCAATGGGCAATATGCCGACGACAACGGTCAGCATGTCGGATCGCCCCACGAGGGAAGCGATCCGACAGCAACCGGGCTCAGGCGCCTTGCGGCGCTGCGCCATCTCCGCTGAAACGCTTGCCGGACTTGGGGATGGACGATCCGTGAACGGGTCGAGTGGTGATGGACTCGATCGGCGCATTGGGCCGGTCGATCTTTCCATCCTCGAGCAGCGCCCTGATTTCCTCGCCGGTCAGCGTCTCGTATTCCAGCATCGCCTGGGCGAGCAGATGCAACTGGTCCTCATGGTCGGTGAGGATCTGCCTGGCCTTTCCGTGCGCACCATCGACCAGCCCACGGATTTCCGCATCGATCAGCCGATTGGTATCATCGCTCGCCATGGTGCGCTGGGTCTGGCCCATACCAAGATAACCCTCCTGGCTTGCTTCGTACTGAAGCGGACCAAGCTTGTCGGACATACCCCATTTGGTGACCATGTTGCGCGCGAGGTCAGTCGCGTACTGGATGTCGGAGGACGCTCCTGAAGAGACCTTGTCGTGCCCGAAGATAATCTCCTCGGCCACCCGACCACCCATGCTGACCGCCAGATTGGCGTGCATCTTGTCGCGATGGTAGGAGTAATTGTCACGCTCCGGCAGGCGCATGACCATGCCGAGCGCGCGGCCGCGCGGGATGATCGTGGCCTTGTGGATCGGGTCGGAGGCGGGCTCGTGAACAGCGATGATGGCATGACCTGCCTCATGATAGGCGGTCATCTTCTTCTCGTCTTCGGTCATGACCATGGACCGGCGCTCGGCACCCATCATGACCTTGTCCTTGGCGTCCTCAAACTCCTGCATGGCGACAAGCCGCTTGTTGCGGCGAGCAGCGAGCAGCGCCGCCTCGTTAACCAGGTTGGCAAGGTCTGCGCCGGAGAAACCGGGCGTGCCGCGCGCAATGGTGCGCGGGTTCACGTCGGGCGCCAGCGGCACCTTCTTCATGTGCACGGCGAGGATCTTCTCGCGCCCGTCGATGTCAGGCACGGGCACGACCACCTGGCGGTCGAAACGGCCGGGCCGCAGCAGCGCCGGGTCGAGCACGTCGGGCCGGTTGGTGGCGGCGATGATGATGATGCCTTCGTTCGCCTCGAAGCCGTCCATTTCGACGAGCAGCTGGTTCAGCGTTTGCTCGCGCTCATCGTTCGAATTGCCGAGACCATGGCCGCGATGGCGACCAACGGCATCGATCTCGTCGATGAAGACGATGCAGGGCGCATTCTTCTTGGCCTGCTCGAACATGTCGCGCACACGGCTGGCGCCCACGCCCACGAACATCTCGACGAAGTCGGAGCCAGAAATGGTGAAGAACGGCACACGCGCCTCGCCGGCGATGGCCCGGGCGAGCAGCGTCTTGCCGGTGCCGGGCGAGCCCACGAGCAGAGCGCCCTTGGGGATCTGGCCACCGAGCTTGGAGAAGCGCTGCGGGTCCCTCAGAAACTCAACAATCTCCTGCAATTCCTCGCGCGCCTCGTCAATGCCGGCCACATCGTCGAACGTGACGCGGCCCTGCTTTTCCGTCAGCAGCTTGGCCTTGGACTTGCCGAAGCCCATCGCTCCGGAACCGCCACCCTTCTGCACCTGGCGAAGCGCGAAAAACGCAATTCCGAGGATGAGCAGGAACGGCAGCGTCTGGATGAGGATATAAAGCAGCACATTGCCCTCTTCGGGCGGCGTGCCGGTAAACTCGACGTCATGCTCCTCGAGCAGTTCGGTAAGCGTCGTATCGTCGGGAACCGGCGTCGTGCTGAACGTGCTGTCGTTCTTCAGCGTGCCAATGATCCTGTCCGGACCGACCGTCACCTCACGCACACTGCCCTCAGCGACCCGCGCGCGGAAATCCGAATAATTGATCTGGGTCCCGGCCTTTTCACTCGGCCCGCCGAACATCGACACGATCAGCAGCAGGGCGAGGAAGATGCCGCCCCATACCATCAGGCTCTTGACCCACGGATTGCCGCCGGTTTCCGGCTCGCGATTTTCGCTCATGCGCTGGAGAATCCTTTCAGGAGTGAATGTAGGCGGCAGAGAGTGAATGGCAAGATAACGCGTACGCGCCGCATCACGATGGAACAGTGGGATCGAGGCGCCGATCGTTTCCTGTCCAGCCTGCCAGTGCGCATGGACAACTAGGGCGCGGCGTCGGTCCGCGCCCGTGCGACGAGCAGCCGTTCCGAAACGTCGGTACCCTGCTGCCCGGTGATCTCGTACAGGGCCTCGAACGCCTCGTCGCTCGCCGCATCGGCCAGACCGTCTGGCAAATCTGCGCGCATCATAATCGCGCTCAGTGCGCGAAGGCCAGTGTCGCGCGACCCGCCCAGCACCGCGACCAGCGCGCCACTGGGGGCCCGGAAGCGGGCAAGATATGCATAATCGCGATAATAGGCCTGAGACGGCAAGGTGCGCGCCTCCCCGCTTATAAAGCGATCGCCTGTGTCGATGTCGACCAGTTCGTCGTATGTCTCGCCAACCGCGAAGCCCGAACCCATGAAGCTGAGCTCCTCGAGCAGTCCCATGCCTGACATCAGTCCGACATAAACGATGTCGGCCCGGTTGAGCATGTCGGGCTCCAGCTGCGAAGCCGCGATGATGTCGACCTGTTTCCCTTGTGCCTCCATCATCGGCATGACTGCCTGAAGGCCATAGGCGGAGGAAAAGGGCAGGTAGTTCAAGCCGACGTCCTCGGCCGCGGAAAAACGCTGCGGAGACAGGTCCTTCATGCGCTCGAGGTCGGTGGGCGAGTTGACGCGGAAGTCGCGGATGAGCCGGCCTTCCTCGGGCCGAAGCGGATCGATCTCGCCGTAGATGTAATAGTCTCCCAGCACGATCAGCACGGGACGCTCGCTTGCAAGGAATGGGCGCCAGAACGCGTTCACCGGCAATGACGAGCGACCGGACATCGCCCAGCCGGCACCCAGTCCGGCGAGCAGGAGAAGGAGCGCAGCGGGAATAAGCCAGTTTCGCCCTTCGAACCTGTGCCAGCCGGGAGAGGGATCCGCGGTCGCCGGCGTCTCAGCCGCCAAAGGTGCCTCGGCGAATCGCAGCGCATAAGTGCCGGCAGGGATTTCCAGCCGTACCGCCCGGTTCTGCGCGGAGGAAGAATAATGGTCCTCGAGCCGCTTGCGAAGCCGGTGCACATAGACGCGCACCGTGGCATCATCACCATCGGGGTCAGCCTGACCGAACACGGCTGAGGATATGTCGGCCTGGTTGGCCGGCTCTGCCCCCTGTCCGCGATCTGCGAGATAATCGAACAGATCGCGCAGGCGCCCGCTTGCCCCCGGTACGTTCTCCCGGCGCAGCCGTGCAATCTCGTCCATGAAAGCCCGCTCGCGATTCGCCAAAGCCGCTGCGTCACGCGATGAAACCATGCTCAAGGGATGTTCCTCATTGCATCCGAATGCGCGTGTAACGTGCCATGTAACGCGCAGATTACCGTTAATTACGTGGCCGGCCCGGCAGGCCTCCTGCACTTCAGCAGTGCCATATCATTTGCAAACGAGTTGTCCGATTGCCTTCCAATAGCAAGCCCTTTGCCGCCGCGACCGCGATCCGTTTGGCGCCCATCCTGAGTGGGATCGCCTTGCTGGCGGTGGCTGCCCCAGCCTTCTCTCAAGATACAAGCAGGCAAGCCGAAACTGGGACCGCCTCTGCAGCCGACCATGAGTCCCATACGGATATCCCGCATGTCGATGCCGACGGGTCGGTCATCTATGTCTATGGCAGAGGAGAGCGCCGCATCGGGCAGGCGATCGCGGCGAGCGAAGGCAGCGTCGCGGGTGCCGACATAGAGGTCCGCCCGTTATTACGTCCCGGCGAACTGCTTGAAGCGACCCCGGGCCTGATCGCCACCCAGCATTCGGGCGGAGGCAAGGCCAATCAGTTCTTCCTGCGCGGCTTCAACCTCGATCATGGCACCGATTACGCCGTCTATCTTGACGATATGCCGCTCAACTTTCGCACCCATGGGCACGGTCAAGGCTATCTCGATGTCAACGGTCTTATTCCGGAGACCGTGGAGCGGGTGGATTATCGCAAGGGGCCGTACCGCGCGGATACCGGCGATTTCAGCTTCGTAGGCTCATCCTTTATCACCACGCATGATAAGCTCGCCCCGTTTGCTTCGGTCGAGATCGGCTCCTACGATTACCGCCGGCTTGTCGCGGGCGGCTCGGTTGCGCTTGGCCCAGGGGACCTGCTGGCGGTAGGACAGATCAAGCTCAATAATGGCCCCTGGGAGCTGGCGGAAGATTTCGAAGGCTATTCCGGTCTCGTCAAATATTCGGCGCCCATCGGCAGCGGCGAGATCGAAGCATCGGCCAACCTCTATTATGCGACCTGGGCCCCCACCGAGCAGCTTCCGGAGCGCGCGGTCGGCACCCCAGGCTGCGCGGATCGCTACTGCTCGCTTGACCCCACGCTTCGCGGCAAAACCGAGCGCGAGATCTTCACCCTCGGTTATCGCTCGGATGATTGGCGGATCACCGGATATGCCCAGCATTACGACTGGAGCCTGTTGTCCAACTTCACCTTCTTCCTTGATGACCCAGTCAATGGCGATCAACTGCGCCAGTATGACGAGCGCTGGACCTATGGTGGGCGCGTCGAGCGCAATGTGGACCTTGGCGACAAGCTGTCCTTCCGCATCGGCGCCGAGGGCCGTGTCGACGACATCGGCTCGGTAGGCTTGGACGAAACGATCGCGGGAGCTAAGGAATTCACAGTCGGCGCGTTCGATGTGCTCGAAAGCTCGGTGGGCGTCTATGCCGAGGCGGTCTGGCGGCCGATCGAGCGGCTGATGCTCATCGGCGGGGTGCGTAACGACTGGTATCGCTTCCGCAGCCTGCCGGTCGAGGGCGACAGCACCTGGGCAGGCACGGTCAAGGACGATACGTTCGCGCCCAAGATCGGCGCCAATTTCGAAGTGGCCGACGGCGTTGCGCTTTATGCCAATTACGGTGAGGGCTTCCATTCCAACGACGCACGCGGCGTCACCAACCCTGACGACCCTGCGCCCGGCTTGGTGGAAGGTGATTTCGAGGAGCTTGGCGTACGCTTCGAGCGCGGTGGCGCGATCCTCACGGCCGTGTACTGGTGGAGCTCGATCGAAAGCGAACTCATCTATGTGGGCGATAGCGGCGCGGTCGAGCCGAGCGATCCGGGCCGCCGCCACGGCTATGAGCTGACCGGCTTTTGGAAGCCGAATGACTGGCTTGCGTTCGACGCCGTGTGGACCGGCTCGCAAGCTCGCTATGCCGGCCTTCCCGAGGGCGAGAACTATGTGCCAGGCGCCCTGGAAAGCTCGGGCGAGCTCGGCATTTCGGCGATCTTCCCCGATTTCAACGCTGCGGCACGGTTGCGCTATCTGGGCCCGCATCCGCTGATCGAGGACAACTCGCTGCGCGGCGACGACACGCTGCTTGTCAATGCGCGCGCTGCTTGGACTCCGCGGCGATTCGCCGGATGGTCAGTTTACGCTGAATTGCTCAACATCCTCGATTCCGAAAGCGATGACATCGACTATTATTACGAAACGCGTCTGCCGGGAGAGCCGCTAGGCGGAGTTCTAGGGCGCAACAGCCGTATCGTTGAACCCCGGCAGTTGAGAATCGGATTGCGCAAGACGTTCTAACTCCGCGTCTTGCCGGCGTTGGCGCAGCTTGCGGGGCGCCAACCCACCAGGGCCCGCCCGGCAACATAATGCCGGGCGGGCCTTTGTTTGATCGTGCTAATCTGCGCGGCTTACGACGGATGCGAGGCTGCTTTCCGATCCGCAAGGCTACTCACAAAAGTGGAGCTTGGAACCTCATCCCGTTTTCTGGGTTATTCCGAGGCGCCCAGTCGTCGTATGTACGCCCCGCTCGGTTGCAGATTACCAGCCAACTTCCCGACGATGTGCAAGATCCTTGCATGGCGACCGGATGTATGGTGCATTGCAACAAACGTCCAATCTCAGGAACAATCGAGGGGTTCTTGCGAATGGCATAGCAAGGATGGAACGATAGCCCCGATGAGAATCGAAGCGGCCCCCCATAAGTCAGTGAAGCCGGCCAATGGCATTCGTGAATTGTTCTGTGCCACGAGCGGACAATTGCCAAGACGCGTCGCGCTCATCGGAACGTTCACGCCCCGTAAGTGTGGTATCGCCACGTTTACAAACGACATTTTTGAAAAGCTGGAAGAATTCGACCCGCAGATCACCGTCGATGTTTATGCGATAGACCACCCCGCGCAGGGTCTGACCTATGACCGAGTGGCCGGGATCATCGATGACGGCGATCCATCCGCTTATTCCCGCGCCGCGAAGGCCATCAATGAAAGCGGCGCCGATGCCGTGTGGCTCCAGCATGAATACGGCATTTTCGGTGGCGATGACGGGGCCCTGGTTTGCGAACTGGTGGACCACCTTGCTGCTCCGCTGATCCTCACCGCGCATACCGTCCTGCGAGAGCCGAGCGAGAAACAGTTTGCCATCCTCAAGCACTTGGTGGCCCGCGCAAGCCGGATCATGGTGATGAGCCGGCTGTCGCGCGATCTGCTCGCCGAGATCTACGGGGCTCCGCATGAAATCCTAACCGTCATCGAGCATGGCGCACCTGACCGCCCGTTCGGCCGCCAAGCTGAGTTCAAGCGCCTGCTGGGCCTTTCCGGACACCATGTGTTGATGACTTTCGGCCTTCTTGGCCCTGGCAAGGGCATCGAACACGCGATCGAGGCTCTGCCTGCGATCGTGGAGCGGCACCCGAACACTATTTACCGGATCGTCGGCGCCACGCACCCCAACCTCCTGGCACAAGAAGGCGAGGCCTATCGCGACAAGCTTAAAGAACTTGCAGCGCGGCTTGGCGTCGCCGAGCACATTGAATGGGAGAACCGCTTTTTAGAAAGCGAGGAATTGCTCGACCAGCTCGAAGCTTGCGACATCTATCTAACGCCCTACCCCAATCTGCAGCAATCGACATCGGGTACGCTCAGCTATGCCGTCGCGTTGGGCAAAGCCGTGGTAGCGACGCCATACGTTCACGCATGCGAGCTCCTTGAGGGCGGGATCGGGCGCCTGATAGAGCCGAACAGCGCAGTCGCAATTGCCACAAGCGTGACCGAATTGCTCGACGATCCCGCGGCACTCGAGACGTTGCAAAGGCGCGCTTACGTCAAAGGTCGCGAGACGATCTGGCCCCGCTTTGCTGAAGCCTCGGCAGGTCTGATCAATGCGGCGATCGCCCCACAGGCTACCCTGCTGCCGCTGGTCAATCGGCCATCTCTTGGCGGCGTGTGGGCTATGAGTGACGCGACCGGCATGCTTCAGCACGCCATCGGCATCGTTCCCAATCGTCGTCACGGCTATTGCCTCGATGACAATGCCCGCGCTTTGATGCTGATGAATGTCGCAAGCGGGATCTCGGATGAGGAGCGAACACGTTGGTCGGCAATATACGCCGCCTTCATCCAGCACGCCTGGAACGAAGACCATCAACGCTTTCGCAATTTCATGAGCTTCGAGCGTAGCTGGAGCGAGGAGTTCGGCTCGGAAGACTCAAATGGCCGGGCGCTCTGGGCATTGGGCCATACGATGGAGCGCGCGCCGACGCAGGACATGCGCGAATGGGCGCAGCGCTTGTTCGACCAGGCCATGCCACATTTCACCGCCTTCAACTCCCCGCGTGCGATCGCCTTCGCGATGCTGGGCGCTGCGGCCTCGTTGCGCACGCGACCGGACCACCACGCCTCGCGCAATCTGCTCAAGATCGGCGGAGATGCCCTTGATCGGCTGCTCGGCGGCGCACGGCGTCCCGACTGGATTTGGTTTGAAGTGGTGCTCGGCTATGACAACCCACGTTTACCGCAAGCGTTGATCGAGGCGGGCTTGGCGCTGCGGCGCCCTGAGTTCGTGCGCTCGGGCCTTGAGACGCTCGAATGGATTGTCGAGCAGCAGATTGCCACTAGCGGCCATTTCCGCCCGATCGGCTCGGAATCGTTTGGGCGGGAACAGGCGTTCCTGCCTTTTGATCAGCAACCTCTCGAAGCGCAGGCTGCTGTCGAAGCGGCGCGTGCAGCCTATATGGCGACCGGCGACATGCGCTGGGTGGATCACGCGCTGGCGGCATGGAACTGGTTTTTCGGCGCCAATGATCGCGGCGTAGTGCTGGCGGACATGGCGAGCGGACGCTGCCGTGACGGGATCAACCCACGGGGGGCCAATGTGAATTGTGGAGCGGAATCAATCCTGGCCTTTCAACTTGCCAACTATTCTCTGATAGCGCTTGCCGATGCCTCACGATGCGATTCGACGGGAGATGGACTTGGCAAGTCAAAGGGTCGAGCCTGAAAACTCGTTGCGCATCCTTGATACGCGGCTGCATGCCGACCCCTCGCGGGTGGTGTTGCGGCCGTTTCACCTGGGCTGGCAGGCACAAAATGCGCAAGGCGGACGGGCGCAACGGCTGGTGGAGGACGTTGCCGGGTTGAGCGAGGAGCGCGTGCGCGCCGAATATGCGCGCGTGCTGTGCGACTTTGAGGGGCGCCACTGGCAGACCGAACAGATGTTCGAAGCGCGCTTTGCCGAAGTGGAGGAGACGCTCGGTCTGCATGATGCCGATTTTTCCGTTGCCCGACGGCGATTGATCGGCGCCTATTTCTGCCACGAATATACATATGCTGCCGCGGCGCTGATGAACCCCTCCATTGTTCCCCACCCGGATCAGAGCGGGATGGGCGCCGATGCCTGTCGTTTCGTCCTGTCCCTGCGAGCAGTGGGCGAGGGCCATATCAGTTCGATCGCCTTTCGCGAGGGGATCGCCCGGGATAGCGGCGACTTCGAGCTCTGGCCGCAGAGCGCCTTTGCCACCTCGGTGGAACTCGACGATGCCAGCCAATCGAATTGCGATGAATGCGTCGCTGTTCACCGGCACAGCGATTCCTCGCTCTCGAACACGGTCATCTTTCCCATCACCGAGCAGCAGTCGAACGGGCTGGAAGACCTGCGTCTGGTTCGCTTCGATCATGGTGGCGGCGATTTCGAATGGATCGGCACCTATACCGCCTATTCAGGCCACTCGATCCGCTCCGAACTGCTCCGCACGCGCGATTTTCGCAGCTTCGCGCTCGAGCCTATCCATGGGCGCGCAGGCCGGAACAAGGGCATGGCGCTGTTCCCCGAGAAGATTGGCGATCGCTATGCGGTGATCGGCCGGCAAGACGGCAAAAACCTCTATCTGCTCACATCCGACCGGCTCGAGCATTGGGATGATGAGGGCGTGCTGCTGATGGAGCCCAAATATCCTTGGGAATTTATTCAGATCGGCAATTGCGGCAGCCCCATCCGCACGCATGCGGGGTGGCTGGTGTTCACGCATGGCGTTGGCGCGATGCGCAAATACGCGCTCGGCGCCGCGCTGCTCGATCTCGACGATCCGACCAAGCTCATCGCGCGGGCGAGCGAGCCGGTGCTCACAGCGGTGGACGCGGATCGCAGCGGTTATGTGCCAAACGTGGTATATACTTGCGGCGCGATGAAAGTGGGCGAGCAATTGCTCATCCCCTACGGCATATCGGACAGTGCGGTGGGCTTCGCCACCATCTCGGTCGATGATCTGCTCCGCATGATGGATTGAGCGACGCATATGATACTGCCAACCAGGACGGTGGAAAAGCCATGGGGCCGCGGGGCACTGCCCGCGCCCTTCGAGGCTCCGCCGGGCAAGCGTATCGGCGAGATCTGGTTTGAGCCGCCTGCTGAATTGCCCCAATTGCTCGTCAAATACCTGTTCCCAGGTGAGAAGCTGTCTGTGCAATGTCATCCGTCCGATGCGCAAACCCAGGCGAAGGGTCTGGGCAAGCAGGGCAAGGAAGAGTGCTGGCTGGTGATCGATGCCGAGCCGGGCGCGGTACTCGGCATCGGCTTCGACCAGCCGCTCGGCCCCGAGGCGATGCGCGCAGCCGCGGTCGACGGCTCGATCGAGCAGCTGATGACCTGGCACGAGGTCAATGCGGGCGACTTCTTCTACATCCCCGCAAACACCGTCCATGCGATTGGCGGTGGCTGCACGATCATCGAGATCCAGCAGAACAGCGACATCACTTACCGCCTCTACGATTACGGCCGCCCGCGCGAACTGCACCTCGATGAAGGCGTGGCGGTCGCGAGTGGCGAGCCGTATGACGAAAGCTGTCACGAGGTTCTGCCTGAACGCGGATCGCTGTGCCTGGTGGATGGGCCGTATTTCCGCCTGGATTTCGTGGACGGTTTACCTGAGGAAAGCTTGGCCGGGCGCTATTCGGGGCCGCTGCTTGTCGTCCCGCGCAAAGGCATCGCGCTGATCGGAGGCACGGAAAACGTCAATCCGGGTGAGTGCGCGCTCGCACCTTCGTTCGATGCGATTGTTTTCGATCCGCAGGGAAGCTGTCTGATCAGCCAGCCGACTGCCTGATCGTCTCCTCCCGCCGGGCGAACGGGCGAACATCGCTGCGATAGCCTGACAAAGCGCTGTCCACCTCTTTCTTTCCGGGCATCCCCCATGCACAACCGATGTAAGAAGGGGAACAAATCCTTTGGACTTCTCGTTTGTTCAGCAAATGGCAACCTTGAGCGAAGGCTCGCAAGCTGCGGCTCAGGTACGCCGTTCCGCCTTTAGGAAAAAACGCATGGAGAGAAAATAATGGCCGAAATCCCCGTTGAAAAGAAATCTAGCCTCGCTTGGCTCTGGGTCCTGCTCGGACTCATTCTCGCCGCGCTGATCCTTTGGTGGCTATTGAGCGGGGATGACGAGCCTGAAGCTGCGGATGTCGCCGGCGAGCAGGCGGTCGCCGGTTCCACCATCGATCAACCCGCCGCAGCGGGCGCTGGCGCGCTCACCTCGATCGACAGCGTGGAAGAGGCCAACCAGCGCGCTTTGGAGCGTATCAGAAACGATCCGGACGCTACACCGCGCGTGTACTTCGTGTTCGATTCAGCCGAGCTGACCAGCGGAGCGCAGGCCGTGCTGGATGCGATGATCGAAAGCCGCACCGACGTAGGTACAGAAGGCGTGACCCTCACCGGCTTTGCGGACCGGGTTGGCACCCAGCCTTACAACCAGCAGCTGTCGGAACAGCGGGCCGAACAGGTCCGGCAGTATCTTGCCGGTAAGGGCATCGGCGCCGATCAGATCGAAGTGGAAGCGGAAGGCGAAACCCCGCCGCTCGTGGAGACTGGCGATGGCGTCCGCGAACCGCTTAACCGCCGCGTCCGCATCGAAATGGGCGACAGCGAATAAGCAAGCACATGGGTTGCACTCGTCCGCCGTTCTGGCGGCGAGTGCAACGCAAATTCGTTTCCAACTGATCGTACGAGACACTGGCTTTTCGCCGCTGCCGGCCGATCCGAATCGGGCGCAGAGCGCCACAGACTGATCGAGGACTCGCCGCGTCGCCGAGCGCGATCCTACAGTCGAGATCGGGCCAGCAGCCGAAGCCGCGCTTACTTGACCAGTTCGACCTGCTCGAAGTCCAGCTCCACCGGGGTCGCACGGCCGAAGATAGAGACCGATACCTTCACCTTCGCTTTGTCGAAGTCGAGCTCTTCCACCACGCCGTTGAAGCTGGCGAACGGACCCTCGAGCACTTTGACCTGATCGCCGATCTCGTAATCGACGCTGATCTCCTTCTTGGGTGCAGCCTTGGCTTCTTCCACCCCGCCGAAATAGCGTGCAGCCTCCTTCTCGGAGATCGGCTGCGGCTTGTTGCCGGCGCCCAGGAAGCCCGTCACCTTGGGCGTGTTCTTGATGAGGTGGTAGACGTCGTCAGTGAGGTTGAGCTTGGCCAGAACATAGCCGGGCATGAACTTACGTTCGCTCTGCACCTTCTTACCGCGCTTGATCTCGTTCACGGTCTCGGTCGGAACCTCGACCTCTTCAACGCCTTCCGAAAGGCCCAGCCGCTCGGCCTCCGCGATAATCGAATCGCGTACCTTGTTCTCGAACCCCGAATAGGCGTGGATGATGTACCAGCGGGCCATCTCAAGTCTCTCTTCTATGTCTGGTTACCGGCATCACAAGCGGACTTGTGTACGCTGCATCAGAGCAGCGAAAGGAGCAGGCGCACAGCGGCGCCGAACAACGAGTCCACGCCGAGGAAGAACACTGCGAGGATCACCACCAGAATGCCCACGAAGATGGCCGTGCGCACCGTCTCCTCGCGCGTGGGCCAGACGACCTTAGCCGTCTCGGAGCGCACCTGGCGGATGAATTCACCCGGAGATGTCCTGGGCGAGGTCTTGGCCGCCGTGCGGGGCGTTGTATTGCCGTCATTGGCCATGGTGACCTCTTGCGCCTTCCACTTGCCGTTGCGTTCGCGCCTTTCGCCATAGGACCATCGCCGCCCCGATCGCTTGCGGACCGGGAGGGGCTGTGCTGCTCCGATGTCGGAAGACGGCGGACTATCTAGGCGCTGGTGCCCGCGATGGCAAGGCCGGCGTCACGCACGCTGCCGCGCGCCCGTTCCCCGGCTCACCGGAAGACAGATAAAGACTGGCGCGCACGGACACCCCTGTCTAGCTTGGGAAGCCTTCACGGAGCAAATCAGGGGGCGCCGTAGTGGCAGTACAGGAACAGCCGGTCACCTTTATCGACCAGGTCACGAACGTATCGGACTTCATCTGGGCGGGATTGTGGAACGGCCAGGAAGTGCTGCCCTTCCCGCCCATGGTGTTCGTGCTTCTGGGCATCGGCCTGTGGATCATGGTTGGCCTCAGGTTCTACCCGATCGTGAAGCTCGGCAGCGCCTTTGCCGGGCTGTTCAAGGGTCGCAAAGGCCACGGCAAGGGGGAGATCAGCCCGTTTGCTGCCCTTTCGACGGCGCTTTCGGGGCAGGTTGGAACGGGCAACCTCGCTGGCGTCGCTACGGCCATCGCGCTTGGCGGACCGGGCGCGGTGTTCTGGATGTGGATCACCGCGTTTATCGGCATGGCTCTGGGCTTTGCCGAGGGCGCGCTCGCCATTCGATATCGCGAGACGACGTCGGACGGCATTTCGCGCGGGGGGCCAATGAGCTACATCATGCTCGGCCTCGGCCCCAAATGGAGCTGGCTCGCGATCCTGTTCTGCCTGGGCACGCTGTTCTCCGCGCTGGTGACCGGCAATTCCATCCAGTCCAACGAAGTCGCCAGCGGACTGAACGAGCTGTTCGGCATCGAGCGCTGGCTGGGCGGGCTGATCGTCGCCATCGCAGTGTTCGTGGTGATTATCGGCGGCATCAAGTCAATCGGCAATGTGGCCGAGAAAGTCGTGCCGGTTATGGCGGCAGCCTACGTGGTGATGGCGGCCATAGCGCTGATCCTGAACTTCGGTGATTTGCCGGAGACATTCGGGCGCATCTTTGCCGGCGCCTTCAACGCTCAGAGCGCCACGGGCGGGTTCGCCGGCGCGGCGATCATAATGGCGCTGCGCGCAGGCGTGGCGCGCGGCTTGTTCTCCAACGAGGCGGGGCAAGGCTCGACCCCCATCGCCCACGCCGTCGCACAGACCGACGATCCCGAACAGCAAGGGCGCATGGCGATGTTGGGCACCTTCATTGACACGATCGTGATCTGCACCATGACCGCGCTGGTGATCCTCACAGTGGAGGGCGATTTCACCTATTTGGGCCAGCCTGTGGATCATGTCTGGCAATCGGACCTCGGGACCACCGCGATGTCGGGCTTCGTGACCACGTCCGGCGCCTTTGCAGCAGCCTTCCCCCTCGCAATCGGGACGGTGCCGCTCGGCACGCTGATCGCCAGCATCGCGCTGATCCTGTTCGTCTTCACCACCTTACTCACCTGGTCCTATTATGGCGAGCGGGCGATCACGTTTGTCTACGACCGGGTCCCGGGCTCCACCCGGCGGGGCGAGAAGATGCTGCATATCGGCTGGCGGGTGATCTGGTGCGTGGCGATCTATGTCGGCGCGACGCAGCCATCGCAGCTCGTCTGGCGGCTAGGCGATATCTCCAACGCCGCCATGGCCCTGCCCAACCTCGTCGCGCTAGCGCTGCTTTCGGGCGTGGTGTTCCGGCTGGCGCGCGGCGAACGCGATGCCGGACCCGATCACCCGCAGATCACGAAGGAAGAGCCGCTGGAGTACTGATCCCGCGAGTAGCGTGTCATTGCCCTGATTGGGACTGGCGCTCGGCAAAGCGTCGCTGCAGAGCATGCGGCGCTAGGACGTGATCACACGCCCTTGCGCTTCCGAGCGTTCCAGCGCTGCTCATAGACCGACGTTCCCGCTGCAGCTGATGAGGCCGGCCTGCTTTCCGCGGGTCCTGCCTTCTTCGCTTCATGCATCGGAGCGGCAACCCCGGCCACCTTCTTTGCCTTGACCAGGCGGCGGCGCTGCGGAGCTGGTGCCGGGGTGCTCGCGCCGCCGTCTGCTGATGAACCATCGTCCCATCTAAGCGGATAAACCGGCGGTATACGGAGAAGGCGCGGCAGCAATATCCCCAACACCATCAGGAAAACCGCAAAGATTACGAGCATGCCCATTGGATTACGTCCTTGGTCCGCGAGAAAAATTCGCGCGCTTCGAGCCTAGCGCACCGAGATAGGGAAGACGATTCCGAAGCCAAGAGCGATGGGCGTGACAGCAAGAAGCCTGATCGACGCCGAGACAATCAGGTTAATGAGCGGGCCGTTCATTCCGGTGCCGAATGGGTTATTTCTTTCCCTCATCTTACGGCACCAGGTCACCGATTCTCCCCGTTTCGAGACAAAGTAATCAGGACGACCCGCGTGGGATCTTTTAAAGCTTCCGAGACCTACTGCTCCATCGCCGAGAGCCGCTTGACTTCGTCCTCGGCGATAAGCGCATTCACCAGTTCGGCCAGGCCAGGACCCGCAAGCACTTCATCGAGCTTGTGCAGGGTGAGGCCGATTCGGTGATCGGTGACGCGGCCTTGCGGAAAATTGTAGGTGCGGATGCGTTCCGAGCGGTCACCGCTGCCGACCATGGCCCGGCGCGCCTCCGCCTCTGCACCATGCGCTTCCGCGCGGCGCTGTTCGTAAAGACGCGCGCGTAGCACCTGCATCGCCTTGTCGCGGTTGCGGTGCTGGCTGCGCTCATCCTGCATGGCAACCACGATACCCGTCGGCACATGGGTAATCCTTACCGCGCTGTCCGTGGTGTTGACGTGCTGTCCTCCCGCGCCGCTGGAGCGGTAGATGTCGATTTTAAGATCCTTGTCGTCGATCGCCATGTCGACCTCGGTCGGCTCCGGCAGCACGGCAACGGTCGCGGCCGAGGTGTGGATGCGCCCGCCGCTCTCGGTCACCGGCACGCGCTGCACGCGGTGCACGCCGCTCTCGAACTTGAGCCGAGCGAACACGCCCGTGCCCGCTATATTGGCGACGATCTCCTTGAACCCGCCCACATCGGCCGCAGCCATGCTGACCGGCTCGACCCGCCACCCCTGCTCCGAGGCGAAGCGCTCATACATGCGGAACAGGTCGCCGGCGAATAGCGCCGCCTCATCGCCGCCAGTCCCTGCGCGGATCTCCAACATGGCAGGCCGCGCATCGGCGGAATCGCGCGGCAGCATGGCGAGGGCGAGCTTCTTTTCCGCTTGCGGCAGCTTCTGCCGCAGCTCCCCCAGTTCGGCATCGGCAAGCTCGCGCATCTCGGGATCCTGCGTGAGAGCAGCGAGTTCGGCGATCTCGCCGCGCATCTCACGCACCTCGGAAGCGACCTTCGCCACCGGCTCCAACTCGGCATAGTCGCGGCTCGCCTGAACGAACTCCTCACCCTCGAGCTGGCCGGACGCCATCCGCGCTTCGAGCTCGGCAAAACGGTTGGCGATCTGGCGCAGGCGTTCGTCCGGGATGTTCACTGGTGAGGGTCCGACCCATGTACCAGCCAGTCTGGCGAGGAATCACTCACACGTTGTTGGCGCCCGGCACTCCATAAGTGCTCCGAGAACGCGGTATCCATTTTGGAGAGGAGCCGCATATCGTTTTCGTTTTCCGTATCGAACAGCGACGTTCTGAGTGCCGCCATGTCACGCTCGACGCAGCGCACCGTGAGCCACGATCTCGCGTTCTCGGCGCGCGCCTTCTCGAAGAGCTTATTGGGCTTGCCCTTATAGAGATGGTCGGCTGAGACACCGATAGTTCGGAGCGCGTGCGCCGCACGGTGAGCAAAAGAACGGGAATCCGCGTTTTCGGCGATGACGAAGACGTCCGGACCATTCGATCTGGCTTCCACCAGCATCGCCAGCCGCTCGATCCCCGCTGCCCAGCCGACCGCCGGTGTTTCTGCCCCGCCCAAACTCTCCATCAGCCCGTCGTAGCGCCCGCCGCCCAGCACTGTGCCCTGCGCACCCAAGCGGTCGGTGACAAATTCGAATGCGGTGTGGCGATAATAATCGAGCCCGCGCACCAGCGCCTCGTTGCGAGTGTAGGCGACGCCCACGGCATCAAGCCCGGATGTCACGGCCGCGAAGAATTCCTGCGCTTCGCTCGTAAGGAAATCGTCGATCTTCGGCGCGTCGGCCACGAACACCTTGTCACGCGGATCCTTGCTGTCGAGGATGCGCAGCGGGTTCTTGTCGAGCCGTTCCTGCGAGTCCTCGGACAGCTCGGCGCGGCGCGAGGCGAAATGTTCGACCAGCGCTGCGCGCCAGGCCTCGCGGCTGGCCGCATCGCCGAGCGTGTTGAGCTGCAAGGTCACGCCCTCGGCAATGCCCAACTCCTTCAAAAGCTGATCAGCAAATGCCAGCAGCTCGACATCCGCCTGCGGCTCGGCGGCGCCGATGATCTCGGCATCGATCTGGTGGAACTGGCGGTAGCGGCCCTTCTGCGGGCGCTCGTAGCGGAAGATCGGCCCGTGCGTCGCCACCTTAAGCGGCACGTGCTGCTGCCACCCGTCGGTGAGGAAGGCCCGGGCGATGCCAGCGGTGAATTCCGGCCGGAGCGTGAGCGATTCCCCGCCGCGATCCTCAAAGGAATACATCTCTTTGGAGACCACATCGGTCGTCTCGCCCAGCGAGCGTGCGAACACTTCGGTGCGCTCGAACACCGGCATCTCCACCCGGCGAAAACGGTAGAGCTTGCGCACGCGCTCGAAGGTCTC
>Ga0210040_10004126_pt1 | contig 19147 bp, 4 predicted proteins | sample CryGeyCG12114_NA_FD_185462 | JGI IMG/M metagenome (GOLD analysis project Ga0210040, IMG submission 185462) | Groundwater microbial communities from aquifer - Crystal Geyser CG19_WC_8/21/14_NA (SPAdes) (version 2) | ecosystem: Environmental > Aquatic > Deep subsurface > Groundwater | place: USA...
GAATCTTTACTTTGCAATGCTCGTGTAACACTAACATTATGAATCATGGTAATTATTTGCGGTCCACACTTTTCATTTTTTTTTCCTCGCTTCCCCTCATATAATAACACGGCTATAGTTTTTATTGCTCCCACTACTAGTATCAACCAAAGCTATCATTAAGGGGCCCTTCAGTTGCATTTACTGTATCTTAATTAATTGGATTCCCAAATACACACTCCTATATGGACACAGGGGGAGGAATTCTGGAGTTTCATTCCAATATTTTTTGCTTATGCATGGCAATGGAGAAATGACGTTTATCTTGGAGTCGTTAGTTAGGAACAATGTGAGTGAGTGAGTGAGCATACGAGACCAGAGCTCACCTCAGTCAGTATTTAATCTCAAAGGAATCTTGTGAAACACGTTTGTGTCTTGAGTGAGCAAAGTTTTTACTTGTTGTGTACTCCTAGCACTTGTGGCAAAACGATAAATGGAGTGATTCAGTCGAGTTTTTCCAAATTCTAGTCAATAAATGATAAAATTTGTAGTTCACAGGAATAACTGGGAATGTTTTGAGACCAAAAACATCAAATTCTGGGAGCATTTATGCATGGAAAGAATAAAATTTGTGTACCCTGTGATAATTATATGAGCACAAGAGCAATGAAATCAGCCACATAGTTAAGCTAGTTAGTTAGGCATCGTTATTATCCCCGAGCTGTATAAGATCAAGTCGAGTTGGCAAAAAAAACGTAATGAGCAGACAATATGCATTAGTATTATTGTAGAGACAGGTGATTTTTCCCCCTTTCTATGGAACACGTATTGTCTATTCAATGGGACTAGACCGGCTGGCATAAAAGTTGGAAAATTTACAAACAAATTACAACAGCACTCAAACCATTTGGTTCCAATCCAATAAAAGTAAAAGAGATGGCACATCTTTTAGTTCCCAAACGATATGATTTCCTTTGTTTTTCTGTAAACTCGCAAAACTTTTATGATAGTGAAAGGTACAAAAAATATATTGCTCTGTCCGCGAAATTCAACCAACATGATTTGCATGGAGCTGTCCTTGTTTTTTTTTATGCTCAACAATTTGTTTTACTGCACCATATACAAATCAAGGGTAGACAAGAATGCCGGCATTTTCGTTAGTTGGCTCTAATTTTTGTGCCAAATCATTTTTTGCATGGTTGGAAAAAAAAAACGGTTGTGACCTTTCGTGGATTTTAATCAGCTTGACAGAAAAAAAAGCCGCCTTTTTATCTAATAAATTCGTCAAGCCGGAATATATGGGAAGCATAAATCTTGTAAGAACATGATAAGCCATCAACTCGTTTTTCAGCTCAAATCGTCATCCCTAAACTCAATTTACCTATACACTCATCTTTCTGACTAACTCCAAAATGTATCGCTCAACATTATATTACTGACTCTTTAGTGCAGGCAAGATTATACCTTTGAGATTCAAATCAACTCCACGTTGCATGCAAATTCTCAAGATTCGATTCATCAAATCATTCATTCAAGTTTACAAAGAGCACTGATGGCACACCACATACTGGTAATTACCCAAGTGTTACCTGCCTCTCGTTGTTCACAGTAGTAATTAAAAACTGGAATTGACCATTAGTTCTGGCATTCATCTCATGTACACACAAAAAGTGAAAGCATTAACGAAATCGACCAATAATTTTTCCCACGAAGCAAATTCCATGACATTAAATACTCTCCGTGTTCTTCCATTTTGTAGTGCTGGTCAACACATCAACTTCGCACATATTTCAATTCCCAAAAATATATTACTACGCAGTAGGCGTACATTGCACGATAAATAAAAAGTGTTTGACATAAAATACAATTAAAATTATTCCCAAAATCTTTCAACTAAAAAGGTTCATAACGACATAATTAACTATAATTTCAAAAGTTGGAACTCAAGGCAAGCCAGCCAAAATATTTGAAGCCAACAAAACAATGTACAAAGTTGTAGTCTTACATGAAAAACATGTAGTATGCTCTACCTATCTGGTAGTTCACAACTAACTATAGAAAATTAAATTAATGAACATCATTTTCCCCCTTGTCCATCCCTTTGACAGGGGAAAAATATTTGGAACGCTCTGGTGCAATGTGTATTGTATGTATCTACACTCAACTCACACGACAAAACTGACAGCAAGTTGAAAAGGGTCTTCAACACAATGTGTTATTAAGATGGATTTTAATCTTACGCTACCTAATTTTAACTACATTGGTGGTTTACTATATTTTTACGTACTAACACCAACCACACGGCTAAACACATAGCCAACACATTTATAACCAGCTTTAACTAACTATAAACAAGGGTGCGTCTTCTCTGTGGAAATTCTTTCCTCCTCAAGTTCTCATCTCTTCTCACTCACTCCACTCCAATTCATGAAAAAGGTTCACACCGAATCCAAAGAATACAGTTCTCATCATTCAAAACCTATAAAACGCATCTTTGAACCCAACATAGCAAAACAACACACATCATTCCTTCTCAAAAACCAACCCATTTGTTCACTCACCTAGTGAATCCAATTCAAAGGATTATTACATTCAACAACCCATAATCTTGAACAGGTAGTAACTGAAACCACCAGGAGAAAAAGCCCATAATGAATAAAAATTAATTAACAAACATACCAAAGATTATTACAACTAAACAGTCCACATGGGACAGACCATTTCATTTGGTCAAAAAACAACTTGTTAGAACATGACACAGTGAAAATTAAAATCATCCTTATATATGTTAGTTAACATGTACTCTCAACTCGCCATAGCCTGGTTTCCAAAACCCAGTCGTCACTCACTCGGTGCAATCATAATTATCAAATCCAACGTCATATTTAGACTGGACCAAATAGCAGCCATTAAGCTCTTATCTCAAGGTTAAAACTTTCTTTTACAACTCATCCCCTCATAACTAAAAGGACTGAAATGAAAATATTATTTGTACCAACAATAATGCTAACTCTTTTTTTTTCACTCTCTCAGTCCAATCTTGACTCGAGTACCTGCGATAAGTTTCGAGAGTGAACAACAAACTTTATTACTCTCTTAGCCTTCTGTCCGCATCATTTCATTTACGAATTCAATAAGTGGCCCTCATTCACTCTCTCTCTCTCTCTCTCGCTCCATAAATATAACGTAATACAGGCATTACAAATAGTACTATACTATGTTCTTTTCTCTATCTGGACACTCAGTCAGTCAGTCAGTACATATAGTACAACATAAAAAGAGCCCTTAAGAATGCAATGCAAAGTAAGTCTACTTCTCACACTCTATTCGTACAAACAAACTGTTAGTTAGTTAGTTGTAGGCCCAGCATGCTTATACTATATAAGCCCTCCTCTCAATACACAAGATCATATGTAGGGACGATGGGGAATAAATACTAACCAACTAACCATGTGTAGAATTAGTTAGTTAGTTAGTTAGTTAGTAAGTTTAGTTAGATGAGAAGGATAAAAAATGGCCCGATGAGGTACTAGGTAACAGGTAAGAAGATATCGTTCCCTTATTTTTTCACGTCCCGTCTTGTATTTATCTATACGACCTATCTATATAGGGCTTAAGAAAGGATCTCAAGAACCACAGGCTCGTCATACTTACTTACTCGCTAGAATAACAATGCAACGTGCTTTTGTGTGGCGACTGGATAAGGCATCAGCAGGGGTGCAACAAACAGCCAAAGCACTGTTGGAGTCTCATCAAAAACTTTAAAAGATTTGGTCCTTGAACTGCCTCAGCAGTCCACCCTACCCTACTACCTACCTGCCTACATATTCTGCCTGCTAGTTGGTTAGTTAGTTAGTAAGCTGCTCTCTAATCCAAACCGTACCTGGAATGAAGCAACTTTATACGTTTACAATTCCACTGCTGTTGCTAAACTGGTTGTACTACTTGTTGCTCGCTTAAATTTTTTATTAAATTTATACTGCATACAAAGTCTACATTGATTTAATTGTAATTGAAAATCGGTTTTACAATAATAAAATGATCTGGACAAAATGCCCAACAATATCCCTAGACTCATTCTAATTATTTTTTTCTTTTTATATTTCATAGCAGAGCTATAAACTATTTATCTAAAAAATGAACTGAATTTAGCAAAATTTTGTAGGGATGTTGCTATACTATTGAAAGCTACAGAAAAAATTGCAAAGACTTAAGTCGTTTAAGAACAAAATAAGCAATAAATTTAGCAGAGTATTCCGAGACTTCTAAAGTAAGACTTTAAGGGCAGCCACGAAACTATTTTTACAACCCACCTGTCTTGCTCTTAAAAAAGTAATCACAACCAGCTGAACCAACGTTCCTCATACAAAACCAAAGGAGAAGGGCCTACACTATATACAACATTGTACATTTTATGTGTGCGCCCTTCAAGCACGTTTATACGTATTCATGCTAAATACCAGTCTGACTGACTGAGCAGAGCAACAAACTTGAGTTCCTTCATTTAGTTAGTTAGTTATTATTAAGCGAGTGAATTCTCGAGTTCCTTTAACTACAAGCAGGTAGGTAGGTACCAATGAAGCTGAGGTGCATTTCAAATACAACCATCATAACTCGGCTCATCCACAATATACGTACTAACTAACTAACCAACTAACTAATACCCTTGTGCACATGAAAAAGATTTTTTTTCAACAATGCAGACCTATAAATGGATTTATTTTCACCAACTACCTGCCTGTCCAAGTACACACCTTTTTCAGAGAAGAAACTTAAATACACAGTTTTTAAGTATAAAGAACTGTAGTGCTTGAACAGAATAGTAAAGCTTTGTACTTTAACTTTTGTACAGGCTACACAAAAGTGTGTCTTTATGGCTTATTCTAAACTAACTAACTCGTTTACCCAATGCCTTTTTATGACTAAAAGTTACATTCTTCCTCCTAGTGACCTATCCGGTAGGTCTCAAAACTCAAATAGAACAAAAAAGGCACAAAAATTTCGTACCCCATTGTCAACTGTGAGGTTCAAAAATCTCGCATACTTCCAGGTAGCCAGTCTACTCACAGCATAACCCAAAAAAAACGTACATTTTCTTCCCCTTCAAATAATACATACTACATTTACCAATCCACACTATATTATCACATTAAATAGTAAGTTAGTTGTCAACTAATTTGCTCTTTTAATTCTCCCTTTCTCTATACACACTTATTGACCACAAAAGTCATTGACAGAATGCTCACGTAACGATAAAATGCGTGTTTGTACGCATTTTCTCGAAACTCAGTCAGTTAGTACGCAGCTCTTATACGAATGCACGCAACCTGTAACTTAAATTATGTACGATGGGTAGTAGTCTGTTGAAAGACGCATTTTTTTGATACGCGTGTACAGTTTAGCTGTATTTTATTTCCTGTCTTTCTCAAATAAGGAGGAAGGGGAAAAAGATGCCCGGAATTTCGAGTCATCCCACATAACCATTACACACATTTAATAGCCCATAACTTGCTAACTAACTAACCAGCTGTACACGGCTGCAAAACCAGAAAGTGCGAATACACAACGACGGGCTAAAACATTTAATGACAAAAGGTCCATTTGGGCTTGGTCAATGTAGAAAAAGCAATTGACTACTAACTAACAAACCATCATGACTAACTGCCATCATTAACAGAGCTTTTAATTACTTTATGAGTTCTCGCACCAAATCCTAAATGGCTTTTATACGATGGCCTATATGCATGCAGTCCACACACCTTCAATACACAATAGGGGTCCACCTGAACAGCTCGTACTTGTGTACTTGTGTACTTTGCGTACTTGAATGGACCAATCAGGAGCCTTGTAGCAAAAGTACTTACAAGTACACAAGTACACCGCACAGTTGCCGTGTAGAATCAAAGTACACAATGTAGATTTAGCATTACGTTTTTGGCCCCATCGAGTAAATTCTACTAATCTACACAAGTACGAACTTACACGCCGTTCAGGTGGACCACTAATGTCATTTTGTCATTTACTTTTTATTATACTTGCATTGATTTCCACACTCATCAACTCCGCTGATCGTTATTTTATTGGAATGCAATATTTTAGATATAGGACGTAACGTTTGGAAACCAAGATTTACATCAGACTTCAACTTTCTCTACTTATAAGGGAGGGCAGAACCATTTCCATTATGATCGTATGAAATGTGAGGGGTGAGTGAGCACGCACAAGTTCCAATCATTCCTCTTTTTTAATCGATTATGAATACGTGAGAAAAAATTTCAAGTGGAAGTCTACCATGGCTTGCAGATCCTAAAACTTAATCCATTAGATTTGGTATAGTTGTAAAGTGAGAAAGAAATGCGAAAATCATAATTCACAGTTGAATTGCTCAAATAGCAGTGCCAATAAAAACCAACAACAAATACTATCCATTGAATGAAAAACCCTATGTGAATTGAATGCAAGAAAAATATTTATTCCTTAGAATACATGAAGACAACATAAGGAAAATAATCCTCATTCCCTCACTTTGCATTTTAAATTCAACAAAAGAACTTAGGAACCACAATGTGAAATATAATCTGAGAAGCGTACAGAGTCCACGTCCAACCAAAATTAATAGTCAGACTCGAGCTTCAAGTATCAAGTAAAATTCAAAAAGAACTGAAAAAAAAAGACTTTGCTTCATTGGTTTTTATAACAACTTTCTTGTTGACTACATCAATAAATCCTGTAGATTTTGACAAAGAAACGAGCAGCGGCTCTTTCAATCTCCACACAACTTTTTTGTACAAACTAACTAACTATGCATTTCTGGATTCTATTTCTATTATATACTATTTACACTGTACTAGAGGAGACTACAGACAAGAAACCTAACCGGAGAGTCCCTCTTAATGGTTTCATTAAGATAAGGTCATAAAACATAAAAGTTTTCCAAAGAGAAAAAAAAACTCCCAAGTACTTTATATACACTTGACCCGAAAAAATACTTCTTATTAATGCATCTTATTTCACGGAAATGACTTTAAGCAATTCCCAACTATAACTAACTAACTGTCATTAAAATAGCAGCAGGTAGCCAGTCATTCTTTACATCCACCACAAATTCATCCCTGTACTATATTGAATGCACCCACAATTAATTATTATAATAATGGGAGCCATAAAAAAGTTACAAATCTTCCATTGCCCCCAACTCAAATAACATACTCACAAATCAAAGTAATGACTGACTTTACAAACTTTTCAAACTCACACACTGCATCCTATACAAACCAAACACCCTAACCAACCAGTTTGCAAGTTTGCACACACAATTATCACTGCTGTGGTGTCTCTACCTATGATTTACATGAGAATTCAGTACGCGCCACATCCTAAATGAAAAAAAAAAGAAAAAAAAAGTTTCTCACCTTAGTCTTGGCCGTCTTCAACTCTCCAGAACTGACCACAATGGCATAAATTTCCACCACCAAAGATTCCAATCCCATCTCCCTATCCAGCAAATCGGCCACAGACACCATCCCTCGTTTCAAATCTACATCGAACCATCGATTCAATGCACTCCCATTCTTCGCACTAGTCACATTGGTCACATAGTACTCGACATTGTCGCCCGGACACTGAACCGTCGTCACCAAAGTCCCAATGGGCTCATTCTCATACAAACTTGCCTTGTACTCACTGTCACTAAACTCTAGTCGTCCATCACTCCCCTCGTCCATGCCCAACAGGGTCAAATACAAATCCGAACTTTTCCTTTGACTCTGAATGGCTTCATCCGTTGCCCTAACGGTGAGTTGATACCGTGGTTGCAACTTCCGAATCAACCGCCTCAACCTCAAGGAACCAGTATTCCTATCCAGGCTGAATAACGTGCCATCCCCATTAATCAACTCATAGGTGACCACTCCGTTGGACCCGGAGTCCGCATCTACTGCACGCACTGTGCAAACCTCCTGGGACAAGGATTTATCACCGTCGCTATGTAACAGGGCTGCATTCATGCTCATGAACTTGGGCTCATTATCATTCGTATCCTCCACAATGACAGTGACTAATTTCTCTGATGAGAGACGAAAGTCAGGTCGCTCGGCTCCATCGATAGCGACCACGGTCAAACGAAAAGTGTCCGCAAACTCCCGGTCAATCTCCTTGAGTGTGAAGATCCTCCCCGTCCGCTTATCTATCCCGAAATGAGCTCCACTGGGCTCTTGCTCTTTGATCGAGTAGGACACATGGCCATTGAACCCAGAGTCTGGATCTTCAGCTGAGACTGTCACAATGGGCGAGTTGATAGCAATCCCTTCTTGGATTTGACGAACTATAGCCGTGCTAGGAAAGATTGGCACATTGTCATTAAAATCCTCAATGAGTATTAGAAATTCCACACTCGAAGACAGTTGTGGGTTCCCTCCATCCAAGGCAGAGATATTCAGAGTGTAGCTCGTATACTTTTCATAATCCAATGGCTTGTGTAAATACAAAGAGCCGGTAGCAGGATTCATCCGAAAAGTGTCATGTCGATTTCCACCGGTAATGGACAATGAGACTTCTTGATTTACTCCTAAATCCGGATCCGAGGCTTGGAATCGAATCAATTCTGTGTTCACTGGAGTAGTCTCAGAAATGGAAATGCTCGCTTCTGAATGCGTGAATTCTGGGGCATTGTCATTTTCATCCAACACTGTGATAGATAGGGGAACAGTGGAACTCAATTTCTCTGACTCTCCTGTGTCTTGTGCAGTGATTTGGAGCAAATATTCTTCCTGGCTTTCCCTATCCAATCTCTTGGCAAGGGATATTTGACCAGTGGTAGCATCAATATTAAAAATCTCGTCTTCATTTCCTCCACTAATAAAGTACATAATGTCCCCATTGAGTCCTTCATCCAAATCTGTGGCTGTCACCCGGATAACAGCTGATGGTACAGGTGCTCCTTCAGATACTTCAGTGGAATAGCTGGAGCGCATGAAAATCGGCCTATTGTCATTCACATCAGTCACATAAATTCGGATTTCCGCCTTGTCTTTGAGTCGAATCACCCCGGAATCTTGCACAATCACTTCTTGAGATATATAATCCTTTCCAGTCGTTTCTAGCAACTGCTCTCGATCAAAAACTCTCAAATTCTTTACAAATCCGTTTTTCATGTCCATTACAAAATCAGTTGACGAGCCTGAGAGCAAATATGTGAGCTCTGCATTTCGGCCTACATCTTCATCAGTGGCACTCACTTTACCCACGTAAGTCCCTGCACTATCATTCTCGTCAATGTAGAATGTGAACGTTGCATTTGTAAACTTGGGTGCATTGTCATTGGTATCAATCACGTGAACTATCACTGAAACGGTGGAGGATCTTTGTGGATCCCCATGGTCCCTAGCAGTGACAGTGAGGGAGAAATAATCTTGTTCTTCCCGATCTAATGAAGATTTCACAAACAAATAACCATCTGGGAAGATACCGAATTTATTGGCTCCATTTCCTTCCAGAATCTCATATTCAATTTGAGCATTTCGTCCCAGATCTTGATCTGAAGCTTGCAGTTCAAAAAAGCGAGTGTTCACTGATGTAGTTTCTAACAAAGATGTCTCATATGAAGAATGGTCAAAAACGGGTGTATGATCATTTACATCCTCAATGTGTACCAGGACCGTCTGCTTGGAAAATAATTTCTTATCATTCTCATTGAAAGCTCGCACTACCAGCTCCAGTTGTTGTTTGGAAGCAAGACGTAGTGATTTTTTCAAAGAGATTAATCCATTGTCATTATTGATTACGAATAGATCGTCCGGATTGGTTTCCAAATCATACTGGATTTTTGCGTTCACGCCTTGGTCCATATCCATAGCTTTCACAGGCAATAAATCTGCGCCTACTGGAACATTTTCCTGAACATTTGTGATTCTCTTGACTACAGGGAATGTAGGAGGATTGTCATTCAAATCTTGGATCGTCACTTGAATGACACAGATTCCATACGATAGGTCTTGCCGTGCTACCACTACCAAAAGATATTTCCCCTTCTTTTCCCTATCTAGAGATTTTACAGCTCGCACTGTTCCTGTGGATTCTTCAATACTGAAAACTCCATAAGAATCCCCTCCAACAATAGAATATTTCGTGGGTCGTTTGTTGGCCTCAATGAGACGAAGTTGACCAACTTCCCTATCCCCTGAATGACTGGATCCATTGTCTTCCATGATGTCAAATGAGTAAATCTCTTGCTCAAACTTAAGCTGTACATTTGGGTTTGCAGATTTCACTAGGATTTCTACAATAGCATTCTCCCTACATTTTTTACCCCCACCGTCTGTAGCCGAGATTTGCATTTTGAACAATTTGCGTCGAACATTTCGTAAGTTGCGATTCAATACTAGTTTGCCCGAGGAAGTTTCTATGCTAAAAATGCCTTCATCACCTGATTGAATGGAAAATTGGATTTCTGCATTTCTTCCTTCATCCGGGTCAATTGCTAACAATTGTAAAACGACTGTGCCGGGTGATGCATTTTCTTCCAAAGTTACAAAATATTGAACAGCGTGATCCCCTTGTAATGTACTCCATGTGTCTTGAGAATTTTCATCCCAACTCAGGGATTTCATTTGCTCGTTTTCTTGGAGTTCGGGAAGCACAAGCCCTTCATATTGCAAAACTGTAGGGATGCAAAAAAATTAACCCGTTAGTTAGTGTGCGCATATATGGGCCAGTATATAAATTTCTGACCAGAGGGAAGAAAGTTCAAGCAGCATACGTACAAACTAAACTAACTATAAGTAATAAACTACAAACATGTTATAATATTGCAGATGTCTACTCAGGCTCTTCTACTATTATTTTTAATCAGTAGCGTTAAAACAGCTTTGACAGCCATCTGAAAATAAATGCATACATTATAACGTCATGATAAACGATCCGAGATTCAAAAGTGTAATAAATATCGAGTGAAACAAAGCGGTTGAGCATGCATAATACAGGCTTGCCAAAAGGAAGGAGCAAAAAGTTTAAACTCTGTACACATACAGGGACAAGAGCGTTGGCGTCCGTCTTTTATTTATTGGCCCAAGCCAGTAACACATGAATGCAAATTCTTCTTACCCAAGGCTCACACTGCACAATACATTATTATTCTATCCTAGCTAACTCACTAACTAAGATTATGATCCATAGAAACCAATAGGCATACATGTATACTGCAGAAACAGGTACCAGCGAGAATAAAATTACGGATGAGCATTACACTATATGCAGATCTAATGATGTGAATGGACGGACACAAACAACAAAATGTATTGCTTAACAATCTGTTGCCTGTAGTATGCTACTCCCAGGCATTTACTACATTGTGGTGCATCTCACACAGTTTAGTTAGTTAGCTAGTCAGTTACAAACGCTTTTCACCTATACAGTCCTCTATATGCGGAGTTAGTTTATCCACAGAGTGGATTCAACTCAAGTGGGTTCAAATTCAAAAAGCAACTAATCTGCCAATCTTCATTAAGTATACATGTGTGCAGCATGCATTCCATTCAGGGGATGCAGAATCAAATGGATGGAATGCTCCACAGTAGTAGTTAGTCAGTCAGTATAGTATGAGTAAATTTCATTGGTGAAATAAACGAATGCATGCCTAACCAACTAAAGAATGTGCATACTAAATAGTTGGTTACTTAGGAATAGGAACTAGGGATCTACGGAAAATACAAATGGACATTCAACCGTATCTCAGTATTCATATTATGCATTTCTCAGACTCCACACCTCTGCTCTAGCATGCTTGCTTTCGAATTAATATATTGGGAGCGCACGGGACAAAGAGGAGAACTATGTACATCTTTGTTTCCCATTGAAAGTACAAGAAAGTGGAAACTTTGCCCAGATTACGTCTGTAAACTAACTAACTAATGATAGATAGTGTGCGAGAATCGTACAAGGTAAGTCAACAATGGTTACTTACTTGCTATCTACACCTGGTAAAAAAGCACACGCATTCCAATTCCAATACTAACTAACTGCTACTACTAGTGCATTTACTAACCACCAAACTAACTATCCGCATGTGAACTGAGGAATGTGATAAAAAGGTGCGAGTCCCTCACTCACACAATAATATTCATCACAAAAGATGAGTTCAGCAGATGCATTAGTTAGAGCAGAGCCACACATTCTAGCCTATAGCACACGATTGCATATGCCAATGTACTCCATGCAAGTGCATTGCATGGTTGCTTAAAGCTCGTACGAAAAAAAAAGGTGTGTATAGATAGTTAGTTGGCTAATGCATGGTCAACTCGAAAATTTAGCAAACCAACTACAACTAAATTGTTTGTGATGACAACAAAGGAATGGCCGCATTTTTCCATATTGTTCACATGAGCTTGCTCAACCCATGGCAATTAATTTAGCAGATAGAACCAAAACCAAAACAGTGTAATATACTATAACTAACAATAATAGCAATAAACAAGGAAAACATACTTTGCTCAACTAGAACTAGCCACAGTGAGTACGAATAATAAAACAGATGAGGATAAATTACACTGTTTAACTACAAGAATAAACTCATCACTTACATTTTGGTTCATTGTCATTCACATCAGACAAGAAGAGGGACACAGTGGCACTCGAAGACAAAGCCGGTGTCCCATGATCCTTGGCGATGACTATGATGCTAAACACAGCATTTTGTTCACGATCAAACGCAGCTCTACTCACAACTTTCCCCGAGTTCGAGTCCACATGGAACTGACCCGGGTACAAAAATTCAGTTTGTTCACTCAAGTAGAATGAGACGGAACCATTGGTCCCTTGATCATGGTCTGTAGCACTGAGACTGGCAATCAGGGAGCCAGGAAGTACATCTTCGGACAGCGTCACATTTACAAAATTTTCAATAAACTGAGGTCGCTCGTCATTCTCATCCTGGATAGTAATTTTAATCTGAGCATGTGCCCACTTTGGATTAGGTCCTCCATCCCGGGCAGAAATCTTTAGTCTCACTGTCCCTTGCTGTTCCCGATCTAAAGGGGCTTTGGTAATTAACAAACCACTGCTAGGGTCAATGTCAAACCATAGTAATTCATTTCCCGATACAATTGAGTAGAAAACTTGAGAATTGATGCCTGTATCAGCATCCGTAGCTGTTATACTGGCCACATAAGTGCCCACTGGTACAGTTTCACGGAGCACAGAGGAATATTCACTTTTTTCAAACACAGGCTCATGATCATTCACGTCGTTCACTTCGATAATGAGGAAAGATGTAGAACTACGTACAGGAGTCCCTTTGTCCCGGACTACAATCGTCAAGTTGTATTTGCCAATCTTCTCTCTATCTAGAATCCCATTGGTTCTAACCAGTTGAAAACTTGGTGTCGACTCTAGGCGAAAATGTTGGAGTTCATTGCCACTCAAGATTTGTACCACTGTATCACCGTTGAGTCCTTCGTCCAAATCCACTACAGAAATGGCGGCAACTACACTCCCATTTTGAGCGTTTTCGTCCACAGTAGCTGCACTTGCAGTTGGAGGAAAATAGCGAAATTTTATCACAGGGTCATGGTCATTTGCATCCAATAAATTCACTGTCACATATGTGCGGCCGTCTTGACGCGGCACACCATGATCCCGAGCAAATACTGTGAATACGCAACTTTTAGGGCAACCGGTTTGTTGTTGGGCACAATTTTGCTGACAATTCAGTGGTTGACTGGTGGAAATTATGCCCTTCTCGGGGTCCACACTGAACTGAGTTTCAGATTCGGCAAGATAATACGTGATTTGGGAATTGTCTCCGTCATCATTATCTGTGGCTGTCACTTGCAGAACTCGCGTGCCGATTGGAACACTCTCATTCAACGATACAACGTAGTCACTATGATCGAAAATGGGGCCATTGTCATTGACGTCCACAATGGACACTTTGACAATAAGGAATCCAAATTTCGGTGGATGGCCTCCATCTTGAGCGGAAATATTAAGGCGATAATTTGGTTTAGTTTCTCGGTCCAGCTTACCCGTAGTTTCCAAATGAAGGTATGGAGCTTCACCACTGGGATTTGTTGTCACCGCTACCCGAAAGTGTCCATCTTCATTACCATCAACAATTTTGTAGTCGGTGGTCACATCATTGACTCCGGTGTCTAGATCTTCCGCTGTATCCAAAAACATTCGTGTCCCAGCATTGGCACTCTCGGAAAATGTGATGTGAATTTCATCTTCCAAGAACTTTGGTGCATTGTCATTGACATCAAGAATTGTGATCCTCACTTCTAGTGGATACGTAGGTTGACTTGACAACACAACCAAGTCAAATCGATCACTGGGAAGTGACTCGCGATCAATCACTTTTGCTGTACGAATTTCACCGGTTGTTGCATTCAAAGTGAAGTCCACAAGATTCTCGTTGAACCGATAAGTGAAGCCAGGTTTGGTTGGAATGTGACCCACAAATGTTCCTCCTAGAAGCCCCTCTTGGACTTCGAACTCCACACGGGTGTCAACTGTACGGGAATGTGGTGACCGGTCATCCCGAATCCCATTCACAGGTAGACATGATAATGAAAATAGGAGAAGAAGTAAAAATGGAAGACTGCACCACCCTACATGTGTCCTTTGGTGGTGCATTCTACGGGACCACATGGTTTATTAGCTGCATAAGATCGCATGGACTTATTGCAGCATAAGGTCTTCTTGTTAACTTTCATAGGATGGGGGAAAATGGGCTCATCCTGAAGGATGCTACTGCGTTGTCTTGAATCATTGTTCAAGTTACAAGTTGACAGTGCGGGGAACAAAAATTTCTCCTTTGACGATAACAATCTACACAATTTAATGATTTCGTGGAGTTTTCGTTAGCGTGCCGTGTTACTCACAAACTAACGAACTGACCAACTATCTGACCATGAAGAGCACACGAGAATCAGACCACAAGTGAAACAGAAAAAAAGCACGTAAACAAACAAATATGGACCACTTCACACTACGGTAGGCACAACTCATGCAACAAGTGGGAACCGGAGGTGCAAAAATTGATTTCTCGCATGAATTTAACCTCAAAAACAAGGTAATTTTCTTAAGTAACTAACTGGCTTGGTTTTGTTGTAAACTTTGTTTGCTTCCTTAGTCAACTATATCGAACCATTTTCTCACTACACTGGCTTTTTGCTCGTCACTGTGTCATCAGTCAATGATAATACTCACAATACACATGCAATTTGGTTGGTTTGGTGTGGTGGTAGAAAGTGTTTCAAGGGGCTTTTTCCAGTCTCTCACTATCAGTCATGCATGTTCCAAAAATGCATGTGCATTCAGTTTAGACGATGCATGCAAATGTTTACAACCATGTGCTGCCAACCAATACAATTTTATGCTCCCAAGGGTGGTTAGTTAACACTACCACAAAAGTGGACGCAAAAACGTGGGTGATGTTCACTTAGCACTTTTCACAGTTTTTTTATCTGTATGTCATTCTTAATTTGCTCACTTCTTCGCATTTATTCATGGATCTTTGCACTTTGACTCAGGATTGTTTATACTTTATTATACTCACTCACACAACTACTGGAGTTTGGTTTTCCAAATGTTTCCAATTAATTGGTGATGTAAACTAGCAAATTAATTAAATCTGTCATTTGTTGCTTCCGGTCGGCAAATATCATGTATCACTTATGTAGTTAGGATCCAAGAGAGCACTTGTGTGTTTGTAATAAATTGATGATAAAAATACTAACTAAATCAACTTTATTGCTGCTCTGGCACTAACACAAACATTTAAACTTTGTTTTCATAATTCATATGGAATACAACACTTTATTGCTGGATAAAGAGAACGTGTGTGTGTGTGTGTGTGTAGTCTTATTGATGCGTGAGCATTCCTCAGTAATAACAGTTGAGAAACAACTTCTTTTTCATGCCTCTTCGTATTGTACAGTAAAAACTGTAGAGGGTTCAACAAGAACAAGCCTTATGACTGGACATAAGAACATTAGCCACTTTACAACACACTACATACTCGTTCTGCAACAATTTAACAACTAAAGGTATTGCCGCTAGTGCACTGTGGGAAGTTAAAGGCAACTTCTCCATCTCAACTTTCTTACCTGCTCGCTCTCTAAATGGTACCTCTCCTCAAGGTATGCATGTACAGTGCGGCCGTTAAAAGATGTACCAATGCCCTTGCAAGTCCCCTTTTTATCTTTCATCAGGAGACAATCTGCCTAAAAGTAGGGTTTTTAAATTTATAATTTTATCCAGCAGAAACATAGAATTTCTTTCATTACATCAAAGCAATATTTGGAAGCTATAAGATGTTTTCAAAAACTAGCTTAAAAAATGCATTCCAGGAATTTGTAGCTGCAAAATCAGATTTTCATTAGCAAAAGATTCCATCTCCAAAAAAATGGCCCGTTTCCTTATGTTAGTCGGAAACAGTTGTGAATAAAAACTAAACCTCCATGATTATGATTACATTAACTTGATTATTGTTCCATATGCAGTTAGTTAGTTATTGGCCGGTTGCTTTGGTATGCATTTGTAGACCAACTATCTGACTACTCATCTATACTCGTTGCCTATCAGTGCCCATATCTTCCTTACTTACTTCCCAGCTAGCTAACATCATGGATTTAGGATTTGAACTGCTGCTGCTGCTGCTGCATGCATTGTCAAAGTGCAAGGCCAAAAGGAGTCAGTCATAAGAACAGAGTGCGAGAGAGGATCAAGTTTGCCCAAGGGTCTTCTTTACAATTTTTAAGCTCACCTGAGACACAGCGTACCAACCAGCTAACTATTACCAGCACATACTATAGCAATAAGTAACTAACTAACTCTATGAGTACCTTACTGACTGAGCCAAGTCTTGTATAATATTCTTGTTCAGGTAGGAGGAAACTGCCCGAATACTTTGACTACATGGTGTAATGAACCAATCATCCTACCTGTATATGTGACACCGGCCTTAAGAACGTATGCATATTGGAAACTTGTTGCATACTACGTACGAATACTTGCTGGCTGCTGCTCCCACTAACTAAAACTAACTAACTAACAAACTTTACAGGTACTCACAGATTTAAGCAGAATCCAGGCTGTATAGATTCATGCATATTGTTGGGTTACCTTTTGGTAGCCAAGAAGAGTTTGTCCGTTCGTCCACCCTACTTGTAAGTAGAAACCCCTTACCTGTCAAAAAATACCCTCTGGTATTTAAACGGACGAGCTCTCATGCTGTGAGTGAATAGCACCAAAACCATAGCCGTCTCCTCAACCACAGTTACGACTACTGCTCCTCTCTGGTGCATGTGTGTGTGGTGTGTGTGTGTATGTTAGTACGTTTTGAAAATGTTGACTGACTATCGGGTAAGAAAAGTAGACACATATTTCATGTGTGAGCTGCCTCCTCATCATCTCATCGGCCTCTTCAATTCTTCCCAATGGCTCTCTACATAAATGCCAAGGCGCTTGGGCCTAGTATTTAGTTGCAGAGTTGTGTGCACAGGAATACAAAAGCCCATGCACAATAGTAACTATAAAGCTGCTTTCAAAATTCTCAAATGGGTTCACTGATTTATATGTATGGGCCAGGATTTTTCTTGATGGACTGTGTATCCAATTTGATGGTTGATTTTCAATGGCTTATGGGTGCTATAGCTACAATTTCGGGAAATATGGAGCTAAGACCTGGAATATGATCAGGATGAATTGCAACTTTTTTTGCACAATAGGGACGGAAATGTAGGGATTTTTTCTTGCACAATATTTAATGATAATTCGGATTGATTCTTTGTAGTGTGTGCTGGTCACAGAGGGACGAAAATAGTATTGGAATTTCTGGTATAGCTAACTAACTATTATATTATAGCATTAGCATACCAAGCGATTTGATTTATTCCCACCACCAGATTAAATACCTGAGACCATTTATAAAAGATAGAGCATGTGCGTATGTACATATGTGAGTTGAAGGAAATGGAGATAATGCCTTTCATTTCATTACATGAGTGAGTTTCATGAAAAATGTCTACCTGTTGCTTACTGGCTGTACCTGTGTGTGAGTGTGTGTTTGCACCCTGTTGTTGATGAATTGCTTTTACTTCACTTGCTCACTCACCTCTGATGATGGCTCAAAACTAACTCTATAAACGTGTGTGTGCTTGTGCTCCTCATGTTATACAGAGGGATAGTAAATACTAACTACTAACTGTAGCTGGAAGGATATGAGTTGCCGTCATCTGTACACTCGCATTTGAAGAATCTTGAGGGTAGGAAACAAGAGGTCCTCTCAATTCAATTGAACCCTTTCACACAAAAGAGTGTGAGAGGAAATCCACAAATTCCTAATAATTCCTTTATCCCATACATTACATGCACAGGTATACTCACTAACTTATTGCTAGGTGTTTGCATTATAATTTCCATCGTTGGTATTTTTACTTGGGATTCTATAACCACTTGGTACATTACCGAGCCCTGGCTTAAATACAGGGTTCACAGGATTCAATTCATTATTAGTTTTAACTAGTTAGTTAGTTAGTTAGTTGTTACACCAAAAGGTACGGAGGAGCAGGATACCCTGCGCATTTATCTCGTTTCAATATATTATATACTCACTAACTATCGGCTTGTATAAAGAGCTTATTAAATTTTACCCTGGCTAACGAACTAATCCTTCAGTTAGTTTCCAAAGGTATGATGGGATGGCACACATTGAAAACTAAATTTGTCACCTCATTGAAAGGGATAAGTAAATGAAATCTAGTGCGATGTTTTATTTTTGCTTGTGCTTGTGAAGAGAACTTTTATTTCCAAAATAGTAGATACATGGGTGCTTTATCAGCTTCCTTTTCCGTATCAGCGTATCTTTTAAGGCATGCCACTTACTTGCAACTTTTTGTCATCCAGTATTTATATAGAGTTAGTTAGTTACTACGTATTTGCTTATTTAGTTCAATAGTATTTTTTCATTTTTGAAAGTCTTTGCTACCTTTTAAAATGAGCTAGTTAATAGAGCACAACTTTTGTCGTACTATGGAAAGGCAACGAGAGCAATAGTAAAGCACATGGTAACCGTGATTTGACATTAATTGGAATAACATATAGACTAGTAATGACAACATTGAATGTCTCGTGAAATCCTACAAAAATGAATTCTTTTTTTCGCTTTTGG
>Ga0210040_10004127_pt1 | contig 19145 bp, 8 predicted proteins | sample CryGeyCG12114_NA_FD_185462 | JGI IMG/M metagenome (GOLD analysis project Ga0210040, IMG submission 185462) | Groundwater microbial communities from aquifer - Crystal Geyser CG19_WC_8/21/14_NA (SPAdes) (version 2) | ecosystem: Environmental > Aquatic > Deep subsurface > Groundwater | place: USA...
CCCGTTCCAAACAGAGTTTACTAACACAAATTTCATCTTGCGTTTTCAGGTGATTTTAGCTTTAACATGTGCAGCATAGGGCGCTCCCGTTGGTAATTACCTGACTTCGCCTTCGGCTTCGTAATAAATGGATAAGGATGCTAAGTGGTAACTTTCCTTTCTCCTCTATTTGCCTATTTATGCTGTCCCATGAAATATGGATTACTTTCACATTTTAAAACCCTCTTGAAAGCACTGTGAAGCTCATACTTTCTCCGTCCACAAAGCGGAACAATGAGTTTCCAAAGCAAAAACTTTGCAATAAAATAATCATTCGTGTTTCATCATCATCCCGCTGTCCTATATGAATGACTGACTGTGAGGTAAGTAGGTTTGCTTGCTCATATGTTAATGATCTTTAATGTAATATGAGTGTTGTGTGAGTGCCCTTAAATGTATGAAATTATCAATTCCACATTTACAGTAATCCTTGTCTTCCTTGTTTACTTTCATGAGATAAATTGGATTTGATTTATACTGGGAACTTGTAATTCTCTAAAATTAGAATGCTATGAATGAATAATTAAAATGTCTAGTTTTGCGAGTTCACGTCAGCAAAAATTAGAGTATTTTCCATGGTTTATAGAAATTGCCGAACTACTAACACAATTATTCGCCTGAACACTCATTCTTTTAAACTTTAATACAGCTGCGTACAAAAGATTACAAAAGAATAAAAGCATTAATAAATTACCTCTAAAACTACCGAAATAAGAATTCTCTAATAATTTAATTTCACCTGAACAAGCAGTTTGAAAAGCCTCTCCATTATATTACGCAAGGTAAGATCCAACAAACAACTTTGAAATCCACCCGCAGAAACTATGCTACATGATCATCATCTTTTTTTGCATGTTATGTACGTTCCGCACAACAAACTATGTTTTCTTTTTCTTTGAAAACTTTTAAAGTGAAACAAAAAGAGATGAGCTAGTAAGTATATACCTGTGTAGCAATAAAAGACATTCATGACTCTGAATTCATATATACAACATGGACTTTTTTCTCTGTTCTACTTGTAAAGATGATACTATATGCCACCACTTCTTGTTACCCCATAATAAGATCTGACAATCTAATGTAAGAATGCATATTGGGCTTTTAAGATCCCCCCAGTCGATTTCCTAAGGGCTATACATCCTCCTTCCTTATGTTACATCCAATTTCCCTTCTTCTCAAATGTATACTCTCATCTAACTGCAAATAATACATTACATTTACTTACTTACTTACTTACTATACACCCTCTCATCTTTTCACTTGAACAAAACCGTCACACATGCTGCTATGCATTGTTCCAAATTCTTAGTACTTTCCTCACCCTAAAAAAAGACGCAGCAACAATGTGTTTTCTAGGTGAGAGTCGTCACTTAATCTTGGGAGAAAAAAATACACACAGGTGCTCTTATAATGGTCCCTGTGATCGTAACCACATCCCCATTTCATGATACAATAATTTAAATTTACGTGAAACTTTATTCTCCTTTTAGATATAATGCCCTTTTCTTCTCCCTTGATAAACGAATATATCATTCATGTTATTATTACCTTGCATTTCACGGAAAGGTCATATAATTCATCCGAGTATGTAAAGACATGGAGATAGGCATAAGAATGTCTCCGTGTTTTTGTGTATGTACTAACTTTGATGAAAATAATAGTGGTTTGGGAATCTATGTGTCACACCTTATTGCTAGTAGGCCAGACATATAGTTTAGTTAGTCAGTTAGTTAGTGCATGTAGATGGAAGGGGCAAAAAGAGCAAGTGAAAGTGAGTTCCAACGTCATCGCATGACAATGAAGAAGAGTTATACAGCACGTCAGGGAGGTTTTTATTGCATACTGGAAAAAAGTCATCTCGTTTTGTATTTTTTTTTGCCCTATTGCTAGTTAGTTAGGGAGGATGATGATTATGAGGGAAAACTGCTACTTATATGCATATGGCATGTGTGCGATCACTTTTTAAAGGCCATTGGAGTTCATAATAAAAAAGAAATTTACAGGGAAAATACAGTCATTTTGATCTCACAATGGATGTAAATTGTGGATATATTATGCAATAATATGCATTAGATGGGGATTTTAAAATGTGTACGAATATTTATGAATGTTAATAGATTTTAATATGGAGTTGGCAGATGCTTTTTACTTCTTAAAAAAGGACTTTCTCTCTGCAATCAAATTTTCTGAAGTCGATTGTTTATTGTATGCTCCTATATAGTTTAATTTGTGCGTATCAAAGGGAATACCATTGCAAACACATTTTTACCAACGTGAACTAAGAAATGTAAAAAAATGTGCAAAGTAAGTTAGCTAACTAACTGTATCATTTCCATTGTTTGCAAACTTGTGCGCTATCCCATTGTCTGTTAGGCTTTCCGGTTTTCAGCCTTTTCCCTTTCCAACGTGTAATAAATTTGTTAAGAAGCATCCGGGATGAGCTGGGGTAGTAGATTTCACCGATTGTTCTCACATCTAATGCAATTGTGTTCTTCTTTTGCCCCTCATTTCCAATGTTTATGATGACTGGAGCCGAACTTTTCACCGCCCATTTGCCATTTCAATGAGCAAGTAGACCCCATACGTAAAGCATTTAGGTTTACTGGAGAAAAATGGGCACTGCTAAAACTACTTTGGGGATTAGTTAGTTAGTTAGTAATGGAAATGATTGTTCGAAAGAGAGAAGACTCCAATCGAGCGAAAACTGAAAGCGCTCTCATAATTTTACAAAAAGTTGGGTCATCTTTATAGCTCATTCTGTAACTAACTACATTAGTATGAATGAAACGTATATTTTCCCTCCATAGCTGTGCCAAACTTTGTACATGGTCAGACCCACAAACATGCAGAACTAGATTTAATTTTCAAAGAATTTGCTATCCATAGTTCGCATTGTTTTTGAGAGATTCATAAATATGATTCGCATAGTAAGCAGTTAGTACCTATGTATATACTTCAAAAGTACACTATTACCCAAAGAAATACGAAAAATGCACGAGAATCTCACATAAGATGAATTATTACACTCTCACCCTTTCCATTTATGACCAATTTATCAGTGCATGAGTCCTCTTCCTCTCTCCATAGCTAACATTTGAGCAGTACCTCATTTTATTTTCCTGTTTGTTCAACTTTGTCCTACTCATCGTATAGTAATAACATTGCCAGAATCAAGTATTCATATTAATCAAAACATGAGTCAAATGTAAATGACATTTGTAAAGCTTTCAGAATAAGCTAATTTATGAAAATGTATACCTTACTATATCAAACGTTCCACTCTTCCAATTTGTACACTTTTTACGTCTGTATTTGTTTTTGTAGTACACTCCAACTCCAACTATAATTTATGCTTTGAAAACTGAAGTACAATTTGCCGGTTTTGTTTCCATATTTAATTTTTGCAAACCAAGGATAACACAGTTTTTGGTACTCATATGTACTACTATTTTATAGCTGTATAGATTAATCACAACTTGCTACAAAAATCTAAAGGTGGTGGATTCTTCCATTAATTTCAGATGTTAAATACAAACCTTGGCCTACAATACAAAATCGAATTGCTTGTTCCAGTAATAACTGGAAACTTTGCACATTAATTTTTTCAGTGCCCACGTACTTTCTCTTTACATATTTTTCTATACCTTATATAAGGGCTGTAAAAAAGAGGACACAGCTAGAACAGAAGAAAGAAGAAGATGACAACTCTTTCAAAACTGTGAACCCATATTATGATTCAGATCGCGTGCCATTTGGGACAAAATGAAGGTACACGACTTTTTGGTTCAACTTCGTACCAGACTCCTCTTTGATTGTCAAGGGGCTACAAATGGAAATCCTGCTGTATCTCTGTTGTTCTTACATACATAGAAAAAATGAAGTAGCCTCAATACGGTCGGTAAAAATATGGAAGAGTTGTACAGAGAAAAATTTTAACAAATTTTGTCTTTTACTTCATCTTAAATCATCAAGTAGTCAGTCACAATGGTGTGGCCTTTAATTCAGAATCTATAAAAAAATTGGATGCAAAATTATTGTGTAAAATAATTTTTCCTGAACCTTTTTAACTAACGAAACAGCAATTTAGCTTTGGTAATGGTATACCAAACCAACCAAACGCAGTTCACTATTTAGCTATAGTTGGTGTTAGTAGTTTTAAATCCATTTCAGTCAAAATTATGAGACGGAGAAGTTGTATTGTATTTAAATTTTGACGCCATTGGCTATATTCGATAAAATCAGTTAAAAGTCTCCTAAGGAAGAGGTTACTCTGTCGCTGTTGGGGGGGCTCTCTCTGATAAATTAATTGAAAGTAGTGTAAGTAAATTGAAGTAGTAATTGTAAGTGTGGTGTTGATATTCTAATTCGAACGGTACATTTTTTTAGACAACCGAAATAAAAAGACAGCCGTTCAGGCCGTTCTTGTCTTACGCATCGTGACTGTAAATAAGCAAAGGAAGAGGAATTCAAGACTACTTCTATGCTCTCACTATGTGACTGATGAAAGTTTTGGCAACGTTCGAAAAAGATAAAGTTTTTCCCGTTTATTGTGTTTCGATTTTGTTCAACAACTAGTGCGCTTTGTGTCCAATTTTTTCTACAACGTCTTCTGCTTAGTTTACACACAGACACACTTTTTTGTAACCAGAGCACATCGAACAGACCGACTGTAATGACTACGTAGTTTTCTTTTGACACCCTTGGGGGAATCCAGAAGCTAAAACCAGGTGTTGTACCTAAGCGGGCTTTTTCCTTTGATTACTGAACATTATTGTCTTAGCTTACGAAAATGGAAAAGTTCAATTTACTGTCTTATAGAGAAAACAATTTGTTTTTTAGCCAATTGTCTATATCTTATATCACATCGTATGGATTAATTTGTATATTTTTTTTCATTTTATTCGGCAGTCAAAACTCAATCTAAGCGTTCTCATCTCACTCTCGTTCCAGCCACTGCCATAAGCTATAGAAATACAAATATTTTTCTCTGTTGGCAAATAAGGTTATGCGTATCCGGTTTAGTTTAAATCTCAATTGAGGAAATTCAATAATGTGTGGCTGTCTTATTATTTCCGTCCCTACGTAACATATAACCGACGGACGAACAAAAAATAAAATATTACATTTATTTCCCTCAGCTAAAAAAGAAGCCATTGGAATGTGAACTCTACTGAATCCCTTTTATGTCCGAGTCTGCGGAATTTGCGGTCAACCTTTCTATCCATCCAAAGTCCAGCTTAAGTTTCAAATAGCCACAGGTAATGCGATCTACACCATTTTGGGTGTAGGTGAGAACCAAATCCCATATACTGGTTCTCATAATACTACTAGTATTGTTGAAGCCGTATATTATTGTGTAGTTTTTCAATCGGATTCGGATTCATGCTAGCTTACTAACTAGCTGACTTTAAGCGCAATTATGATTATTAATGTGCACAGTTATGTGTTAATAAATAATTCTTTTGTCTTGGACATATATTTAGTTGAATGGGGAATTCTGCTACAACTTTCACCCTCTGATAAAGACCATGTGACAAGTTCATTCACTTACTCACTCACTGTAGTCAGTTTGTAACGAGAGTCCCATATGAGTTCCTGTAATCCAATCCTACTACTACTTTGCTCGCTCACTTTCCCTGGCTCTCTACTTTTACCCGGATTCTGAAGAAATGCGCTTCAGTAGCTCACGAGTAGCTGAACAGTGCACACCACAGTGGTACGTTGGATGCTTCTGAACAAGGATTCAATCGCCCCAAAGTGGCTCATTGTTCCAAGTTCTCCATGATGCACTGTAAATGTTTGCAAAAGATATTGGGATTAGAGTGAGGCTCCCATATTGGCTTTCCTTTCGGATCATTGAACAACAATGCCATTCTGTTTTCCCTTTTGTATTCAAAGTGACCATTGTGAGAATCTAGTTTGTTAGTAAGTGAGTTAGTTCACCGAGAAATAGACAGCAGATCGATCTGAGTGGGGTTTCAAAATATGGAGTCAGGATTCAAAGGATATTTGGATTTCTACCAAATCCTCATATGGATGGCATGTTGTTTAGCAGGTGAGAAGGGAATTTTAGATTGTAAGTTGTGTATACACACAAGTGACAAGACTAACTTGTGTTATTATTTGGAATTGCTCATTTATTTCATAAAGTGTCACATTAGCCTCCATTTGGACAAATTGTACGAACTGGCTTTGCTGGGTTATGCGTAATGTTGTTTTGCATCACTCCGTAGTTGCTCGTCTCTAATATTATTTTGTGCGACGATGGGCATATCTCTTGTGAGCAGTAGTATTCACATTTCGTTTGTAAGTGTTTGTGCCATTTTCAAGACAAATTATTTTCATTTTTTGTTAGCTTTCGGGGTGAGTATGGAAGTGAGAGTGAAACGATTCTCATTATGTTGATGCTACCTCGTTGTCCCATAAATTATGAAAGCTGTTGGCACCCAAAATAGTTAAATGAAAATTCATTACGCTTTTTCTAGGGATACGGTTTTTAGCAGGGGCTACCTAGTTAGCTACGACGATATTCTTCTATGCATGTATGAACCCAATATTAAGACATATCGAGCTGCTTTACATTTCGTACGCATTATATAGTTATTGCCGGCAGATTGTATTGTGTATATAAAAATCTTTCAAGCATAACAATCCTGCATAATGCATTCATGCTGTTTGCATAAACGTGCTAATAAGTATGGTGGAAACACAGCCGACAGGCAATTTAAACAAATTAGGATTTTTCTCCAAAAGTGCTTATTGGAACTAAATGCAAATCTGAAAACGAGAGACAAAGTCTCCTTTCTTGCACTCATCTTGTAACCTTAGTTAGTTATATAGCTACTTAGAAAACTGTATAATTAAATGATCCCACGTGTATTGCCTAATTTGAGAGACGAAAAGTAAAGTCTAGTTACTATTATAGCCAGTACGTATCTTACGTGAAACCAAGTGGTGAACTCATTTTGAGCACTTTTCATCCAACTTCTTCTTTTCCATAAACCACCTACCATCAACTACTTAATATATCCAACCGTTTTGAAACTTTTTGTGAATTCACATTCATAAACTTTCCCCTACTTTCTCACTCTATAAAAATATCCTGCGTAGAGTGAAAGAACCATTTTTATGCATCTTTACATCTCTGAGCTCATGACACATACTACTACAATACTTTGCCAATAAAGCAAGATATAAAGAGGTTGCCAAAAAAATAAGTGCATCATCATGATGATTCTATTATGATTATTATGTGATGAGAGACAGACACTTCACTACTCAATGTATTACATTCATTGGCTCCCAATATGCCCATTCTTTCTGCACTGCACATCCAACTGGTCCGGTAAACATGGTGATCTACCGAATAATTGGAACATGTGGATAAATCTGAATCCTCAACTACAAGCTGTAAACATTACACCAGTTGGGAAGATGTGGAGCATAATCCCATTGCATTTGTATTGGTTTTACGTAGCAACTAAAGTGGTAGTCACTACGAAAGAAAGTGGTTAGTTATACTGTGCCAAAAGACTTTGGGAACGAAAAACACTCTTCCGTAATGTACCATGTATATCTTGTTATACCAGACTATTATGTGGATATTTTTAATGGCAAAGTTTTGTTTCTCTGTGGAACTCTGGAGCCGGATGTTCCCAGTTAAAGATGAATAGCTTTCTTGCATTCCATATATCCTATATTGCGGTACAGCTAACTAACTAAACACTGGGAGCACAATTTTCTGTGGGATCTCCTCAACACCCATGAATTTATTATCCTGTCTATAAATCCCATTGACCAAGATGGCATGTGCTGTTCCTAAGTTACAAATGGATCCACGCCTATGTAAATAAGCAGTACAAGTGAGAGTTATTGGACTCGAGGAGAGAAAGTTTTATAACTTGCACATTTTTCTCGCTTCAAGTGCCCAGAATTCACGGTATGTGTATTTGGCCCACTCATGGCCTTTGCCTAGTGGTATTGACATGTGGAGTTAGTTAGTTATAGTTAGTTACTAAACCTAGTGCTATAACAATGGCAGACTTTGGTCATGAAATGTGCTTTTAAGCCTGTATCAATTACGTACGTAACAAACACTAGAGTTTGGGAACACAAAAGGGTGAGGATGCACTACTTAAACTGGATCCATGTGCTTAGAGCACGAGACGAGCTCTTGAATGCAAATAGGGAGATAGAGAGCCAATTATTTATGCAATCTGAGTTCACACAAAAAAAATTGCTCTGTGTTTAAGTTGAAAACCATGGGAAACTCGTGCTTGTAGTTAGTTAGTTAGTTAGTTACTTACATATATTATTTCTATGCTAGGTTCACTGCTTTTTTCTGGACTATATTGCCATTTCTTTTCTCTCATCTCACTCAAGCATTCTAAGTTGTAGAGGTGGTTGCATTAGCATTGCACTTGGAGATGGCAAAAACAGACCAGGAAGATTTTAATTCATTATTAGTATGAGAGTAGGGTTATACTTATGCTACTTGAGGTTAGAGATAGAAAATATTCTTTCCTGGAGTTTGGTACTAATAAAAGATCCTTTTGTAACTACAATTTATGTGGGTACCATTTTTTGAAAGAGCGTAAGGTGCCTATGAAAATGTAAAGTAGATTTTTCGTACCCTGTCCACTGGTGTTATTGTATCATTCTTTTCACATCAAGATCATAATGATAATAATAATAACAATTGTAACGATACTGTTTTTCTCACGTTTCCGTCTCACTGGCTCATTTCCATTTCATGACAATAGTACGGGAAGGAGAATTTTCCTCTACAGTCTGTCATAAACGGTAATAAAATGTGCATTGCTAAACATATTACTGTGTGTGTTCACAACAACTCGCCTTTTGTAAGGAGGATGGGATTATTGCAGTTTTGTTATGTTCACAGAGCTTAAGTACTATTTTTATTATTCCTGTTGTGTACATGGTTTGGAGAGGTGGGTGATAAAGTATTTTACATTTCTTCGAGATTTTGCTTTTATTTCTATGATGGTTACTAGGTGCCCTATGTTGGAGCAGCTGGAGTCCTGTACTTGAGGAAGATTGAGATACTGAAAACACATGCATCATAATCTTCAGAATGCAGTTTAAAGCACATGTTTCCTATGCATAGTTAGTTTAGAAAGGAAAATTTGTATGAATATTAAGCATCTCTAAAATAGTCATTCTCATATGCCGCCACTATGAGAAAATCCTGATAATAATGGGGCTTGAGATTGTTTGTTTTTTGAGCACGTTTCAATGTTGATAGTAGATTCTTAAGCGGGTGATTGAGTGAGAAAAAACATTAGAAGGAAAAAGTTGGCCGATAAAAAAGTTTGCTACAAAAAACACGGCAGACACAACCGAAAGGGTAACTTATTGTGGTCTTGCAAATAATACAATAGAAGCAAATTCATTCGATCTGTGCACAACAATGAAACTGTCATGTGGAATAGGGTTAGCAAAGAAAGATGGCAAAAATTGTTCCCTAAAGTTAACAAAATTATCCTATTTGCAGTGCACATTTAAACAATCGTTTATTTATTTGCCCCATTCATTTTCTTTGGAGAACTATTTTCCTCGTTTAGTTTCTAAATTAATCGCATGAATTTTATTCTATGTTTCCAACATATTAACTAACACCACAAACATTGTATCTTACTTGCCCCCACTATTTGAACGCTTTTTAGCTTGTAGCTTTTTATATCCAAACTCACAAGTTTGTGCCTAGCGATGTCCAGCTTGAACTTCCTATGTACATACATCGATACAATCTTCAGTTCCCAACTTTTCTTTACCTTTAGATAGAACGTATGGATCCATTTGGTTGTTCCTGTGCGGGAGAAATGTACAACACCAAAAGAAATCCTTTTCATCTCTTTGTCACACCAATTGTTTCACTAGCGGCGCCTTTCTTGACCGCTCCTCATTTATTTCCCCCTGTGCACTCACTACTCTGTACTCGGCTACTTACTTTTTTGGTAGCCCTCCTTTCTTTACACGTTCATTCTCACTCCATGCATTCATTCCGCAGTAGTACAACTTCCTCTCCAAAAAACTAAATGGTACCCCATGTTATTCTTTGCACTCACCCTGCTCCCACTCACTATGCCCATACATAATAAAAAGTGTAGAGGAGAGGAAAGCGACTTTCTTTTATGTCTCCACTTTCCTCTCTCACACACACACTACATCCATATGTGTAGTGTGTGAGTTAGTAAGTAAGTAGTAGCCTTGGAATATACCCTATGTCACACTTGCTCCTTGAAGAAATTACTTCGCAGTCAAAATATTGCTTTCATTTCCTTGTCTTTCTCTCACAGCCAAAAACTTTTCTTGTACCAAAAATCTTTCACCCATGTGTAGTAATGGACCACTTATTTATCCCCTTTTTGTCCCATTGCACGCCCATATATGCTCCTGGCCTATTCTTCACGTTGTGTGTGTACGTGCAAAAAATGCAAGGTTTTGTGTCAATTGGCATTTATCACGTAAAACTCTGCATGAACCAATTTTTTGCCTGACAGTGCAATGAACACAAAATGAGTCCATGCCGTACACTGTCCAAAGCATATGGTTCAGTTGCTGCACAGGCAATGCACGGTTCAGAAATCCTGCTGGGACGTCTTATTACTTGTTGTAGCACTTTGATAATATCATCAATCTTGCATATTTATATGTCAATACATTCCTGGCGCATTTTTTGCCATGTCCATGTGAAAAATTGGAGTCTGCATGGTATCACCGGTCGCCAGACTCTATATAAACGAATGAATCACAAGGTCCTTTTGTTGCGTGGATAATGATACGTTTCTTTAGGTACAATGGCCACATTTCCTGTGGGTGATAGGAAAATTGCGTACCATTTTTCTCCACATAAGAACTATACATAAGACTGACAGGTTGGCAATTGTTTGACACCTTCCTATTTGATTTATCCAACAGGTATGCAAGGACTGCAACGTGAGGACGTGAAATTGGTGGCACCTTCTGTCGTCCGAAAAGGGGATACCTTAACAATGTACTGTCAGTTTAGCAACGTGTCGGTGTACTCTGTAAAATGGTAAGAAAATTTTAATTACTAGGTATAATTAATGATATGGTAGAGTATAGGAAACAATACCGGTTTCCAGGTTTTCCATTCCCCTACTGATTAGATTTTTGGATAAGAAATGCACGTAAACTAGTTAGTTAGTATAATGATTTTTTGCTGTAAAAAGCTGCCCATGAGTTTGTATCGCGTAGATTGATTCTATGTAGCTTTTGAACACACTGGTTAAATTAAATAGTTACGAGAAATCATTATTTATCGTGCGAGAAAACAAAAAGAAAATGGAGAGTGGGAATCGTCCAACAGTCTTTGTAATAAGACAGCAATACTTCTTGCATGAGAAAATGAACAGTATGTCGTCAAGAAAACACTCAATCATCTTATTGAACTATCGAAAATGATTAAATGCTTTTGTTGTTTTAGATTGATGTCGTATTATATGGGAATATTATGAGTTGTACTAGTTAAGTAAGTAAGAAGAATCTATCCCTTATTTGTTAAGAGTGACTGGAGGGAAAAAATAAGCCGAAAACGTATAGTAGTATAGCTAAAGGAATCAAGTTAGAAGGCGTAAGAGAGAAAACAAAGGGAATTCAATTCTATCCAATAATAGAAAGAGACTTTTGACGAACGAGTTGTCATCTTATTGTGACTTATCTCGGTGACATGGAAAAGTTAACGCGCCACGCGTCTTATACACGTTATTAAAGTCACTATTCTTAAGTCGCCTGCCATTTACATACAACGCAATACATAAATAAATTTCGAATACAAATTTAAGCGATTATGGTAGTTTCTTACTTACTTTTCATTACGTCTAGCTCAGAAATTCCCGTTGGGCGCCCTTCATGTTATTTGTCAGTGTTGGACGTCGGTAACAACGTGAACTCTTGGGAAAAGTAAAATATTGCGTACAACAATATTCTGCGCGCGGCGTTTATCTACTACTGTACTTTTCGACAATTATGTCGCTTGCAAATAATATTCGCTCAAACTATTTCGCACAATTTTTGCAGTGTTTACATCTTAGTTAAAGAGTGAAATGTGTGAATTCATCACATAGGATATCCAGCTCAGTTTGTTGTTAAAGTATGTAACAAATTATTTGCTATGATAATACAATACACATATAGTAATGAGTGTGTGTCGTGTGTGTCTAAATGAAGTTATCATTTTTTGGGTGCAACTTTTTGGATAAATGTATTCCATTCGAAAGGGTATTGTGTTTTCAGGTATTACAAGATGTATTATTTTTGACACAGGTACAAAGGAAACCGAGAATTCTTCCGGTACGAACCACAACAACATCCAACGAAGAAGACAATGCCTTTCCCAGGCATCATTGTGGATGTAAGTGATCTGATTTCATGCTGTTTCTAAGATGAACACAAAATATTTTGAGTTAGTGAGTTGGTCCCTTGCATCTTTTTTGTAGAGCGTTCACTCTGCGTGTTACTAGAATCGTGAGAAAGTGTTCAATCTGTACAGGATTCCCTGCTAATGCAATCAATGTAACGATAGATCAAGGATCAGTATAGTTTGTGAGTAGCTTAGATAGCAAATGGCGAAATAAAGGAAAAATATATTTTGAAGATAGCATGAAAGCAATTTGAAATATCGATCATAAGAAAATAGTTTTTCAAGCCTACTTTTACTTGTAGAGAATCCGTACAGTATTTTTTGGACAGGTTGAGTTGTTAAACCACAGAAAACCATACACTTAGAGTTTTTGCTCTTAGACCACAAAATGTGCATGTGGTGCACGCAAAGTGCGTAGCCCAGCAGTTTTGCAGAGCGTAAAGAGAGTATAAAGACTAAAGACTTGGAAATAAATCCGAGTGCCAATACTTTCTCAATAATTGATGTGACTTGGTTTCTCACCTCATTTTTCCTCCTTTTCCTTCCATGTTGTACATACAGGAACATCAATCTGACATGAACAAAATCGTGTTGCGGAATGTGCCCATGGCTTTACGTGGAAATATCAGTTGTGAGGTAACTTCAAAGCCCCGGTTCGCCACTGTGATGAAAACTGAACCCATTCTTGTTGTTCGTAAGTGGTAATATTTTTAATAAGGTTTTAAGCAAAATAGGATTACACGAAGAAAGAAATCCAAAAACTACGGACATTTCGTGGATTGCGTGCAAGGAAGCGCCAGAGATATAATGAGCTATCATCGCCCTCATTTTATTGTTGTCACAAGTGTCCTGAGGCTTCTTCTCAACACCCGTTATATCTTAATGTCTCCCATTTCGGTGATATGGTCCACATTATTAATCAGCTCATTTAACTTTATTGCTTGCACTCGTTGCTCACTCACTCAGACCCTACAGAAGGACTGGAAGGGGAAATGCTCGTATATCCTTTTTCCCTGTAGTAGATATAGAGACTATGCTACGAGATTTGTTAGGAATTAAAGACACTACAAAAAGTTTTAAAGGATGACACATGACACGACATGTAGTTTTTTCTCCTCTTACAAATAACAAGTCTATCATAGTCGTATGTAATTACGTGTCTATAAATGCAAATTTTCAAATGTGATTTTTTGAAGAAATTCTTCAGAAAAAACAGTTTTGCGTCTTCTCAAAGTAAATTTTAATCCCTGAACTAATAAATTTAATATCTTGGGTCGTAAAATCTGCCAACGCGTTGGATAAATGGCCTGTTGACTATTCCACAGTGTAAATAATGCGCAAATTTTTACCCTCAGAGCCACCGGAAAGGCGACCCACAATTGAGTTGAAAGTAGGAGGTCCTTCCATGTACGATTTGACGAGGTCATCAAGTCTTCAAGACCTGAGGAAACCAATCCGAATCAATGTGGGCGATCATCTTATGGTCAACTGCACTTCCGGTCCTGCCATCCCTGCTCCAAACATTACATTCTACATGAATGATGCCCCTTATGTGAGCTCCTTAAAATTCTCCAAAGAATAATAATATCCATTCATATCCCAATAGGCTATTCTAACCCATAATTTTACGCCTTTTTTCTTTGCCTTGGATAATATAATAAAACTACCTCATTTTTATGTTCAGCCTTCCCATCAATTCATCTATCGATTTTCCCTATATAGTTCCATTGCCCACTAACGCTAACTAACCAACTGATCTGTATGTATGTAAAAGAAACTCATCTTGTATGTTTTTTGGTAGAGCCCATTGAGATTTGATGAAGACGTGACTTCTGAGCAAGATGAAACGGAAGTTCGTAAAATCGGAACTACCTTCACCATATACCAGCGACATTTTGATAACAAAATGAAAGCCATTAGAGTTCGTTGTGTGGCGAGCTTATTTAATCTATATAATGAGAGCTCGGATGAGTTTGTGGGTGAGCTGGAACCGGAACGCTCAGTCAAAGCGTCTTATGGACTTTTTAGTGGTCAATCCAGTAATAGTCACATAGGTAAGAATTTTCTATTTCGATAATAATATATTATGATATGAAAAATGTCATCAACATGTTCAAATGACTCGTGTGAGCAACGTAAATCGCCATTTTCATTTGCCTCCCAGTTGTAGTTGACAGGAAGCGTGTGTAGATTTCAGAGCTTATCATCTCCCCTTTTGTTCTCATTTCACTTTCATCACCACCTCATTTTGCTAATGATCTCGCTTTGGGCTACACATTGAACTCGCTCATTTTCGTGCTATATGTAGTGTTAGGGTGGGATTATTTGAACCCAGAGACGAATTACAGAATAAATGTCATTCATTATGTCGTCACCTTGAATAGGGGTGCATTGCCTCAACCTAGAGATCAGTTAGATTCTATTATATTCGGGTTCGTTTGAATGTCTTGTATAATGGATTGTGCTTAAGCCTTTTCTCATGTATTTTAAAGCGGGTGGATTTCTCTTTCGTTTTGGTGGCGACATGAAAAACGAGTTTTTGTGGCTCATTGAGTTTATATGCAATTGCCGCCTGTATATCCCTGTACTAGGCGAGTCCGTATCCAAATGTTTGTTTTAGTTTGATGCATTTCATTCGTTTTATGTTCTTTGCCAGCTAATCGATAAAAAAGTAGGAATGCATTCTAATCACTTTATAATTATACACAGGAACAGCTGAAAGACGCGTCTTCTGGTTCATTTTTGTGATGGCCATGATGTTGATTGCCAGTCCGTATACATTAATCGTGCTAAATTATTCGTAAACGAAAAAACAATCTTTAAGCTCTACTTACATGGTATGTCATGCATCTAATATTTGGTGCTGTATTTAGACACTGTTATTATTATTGTTAAGTCTGAATGAATACCACCAGTATAACAATGTTTGAATGAGATATTTTTCTTGCATTCTAAGACCTTGTACATTGAACTCCATTACAGTTCCATCATATAAAGTGGTGCTAAGAAAACATTGTTCACTCCATTAAAATTTTGCACTCAATGTTAGCGTCGAATTTTTATCCCTCTAGGTAAACCAAATGATAATACCAATACGTATAAATATTTGTTCAATGTCTTGTACACTTGAGGTTAAAACTGTGTCAATTTTTCATTTCACGTTTGACCTTTTCAACTTTGCTAGTCCTCTAGGATGAGGAATCGTTAGAAAGTGAACTACAGTCAGATCGGGCCAGAAATCATGTGGCTATCCTATTTTTTGCTAGTGTGCTGTTTAATTCACATAGCTTTAGTTTAGCTGTAAGCTTTCGCTGTAGTCCCTCTACTTTCGGTTAATGATCTCATTTTTGTTTCAAACTTTCTAGTATTACAATCTAAAATCACTATAAAAATGTCTTTGTAAATGTTGCAAGCCCGCACGTTAGACTTATTAATGCGTGTCATGAATATGCTCAAATGTGTAACATACACTGCTTAATGTTAACTAATTAATTACCGACTTAATTAACTAAACTGTAAGCAAGCAATCACTTTTGTAAAACTGTACATTACCTGTATAACTAACTAGTCACTCTAGTTACATAAACCGACTTCTCATTGTGTGAAAAAGCTGTGCATTCCATGTCTGTATTTGAAAATAAAGATATAAAATTACTATTGTTATATGGGACTTCCTAAAAATCATTTTTTTAAATGTAGAAGCACTATGTAGTCCAAAAAGTTGAAAGTAAATCAAAAACAGCTCAACCCATCCTACTACTGAATCTAACATACAGTTGGAAAACTCTGTATACTGCCATTTAGAATCGGGTCCATTAGTTGGACAAGTTATTCTTGCAAAAACGGAAGACAAGCCCGGAGTTTCGCTCATTCATAACTCAAACTAATATGTGAACATTATGCCCAAGTTTCCATCCCATTCACCCATTTTTTCCACCGAATGAAGAGAAACTAACTAGCTTAACTGTAGCTATTTTTATGAATGACAAAAATAATAATGTGTAAAAAATTGCTTCTACCTTTTCACCCAACCAACAATTGAGCAATCCCATTCACATTTTAGACTTTCATTGAATCAAAGAAGGATATTAGAAATGAACGGGGATGATGAAATGGATGTCGATTTTTTGGTTATTGTAGTAAACAAAGATATATATGTAAGGAAGATGGAACTCAAAAATCGTGTCTTGTATTGCCTCAACAAACGAGTTTCCACTTCTTTTGGATCCAAATAATTGAGCTCTTTACTTATCTCATCTCATATATCATGATGAAATGGAAAAGGCCATCTCTTATTCTTTTTGTGTGCTCCTGACTCACTCGTCTGGGTTAGTCGTAATGGTACTATGAGTGCCTTTAAAAATGTATCTAGAGGGCAGCCGTCGGTATCTCCCCCTAAAGGCCAATTCAAAGGATTTTCTGAAAAAAATTATCAAACATCACGTTACATCCTTCATTGATACATTGAATTCCATTTTTAACCTACGTATAGTTAGTTTGTTTGAAAAACGAAAATCACAGGAAAGCAAGAAATGTACTGAATGAAAAGTAACATGTTTTTGGGGGATATACATATAACTATAACAGCTTTTTTTAGCCTGGGCCGACCTTTTGAGACATAGTATAGAATAGAATGTCCATAGCTTTTTTTGTGTGGGGCACAGTCTGTCCATTTTTAAAGGGAAGCACAAAAAGTTGATGTGAAATAAAAAGAATGGCTCTGGGTTTCAACTTATAAATCATGTGATCTTCTTTTGTTTCGTGTTACAGTTACTAAGGAGATAGTAATGGGATGGAATAGAATCCGAACAGAGTATATATGTAGGATGTTATTGTAGTCGACTGCCATAGTTAGTACAATGGTAAAGCACAAGGAGAAGAAATGACGACACATAAATGTCTTGTACAGTCAGTTCCTAATATGCTTTTAACTAGAGTAAAAGGGAAAAGAAGATACAAGGATTAAAAGTTTAGTACACAAGAACTGAGAGCCAGAGCTATAGTTACTAACTACTGACTTGAAAAAAACTAGGGCTACTACTAAAAGAGTTAAACTTTTTGAGCGAAAAAGTATCATCATCATCATATCGTCCTGTAAGATATGAACTTTGTTGTCATATTTTAGCTGAGTTATGGAAAAATGCTTTCAGCAAATAGTTTTAAGGGACGCCTTCCTAGACTATAAGATGGTAGTCTAAAAAAAAGATGAAAGTGAAAAAAATGGCCTTACCAGATGGATTATGATTGTAACAGGAGAAGCAATGCTAACTTTTTAAAAAGAATGAGGCAAAAAGCGTATGAACCCCAAACATATTAATTTCACTTAACTAAAGTTATAGCATAATATAATGTTTCAAAAAGTTGGCCAACACATTTTTATCCAACTCTTCTATTCTGTAATGAAAAACTGGGAATTTATAATTTCTTTTACTTTTTTACTCATATAACTTGAAATATGTAGGACACACTTTTCCTATTTCATGCAATTTACACTAAATACTTTTCTGCGGCTTTAAAATTCATTGACTAATTTTTTACTCTTTTGCTTAATAACTAACTACATTACTGGTTATAAAAGTGATTTTCATATCTCCATTTGGCAATGCTCGTTCAAAACAAGCGAGTGCAACCCTAATAATTCCTCAATGTGACATCTCTAAGACATTGGTAGCAAAGATTTCTTTCATGCATTGATTTATTTGCTCTACATGCTCATCCTTCATCAATATTATTTGCTAGAGTAGAAAGTACTACAGGAAAAGCTCATCTAGTCTCATGTACCACCGTTTATCCATGTATCATGAAACTAGTATAGATTTATGCGCCACTGAAAGAGCATAAATCAAAGTAGAAGGTGGTCTCCCTAATTTTTCCTCTCGGTTCGTGACCTCTGTATATTAATAGTTTTTGGATGTAGTCGTCAGATTATTCAAAATGCGAAAAACAATTTCAGTCGAGATAAGAGGTTTTTCGCTATACCACAAAATGACAGATGGAAAATTTGATTCCATAAAAATTGTGCAGTTTATCATTTTGTCTTAAAATTATTCAAAGAGAGTTGACAAACCAAAGCTTACGAGCAACCGGCTTTTACTTACTGTCCGTATTTGGAATAAGGGGACCATAATTGCTTACGCTCCCTTCATTCATTACATTGCAATACTTTTTCGTCAATTTTGTGAATGTAGAAATCCCGAAACGGTAAACTTTTATAGAAATATTGTGAGATATTAATTTTTTCTTTCAGTTCACCGTATATACATTAAACTAATGCTTTAAAAATTAGTTTATTCTTTAAGAAACTTTTAAAACCACATATTCTGTAGTTTTTTTTTGTCTTAAATGGACAAAATTTGATACAAAAAATTGTCGACGCCGACACTAATCGGACTTGTTGACCTTAACATCTTGTAATTTTCCTAATTGTATGTAATCATATATTTTTGGGTACTTTTTTAAACAGTGAAGTGGGACTTATGGTAATATTCCCAATGGTCACTTGCACTAACCCTAACTTTTGATAAAAATAAATTTTCCATAGCAATCAAATGTGGAAATTTATTTTAAATCGAATTTAGGGCGATCAAACCCTAACTTGCAAAACTTCGGTTTAAAATAAGTTTTTATATTTGATTGCTATGGAAAATTTATTTTTATCAAAAGTTAGGGTTAGTGTAAGTGGCGATTGGGAATATTACCA
>Ga0210040_10004128_pt1 | contig 19144 bp, 14 predicted proteins | sample CryGeyCG12114_NA_FD_185462 | JGI IMG/M metagenome (GOLD analysis project Ga0210040, IMG submission 185462) | Groundwater microbial communities from aquifer - Crystal Geyser CG19_WC_8/21/14_NA (SPAdes) (version 2) | ecosystem: Environmental > Aquatic > Deep subsurface > Groundwater | place: USA...
ACGGGGAGCCGACGTCGTCGGCGTGCGCGACCAGGGTGTTGTTCTTGCCCTTGCGGTTGGTCGTGCCGATCGGGTGGATCGGCGGCAGGTAGACGACGTCGAAGGCCATCTCGGCGATCGCGGGCAGGCGCTCGGCCGCCTGGGCGAAGGTGCCGTGCGTGGGCGTGCCGCCGACGACGGGACCCTCGGAGCGGGGGAAGAACTCGTACCAGGAGCCGTAGAGCGCCCGCGGCCGGTCGACCCACAGCTCGTGCACCTGCGACCCGGTGACCAGGCGGCGCACCGGGTTCTCCTCGAGCACCCGGGTCAGGGCCGGGGAGAGCGCCGGGGCGATCCGCGCGGTGAGCTCCAGGGTCTCGTCGCGCAGGGCGGCGGCCGCGGCGCTGAGGGCGTGGGCGTGCTCGGGCACGGCGGCGGCCACCTCGACCAGCAGCCGCGCGCCGGACTCGAGGTCGTTGGCCAGCTCCTCGGCACCCTGGCCGGCCTCGACCTTGACCTCGACGTCGTGGTGCCAGGTGCTCAGCGGGTCGTCCCACGCCTCGACCTGGTAGGTCCACAGGCCTTCCTGGTCGGCGACGACGGTCGCCGTCCACCGGTCGGGCTCGGGGCCGAAGCGGACCATGCGCACGCGGGGCTGCGCCGCGGCGTCGCCTCCGGGTGGGGTGAGCACCACGTCGGCGGACACGGCGTCGTGCCCCTCGCGGAACACGGTGGCGGTGATCGGCAGGTGCTCGCCGACCACGGCGCGGGTCGAGAACGATCCGCAGGACACGACAGGGGCGACATCGGAGATGCCGAGGCGGAGGTCAGGGCGGCGAGTCATCGCGGCAAAGCTATCCAGATCCCCAGCTGCGCACACGTCGGCGGTGATCTCTGTCGATCAAGAGGGGGAGACGCCTGCCACAACGGGCGGGCGGGGAGACCCTTCGGGGAGACGTGTCGACCGTTTCGCCCCGGTTCGTCGACATCCGTGGGACGGGTGGGACGGGTGCGGTCGCTCCTCACGCAGCGCATCCGGTCGCATGCCCTGCGTGCCGGTTTGGTTGCTGCGGGTGGGGCTGCTGGGGCGCGACGTGCGCAACTGGCCGATGTCACGGCGTGCCACACCCCGGCGAGCCCCGCGATCCGCGCCGGGCTCATTAGGCTGGCCGTCATGCCCGACCGCTGTGAGGTGCTCCCCGGAGACTCTGTCGTCGCCCGACGTGGCGGCGGCCTGCTGTGGGTCGACGCCCCCGGGTCGCCGGCGCTGGTGGCCGCGTTGCACGCCTGCCTGGGGGTCGCCGGTCCTGGTGCCGACCGCGTGCTCGCCGCCGTGGCCGGAACGGTCGCCCGGTTGACCGACGGCCCGGCGTCCTTCGCGTTGGTGGTCGCCGACACCTCCGGCGGCACCGGGGCCGGCGTCGCGCTCTGGTCGGGGAAGGGTCAGCCGGCCGTGGACGGCGTCCCGGTGTCGGGCTCCGCGGTCGACGGCTGCACGCTCGCCTCCGGCTTCGCCCTGGGCCAGACCCTCTACGTCGGCCCGGGCCAGCCCGCCGCCGCGATGCCCCCGGGTGTCGCGCTGGACCTGGTCGAGGGCACCGTCCCCGGTTCGGGTGCGCTGCTGCAGCTGGCCGCCACGGCCACGCCCTCGGTCTCGGTGCCGCCGGTCACGTCGCTGCCCAGCGGCGAGTCGTTCACGGCCGACTCCGACTCCGGCTTCGGCAACTCCGGCCGGATCGCCGTCCAGCCCGCGCCAGGTGGCGAGCAGACCGCGTTCTGGCGGCCCGAGCCGGCGGCGGCGGCCCCGGTGCTCCGCTTCGACGACGGGATGGTCGTCAACGTCGACGAGGACCTGGTCCTCGGTCGCCGTCCCGACGGCCACGACCTGGTGACCGGTGGCAACGCCCGCCCGGTTCCGATCGCGGACACCCAGAACGTGCTCTCCTCCGCGCACGCCGCGATCCAGCGGTCCGGCCGGGAGGTCTCGTTGACCGACCTCGGCTCGCTCAACGGCACCCACGTCGCCGGCCCGGAGGCCACCGAGTGGACCCAGCTCGAGCCCGGCGTGCCGCACCCGCTCGCCGACGGCGACCGACTGCTGCTCGGCTGGACCGTCATCACCTTCGAGCAGGCCGCCGAGTAGCAGTCGGACCTCGCCGCACGTCGACGGCCCGTTCCCCACAGGGGAACGGGCCGTCTTGCGTCCAAGGTGAGGTCGGGCACGGGGGTCGGCGAGGCATCCGGCCGGGCTCCGCCTGGGGATCGTGAGGAGCGGGGCCCGCAGGTCCCGCGATCGAGCGACGGAGCGGCTCAGCTCAGCCGGGCACGGCTCGTGGCCGCGCTGCGGCCCGTCAGGGTCGCCAGGTCACCGCAGCACCCGCATCGCCCAGACCGACCGGGCGGGCATCCGGACCGCGCCCGGGGGCAGCTCGGTGGGCTGCGGCGGAGCGCCGGTCGGGTGCTCGGTGGCCAGCACCAGGTCGTAGCGGTCGCCCCAGGGTGCGCCGGGCAGGACGACGTCCACCGCGTCGGCGCCGGCGTGCAGCCAGATCAGCCACGAGTGGTCGACGACGGGTCGGCCCCGCTCGTCCCGGTGCCTCAGGCCCCGGCCGTCCAGGTACATGCCGACCGTCTGCAGGTCGGTGTCGAACCAGTCCCGGTTGGTCAGCTGCGCGCCGCCGGGGGCGAACCAGGCCAGGTCCCGGGTGTGCCCGGTGCCGGGGGAGTCGCTGCCGGGGATCTCGGTGCCCTCGAAGAACGCCTCCTGGCGCAGCGCCGGCGAGCCGCGGCGCAGGGCCACGGTCCGGGACACGAAGGTCCACAGGTCGGCGTCGATGGCGCCCCAGTCCAGCCAGGAGACCTCGTCGTCCCGGCAGTAGGCGTTGTTGTTGCCGCCCTGGGTGCGGCCCAGCTCGTCGCCGGCGGTGAGCATCGGCACGCCGGTGGACAGCAGCAGCGTGGCCAGGTGGTTGCGCACCTGGCGGGCGCGCAGCTCCAGCACGGCCGGGTCGTCGGTGGGGCCCTCGACGCCGGAGTTCCAGTTGCGGTTGTGGCTCTCGCCGTCCCGGTTGTCCTCGCCGTTGGCCTCGTTGCGCTTGTGCTCGTAGGCGACCAGGTCGGCCATGGTGAAGCCGTCGTGCGCGGTGACGAAGTTGACCGAGGCGAACGGGCGCCGGCCGTCGGAGCGGTAGAGGTCCGAGGAGCCGGTCAACCGGTAGGCCAGGTCGCGGACGCCGACCTTCGCCCCGGACCACACGTCGCGCACGGTGTCCCGGTACTTGCCGTTCCACTCCGTCCACGGCGGCGGGAAGTTGCCCACCTGGTAGCCGCCCTCGCCGACGTCCCACGGCTCGGCGATCAGCTTCACCGAGCTCACCACCGGGTCCTGGTGGACGACGTCGAAGAACGCCGACAGCCGGTCGACGTCGTGGAACGAGCGGGCCAGCGCCGACGCCAGGTCGAACCGGAAGCCGTCGACGTGCATCTCGGTCACCCAGTAGCGCAGCGAGTCCATCAGCAGCGCGAGCACCGGCGGTCGGCGGACGTCGAGGGTGTTGCCGCAGCCGGTGTAGTCGGTGTACCGGGACGGGTCGGCGCCGTTGAGCCGGTAGTAGCCGCCGTTGTCGATGCCTCGGAAGGACAGCGTCGGGCCGGTGTGGTCGCCCTCGGCGGTGTGGTTGTAGACGACGTCCAGGATCACCTCGATGCCGGCGGCGTGCAGCGCCTTGACCATCGCCTTGAACTCGGTGACCTGGCCGCCGCCGGAGCCGACCGAGCTGTAGCCGGCGTGCGGGGCGAAGTAGCCCAGGGTGTTGTAGCCCCAGTAGTTGGTCAGGTCGCGGCGCAGCAGATGCGGCTCGCTGACGAAGTGGTGCACCGGCAGCAGCTCCACGGCGGTGACGCCCAGGGAGATCAGGTGCTCGATGAACGCCGGGTGGGCGAGCCCCGCGTAGGTGCCGCGCAGCGCCGGGGGGATGTCGGGGTGCCGCATCGTGGCGCCCTTGACGTGCACCTCGTAGATGACGGTGTCCGACCACGGGGTGCGCAGCAGCTCGTCGCCGGCCCAGGGGAACGAGTCGTGGATGACCACGCCGCGGGGCACGAACGGCGCGGAGTCGGCGGTGCCCGGCTGCCCCGGGTCGCGGGGGTCGGAGCCGAAGAGGGCGTCGTCCAGCCGCAGCTCGCCGTCGACCGCCCGGGTGTAGGGGTCCAGCAGCAGCTTGGCCGGGTTGTAGCGGGCGCCGGAGGCGGGGTCGTGGGGCCCGTGCACCCGGTAGCCGTAGCGCTGGCCGGGTCCGGTGCCGGGCAGCCGGCCGTGCCAGACCTGGTGGGTGGTCTCCTGCAGCCGCTGGCGGTGCTCGGTGCCGTCGGGGTCGAACAGGCACAGGTCCACGGCCGACGCGCCGGCCGACCACAGCGCGAAGTTGGTGCCGGTGCCGTCCCAGTGGGCGCCCAGCGGGGCTGCCTGACCGGGCCAGACCTCGATCGGCCGCTCGCTCCTGGATGCGCTCACCCGGGCATCCTGCCCGACTCCCCGCGAGCCCGGTGCCCGCTGCGCCCGGCGGGTTGGTTGGATGGTCGGCGTGTGGACTGAGCCGGTCGTCGAGATCCAGGGTGTGGACGTCGTCCGAGGCGAGGCGCACCTGCTGCGCGGGGTCGACTGGACCGTCCGGGCCGACGAGCGCTGGGTGCTGCTCGGCCCGAACGGGGCGGGCAAGACGACGCTGCTGCAGCTGGCGTCCGCGCAGATGCACCCCACCCGCGGGACGGTGTCGATCCTGGGGGAGACCCTGGGTGCGGTCGACGTCTTCGAACTGCGCACCCGGATCGGGCTGACCAGCGCGGCCCTGGCCCAGCGGATCAACCCGAGCGAGCGGGTCGGCGACATCGTGGTCAGCGCCGGGTACGCGGTCGTCGGCCGGTGGCGGGAGCGCTACGACGTGCACGACCTGACCCGGGCGGCCATGTTGATGCAGCACTGGGGGGTGGCCCGGATGGCGCACCGCCCCTTCGGCACGCTGTCCGAGGGGGAGCGCAAGCGCGCCCAGATCGCCCGCGCGCTGATGACCGACCCGGAGCTGCTGCTGCTCGACGAGCCCGGCGCCGGCCTGGACCTGGGCGGCCGCGAGGACCTGGTTACCCGGCTGTCCGAGCTGGCCCGGGACGCCGCCGCGCCGGCCCAGGTGCTGGTCACCCACCACGTCGAGGAGATCCCGCCGGGCTACACCCACGCGCTGCTGCTGCGCAGCGGCCAGGTGGTCGCGGCCGGCCCGGTCGAGGAGGTGCTCACGGCACCGCAGCTGTCCGACGCGTTCGGCGTCCCGCTGGAGATCCAGCGCGAACGCGGCCGCTACAGCGCCCGGCACGCCGCCTAGCTCGAGGACCCCTGCCCCACCACTCCCGCGCTCGCGGCGGGGCCCTGCAGGGGGCCATAAGGTACGCGCATGACTCAGCCAGAGTTCGTGACGCTGCAGGTCGAGGACGGCGTCGGCACGATCCGGCTCGACCGCCCGAAGATGAACGCGATCGACGAGCAGCTGCACCGGGAGGTGCGGGCCGCGGCGATGGAGGCCGGGCAGCGCGCCGACGTGCGCGCCGTCGTCCTCTACGGCGGGGAGCGGGTCTTCGCCGCCGGCGCCGACATCAAGGCGATGTCCGCGCTCACCGGCTCGAGCATGGTCGCCTGGGGGCGGGAGCTCACCGCCTCGTTCACCGAGGTGGCCCGCATCCCCAAGCCGGTCATCGCCGCGGTCACCGGCTACGCGCTGGGCGGGGGCTACGAGCTGGCGCTGTGCGCGGACTTCCGGGTGCTCGGCACGAACGCGAAGGTCGGGCAGCCGGAGATCCTGCTCGGGGTCATCCCCGGCGCCGGCGGCACCCAGCGGTTGGCCCGCCTGGTCGGCCCGGCCAAGGCCAAGGACCTGGTGTTCACCGGCCGGCACGTGGGCGCCGAGGAGGCCCTGGAGATGGGGTTGGCCGACGCCGTCGTCCCCGACGACGAGGTGTACCCGACCGCGGTGGCGATGGCCCGCAGGCTGGCCGCCGGCCCGCCGCTGGCGCTGGCCGCGGCGAAGCAGGCGATCGACGCGGGCCTGGACGTCGACCTGACCGCCGGGCTGCAGCTGGAGAGCCGGCTGTTCGCCGAGCTGTTCGACACCGAGGACCAGAAGACCGGGATGGCCTCGTTCCTGGAGAGCGGTCCGGGCAAGGCCACCTTCACCGGACGGTGATCCCGCGGCGGTGCGGGATCATGCAGGGGTGACCGACCAGCACCTGACCGACCGGCACCTGACCGACCTGCACCTGACCGATCTGGACCGCTCCGACCCCGGCGGCCGGGCGTGGCTGGAGCGGGCCGTCTCCCTGGTGGAGGCCGACGCGCACCGTTCGGCGGACACCCACCTGCTGGTCTACCCGCTGCCGCCGGAGTGGGGCATCGACCTCTACCTCAAGGACGAGTCGACCCACCCGACCGGCAGCCTCAAGCACCGGCTGGCGCGCTCGCTGTTCCTCTACGCGCTGTGCTCGGGGCAGCTGCACGAGGGCAGCACCGTGGTGGAGGCATCCAGCGGCTCGACGGCGGTCAGCGAGGCCTACTTCGCCCGGATGCTGGGGCTGCCGTTCGTCGCGGTGATGCCGGCGACGACGAGCGCGGAGAAGATCGCGCTGATCGAGTTCCACGGCGGCCGGTGCCACCTGGTCGCCGACGCCGGCACCGTCTACGACGAGGCCCGCCGGATCGCCGCGGAGACCGGCGGGCACTACCTGGACCAGTTCACCAACGCCGAGCGGGCCACCGACTGGCGGGGCAACAACAACATCGCCGAGTCGGTGTTCGACCAGCTGGCCCGGGAGCGCCACCCGGTGCCGGAGTGGGTCGTCGTCGGGGCCGGCACCGGTGGCACCAGCGCGACGATCGGTCGCTACCTGCGCTACCGGCGGCTGCCCACCCGGCTGGCCGTGGTCGACCCGGAGGGCTCGGCGTTCTTCCCCGGCTGGCGGGACGGCGACCCGGCCGCCGCGGGTCGCGGCTCGCGGATCGAGGGCATCGGCCGGCCCCGGGTCGAGCCGTCGTTCGTCCCGACGATCGTGGACCGGATGGTCTGCGTGCCCGACGCCGCCTCGCTGGCCGCGATGCGCCACCTGGAGCGGGCGACCGGCCGGCGCGCGGGTGGCTCCACCGGCACCAACCTGTGGGGCGCGTTCACGCTGATCGGGGAGATGCTGGCCGCCGGGCGCACCGGCAGCGTCGTCACGCTGCTGTGCGACGGCGGCGAACGGTACGGCTGCACGTACTACGACGACGACTGGGTCGCCGGCCAGGGCCTGGACCTCGCACCGCACACCGCGACGCTGGCCCACTTCGCCGGCACGGGGGAGTGGCGGCCCGCGGCGCAGTGAGCGGGCTCATCGGCCCCCACCCTGCTCGGCGGGTGTTACCCGGAAGTAGCCTCGATGATCGGCAGCGAGGCGGGCTTCGCCCGCGCCCCCATGAACCACCGCGGAGGTTGGTCTGACGATGAACATCGTCGTTCTGGTCAAGCAGGTCCCCGACTCCGGCAGCGAGCGGAAGCTGGACCCGTCGGACAACACCGTCGCGCGGGCCACCGCCGACAACGTGATCAACGAGATGGACGAGTACGCCATCGAGGAGGCGCTGACCGTCAAGGAGGCGCACGGCGGCGAGGTCACCGTGCTGACCGTCGGCCCCGACACCGCCACCGACGCCATCCGCAAGGCCCTGTCGATGGGTGCGGACAAGGCCGTGCACGTCTCCGACCCGGCCATCCACGGCGCCTGCGCGCCGCAGACCTCGGCGATCATCGCCGCGGCGCTGGCCCAGCTGGAGTACGACCTCGTGCTCTGCGGCGCGGAGTCCACCGACGGCCAGGTGTCGGTCATGCCGGCGCTGCTGTCCGAGCGGCTGGGCATCCCGCAGCTGTCCGGCGCACGCAAGCTCACCGTCGACGGGAGCACCGCCACGATCGAGCGGCAGACCGACGGCGGCTACTGGGCGGTCGAGGCGCAGCTGCCGGCCATCGTGTCCACCTGGGACACCATCAACGAGCCGCGCTACCCCTCGTTCAAGGGGATCATGGCGGCCAAGAAGAAGCCGGTGGAGACCAAGAGCCTGGCCGACCTGGGCATCGACCCGGGCACGGTCGGCCTGGCCACGGCCACCAGCAAGGTCGTCGACTTCGCCGGCCGCCCGCCCAAGGGCGAGGGCGTCAAGGTGCCCGACGAGGGCGACGGCGCCGAGAAGCTGGTGGGCTTCCTGGCCGCCCAGAAGATCGTCTGACACGGACAGCTGAGGAGAGACAGTCATGGCAGAGGTCCTGGTCCTGGTCGAGATCAACCCCGCCGCCGGCGGCCCGCGGAAGACGACGCTGGAGGCGTTGACCGCCGCCCGCGCGCTCGGTGAGCCCGCGGCCGTCGTCATCGGCGCCCCCGGCACCGCCGCCGGCGGGCGGGACGCGCTGGCCGAGTACGGCGCCGCGAAGGTCTACGTCGCCGAGTCCGACGACGTCGACGCCTACCTGGTGGCCCCCAAGGCCGAGGTGCTGGCCCAGCTGGTCGGCGAGAAGTCCCCGGCCGCCGTGGTCGTCCCCTCCTCCCCGGAGGGCAAGGAGATCGCCGGCCGGCTGGCCATCAAGACCGGCAGCGGTTTCCTGACCGACGTCACCGAGATCAACCCCGACGGCACCGCCACCCAGGTGGCCTTCGCGGGGGCGACGATCGTGCACTCGCAGGTCACCGTCGGGACGCCGATCTACACGCTGCGCGGCAACTCGGTGACCCCGGAGCCCGCCCCGGGTGCCGCCACCGAGGAGACCGTGCAGTTCACCCTGTCGGACGCGGCCAAGCAGACCCGGGTCGTCGACCGGGTGGTGGAGCAGAAGAGCAACCGGCCCGAGCTGACCGAGGCCTCGATCGTCGTCTCCGGCGGCCGCGGGGTGGCCAGCGCGGAGAACTTCTCGGTCATCGAGGGGCTCGCCGACTCCCTCGGTGCCGCCGTCGGCGCCTCCCGCGCCGCCGTCGACTCCGGCTTCTACCCGCACTCCTTCCAGGTCGGGCAGACCGGCAAGACGGTGTCCCCGCAGCTGTACATCGCGGTGGGCATCTCCGGGGCGATCCAGCACCGGGCCGGCATGCAGACCTCGAAGACGATCGTGGCCGTGAACAAGGACCCGGAGGCGCCGATCTTCGAGCTCGCCGACTTCGGCGTCGTGGGCGACCTGAACACCGTCGTCCCGGCCGCGACCGAGCAGATCGCCGCCCGCAAATAGCAGGACCCCCGTGCCCCCCACCAGGCGCAGGCTCGTAGGGGCCCTGCAAGGGGGCCGTTCCAGCACGTCGCCAGCGCCGGCTCCCCTCGTGGGGGCCGGCGCTGGACGCGTCTTCGAGGCCTACCCTGGGACCGCCATGACCTACCTGGACCACGCCGCGACGACGCCGATGCTCCCGTCGGCGCTGGCGGCGATGACCGAGCAGCTGGCCCGGGTGGGCAACGCCTCGTCGCTGCACGCCAGCGGGCGGGAGGCGCGCCGGGTGGCCGAGCAGTCCCGGGAGGGTCTCGCCGCGGCGCTGGGCGCCCGCCCCTCGGAGGTGCTGTTCACCGCCGGCGGCACGGAGGGCGACAACCTCGCCGTGAAGGGCCTGTACTGGGCCCGCCGGACCGCTGATCAGGGGCGCCGCCGGATCGTGGCCAGCCCGGCCGAGCACCACGCCGTCCTGGACAGCGTGGAGTGGCTGGAGAAGCACGACGGCGCCGAGGTGACCTGGCTGCACGTCGAGCCCTCGGGCGCGATCACCGCGGCGGCGCTGGCCGACGCGCTGGGCGACGGCCGCGACGTCGCCGTCGCCAGCGTCATGTGGGCCAACAACGAGATCGGCGCGGTCAGCGACCTGGCCGCGCTGGCCGCCGTCGCCCACGAGGTGGGCGTGCCGCTGCACACCGATGCGGTGCAGGCGATCGGCCAGCTGCCGGTGGACTTCGCCGCCAGTGGAGTCGACGCGCTGACCATGACCGGGCACAAGCTGGGCGGCCCGATGGGGGCCGGTGCGCTGCTGCTGCGCCGGGACGCCGAGTGCACGCCGCTGCTGCACGGCGGCGGGCAGGAGCGCGACGTCCGCTCCGGCACGCTGGACGTGGCCGCGATCGTCGGGCTGGCAGCCGCGACCCGCGCCGCGGTGGACGACCGGGTCGAGCGGGCCGCCCGGGTGAGCGCGCTGCGCGACCGGCTGGTCGCCGGCGTCGTCGCCCGGGTGCCCGATGCCCAGCTCAACGGCCCCCCGCTGGACGACGTGGTCGCCGGCGGCCCGGGGCGGCTGCCGGGCAACGCGCACCTGTCCTTCCCCGGCGCCGAGGGCGACGCCCTGCTGATGCTGCTCGACGCCCGGGGGATCGAGTGCTCGACCGGTTCCGCGTGCAGCGCCGGGGTGGCCCGGCCCAGCCACGTGCTGCTGGCGGCCGGTGCGGACCCGGCGCGGGCGCGGAGCTCGCTGCGCTTCACCCTGGGCCACACCTCGACCGACGCCGACGTGGACGCGCTCCTGGAGGTGATCGGCCCGGTCGTGGAGCGGGCCCGGCGGGCGGGGAGCCGGTGACGATGCGCCTGATCGCCGCGATGAGCGGGGGAGTGGACTCCGCGGTCGCCGCCGCGCTGGCCGTGGAGGCCGGGCACGACGTCACCGGCGTGCACCTGGCGCTCTCGCCGGACCGGCAGACGCTGCGCTCCGGCGCCCGCGGCTGCTGCAGCGTCGAGGACGCGCACGACGCCCGCCGGGTCGCGGACTCCCTCGGCATCCCGTTCTACGTCTGGGACCTCGCCGACCGGTTCCGCGAGGACGTCGTCGAGGACTTCGTCGCCGAGTACTCCGCCGGCCGGACGCCGAACCCCTGCCTGCGCTGCAACGAGAAGATCAAGTTCGCGGCCGTGCTCGACCGCGCCCGTGCGCTGGGCTTCGACGCCGTCGTCACCGGCCACCACGCCCGGCTGGCCGACGGCGAGCTGCGCCGCTCGGTGGACGCCGCCAAGGACCAGTCCTACGTGCTGGGCGTGCTGCGCGCCGAGCAGCTGGCCGGTGCGGTGTTCCCGCTGGGGTCGATGACCAAGGAGCGGGTGCGCGAGCTCGCCGCCGAGCGGGGCTACGCCGTCGCCACCAAGCCCGACTCGCACGACATCTGCTTCATCTCCGACGGCGACACCCGCGGCTTCCTCGCCCGGCGGCTGGGCGAGCAGCCCGGCCCGGTGGTGGACGCCGCCACCGGCGCGACCGTGGGCACCCACGAGGGCGCGTACGGGTTCACCATCGGCCAGCGGCGGGGGCTGGGCGTCGTCACCGGCGACCAGCGGCCGCGGTACGTGCTGGGGATCGAGCCGGTCAGCCGCACCGTGACCATCGGCACCGCGGAGCAGGGCGAGGTCCACGAGGTGCGCACCGGGGCCCCCACCTGGACCGGTGCGGTGCCGGAGCTGCCCTTCGGTGCCGCCGTCCAGCTGCGCGCGCACGGCACCCCGGTGACCTGCGAGGTGTCGGCGGCCGAGGACGGTGGGCTGCGGATCGCACTCGGTTCCCGGCAGCGCGGAGTGGCCCCGGGGCAGTCGGCGGTGCTGTACGAGCCCGACGCCGAGCGGGGCGACCGGGTGCTCGGCCAGGCCGCGATCTTGCGCGCAGGTTAACGGCAGCTGTCTTTTCACAGCAGTCACTTGGTCCACTCCAACGGGGCAGTTAGCGTGCCGTGACGGATCGGTCCCGGCCGGTCCTTGCGCGCCTGGCTCACCAGCCCGGCGCATCGGCTCTGCGCAGTGCACCGCCCGCTCCGGGAGGTTGCTGACGCCCGTTCTGGAGGAACTTCCTTGCGCCGAACGCGCTTGTCCCTGGCCGCCCTCGCGGTGGCCTCGTCCGCCGTCCTCGGCCTGCCCACCGCGGCCCTGGCCGACACGGATGCGGCCGATCCGGCCGTGACCACCGCGGCCGCCGAGCCGAACGATGCTTCCGACTCCACCGCCGCGCCGTCCACCGCCGCGCCGTCCACTGCCGCCGAGGCGGACGATGCCGGCGCCGGCGAGTTCGACGCGGCGGAGGCGGGCGCTACCGGCGAGGCTGCTACCGGCGCGGCCGATGCCACCGACGCCGATGCCACCGACGCCGATGCCACCGACGCCGATGCCACCGACGCCGATGCCACCGAGCCCGGGGCCACCGACGCCGATGCCACCGAGCCCGGGGCCACCGAGCCCGGGGCCACCGAGCCCGGGGCCACCGAGCCCGAGGGCGATGGCACCGATGCCGCCGCCGAGGCCGTCCCAGGTGAGGACGACGGGATCACGGACATCCAGTTCCTCGGGATCAACGACTTCCACGGACGCCTGTCCGAGGCCGTCGCCCTCGCGGGCACCGTGGAGGAGCAGCGGGCCCGGGACGACGTCGACGCGACGCTGTTCCTGTCGGCGGGGGACAACATCGGCGCCTCGCCGTTCGTCTCATCCAGCCAGCAGGACGCGCCCACCATCGAGGTGCTGAACGAGATGGGGCTGCAGACCTCGGCGGTCGGCAACCACGAGTTCGACCGCGGTTTCGCCGACCTCACCGACCGGGTGGGCGTGGACGGGGAGAGCGGCCTGGCCGACTTCCCCATCCTGGGCGCCAACGTCTACGGCGTGGACGGGGCGCCGGCGCTGCCGGAGTACGAGCTGCTGGAGGCAGGCGGCATCACGGTCGGCGTCATCGGTGTGGTCACCGAGCAGACGCGCTCGCTGGTCTCCCCGGCCGGCATCGCGGGCATCACGTTCGGTGACCCGGTGGCAGCCACCAACCGGGTCGCCGACGAGCTCACCGACGGGGTCGGCGACGAGGCGGACGTGATCGTCCTGCTCGCCCACGAGGGTGCTCCGGAGGGTGAGGCCACCAGCACGCTGGCGGCGCAGCTCGCCGCCGACACGGCCTTCGCCGCGATCGTCAACGGCGTGGACGCCGATGTGGACGCGATCTTCACCGGGCACACGCACCAGACCTACGCCTGGGAGGCGCCGGTCGCCGGCACCGACGGCACCCGCCCGGTCATCCAGACCGGGTCCTACGCCGCCGACCTCGGCCGGATCGTGCTGGGCTACGACGAGACGACCGGCGAGGTCACCTCCTCGACGGTGGAGAACCTGCTGCTCACCGAGCAGCCCGAAGAAGACCTCGCCGCCGCCTACCCGCGGGTCGCCGAGGTCGCCGAGACCGTCGCGGCCGCGGAGGCGGTCGCCGAAGAGGTCGGCAGCGAGGAGATCGGGTCGATCACGGCCGACATCACCCGGGCCTTCACCGCCAACCCGGACGGCACCCAGACCGAGGACCGCGGGTCGTACTCGGCCATCGGCGGCCTGGTCGCGGACAGCTACGTCTACGGCGCCTCCGACAGCGCGATCGAACCGGCCGACCTCGGCCTGGTCAACCCCGGTGGCCTGCGGGCCGACCTGCTCTACGGGGAGGACGGGGTGATCACGCTGGCCGAGGCCAACGAGGTGACCCCGTTCGCCAACGACCTGGTCGTCACCTCGCTGACCGGCGCCCAGCTGGTGCAGGTGCTGGAGCAGCAGTGGCAGCCCGCGGGCAGCTCGCGACCGTTCCTCGCGCTGGGCACGTCGGCGGAGCTGACCTGGTCCTACGAGCCGGCGGCGGCCGCCGGTGAGCGGATCATCGTCGACAGCATCCGGATCTCCGGCGAGCCGATCGACCTGGACGCGACCTACCGGGTGGCGACCAACAGCTTCCTGTCCTCCGGCGGCGACAACTTCACCGCCTTCGCCGAGGGCACCACGGAGCAGACCGGTCTGATCGACTTCGACTCCTTCCAGGGTTACCTCGAGGAGTTCTCGCCGCTGAGCCCGGAGGACTACACGGGTCGGGTCACCGTCGGCTACGCCGAGACCCCGACGGACGGCGACACCGGCGACGGCACCGGCACCGGCACCGGCACCGGCACCGGTGATGGCACCGACGCGGACAACGGCACCGACGCGGACAACGGCACCGACGGGGACACCGACACGGACAACGGCGCGGGCACCGGGAGTGGCGCGGGCACCGGGAGTGGCGCGGGCACCGGGAGTGGCGCGGGCACCGGGAGTGGCGCGGGCACCGGGAGTGGCAACGGTGCGGTGACGGCCGGAAGCGGCAGTGGGCTCGCCTACACCGGTGCGCCGGTGCGGCAGATGCTCGCGTTCGGTGGGCTGCTCACCGCAGCCGGCGTCGCCCTGACGGCTGCGGGCTACCGTCGTCGCCGTGGCCTCGCCGAGTAACTCGCCCGACAACGACAGCACCCCGGGCGGCGAGCCCGACAGCACCGACCTGAGGCCGGTCCCCACCCAGTGGGGGCCGGCCTCCGGCGTCGGGTCTCTGCCCGGCACCGACCCGGTGGAGGCGCTGCGGCTGGTCACCGGCGAGCTGCCGGACTTCCCCCACCTGCCCGAGCTGCCCGGCCGCGGAGCGGGCGCCGACCTGATCGGCCGCACCGCGGCCCTGCTCGTGGACATCGCGGTCGACCTGACCCCGGCCGGCTGGCGGCTGGTCTCCCGGCCCGGCGCCGACCTGCGTCGGGCCCAGGAGATGGTGGCCCGCGACCTGGACGCGCTCTTCGAGGTGGCCGAGCGCTACACCGGCCCGTTCAAGGTCCAGGTCGCCGGACCGTGGACGCTGGCCGCCGGGCTGGAGCGCACCCGCGGTGACCGCGCCGTCGTCGACGCCGGGGCGCGGCGGGACCTCGCGCAGTCCCTGGCCGAGGGCATCGCGGCGCACGTGGCCGCGGTGTCCGCCCGGGTGCCCGGCGCGCAGGTGGTCGTGCAGCTGGACGAACCGTCGGTGCCCGCCGTGCTGCAGGGCGGGCTGCCCACGATCAGCGGGTTCGGCAAGCTGTCGGCCGTCGAGTCGACCACGGTGGAGGAGCTGCTCACCGGTCTGGTCGACCAGGTACGGGCGCCGGTCGTGGTGCACTGCTGCGCGCAGCGGGCCCCGCTCGACCTCTTCCGGGCGGCCGGCGCCGCAGGGCTCTCCTTCGACCTGGCCCTGGTGCAGGACCTGGACGCCGTCGGCACCGCGGTGGAGGCCGGCACCCACCTCCTGCTGGGCGTCGTCCCCGGCACCGACACGACCCTGGGAGCGCCCAAGGCGACCGCGGGCCGGCTGCAGGGCTGGTGGCGAGAGCTCGGCTTCCCGGCCGAGCAGCTGCACACCGCCATCACCCTGACCCCGGCCTGCGGGCTCGCCGGGGCGAGCCAGGCCTACGCGCGGACGGCGATGGCGCACGTCCGCGAGGCAGCGAAGTACCTACTCCCGGAGTGAGCCTCACCGACCCGGCGGGGAGCTGCCTGACGGGCCGCTGAGCTGGTCTTTCACCTTGCTGGGTGACACCCGTACCGATAGGATCCGAACAAGCGTTCGAACTTGTCGGGAGGTGGCTGTGACTGAGTTCCAGTCAGCTCTCGATGCTCTGGCTGCGGACGATCTGCACGGCCTCCCCGACGGTCAGGTGCTCGATCGGGTGGCCGTGCTGGTGGCCGCGCGGAACCGGTCGGACGCTGAGCTGACCCGCACGGTGCGGCACGCCGACGTGACCTCGGCCGTGGAGCAGGACGGGCTGAGGTCGGTGCGGTCGTGGCTGATCGGGCGCGTACGCCTGTCGCCGAACGACGCGACGCGGGTCGTCCGGTCGGGGCGGGTGTTGGGGCACTTCCCGACGCTGGCGGCCGGGTTAGCGGCGGGTGCGGTCACCGCGGCGCAGGTCAACGTCGTGGCCGAGAAGGTCGGGTCGGCCGAGGTGGCCCGGGCGCAGGAGCAGGGCATCGACCTGGCCGCCTTCGACCGGGACTGGGCCGCCGTCGCCGCCGAGTCCCGGCACGACGCGTTGGTACTGGCGGTGCAGGCCTTCGAGGGCGGCGCTGGTGCAGCTGTGCGACAACCAGCTCGCCGCCGGCAACCTGCCCACGCTGCGCACCGTCAAGCCGCACGTGGTGGTGGGCATCGACCTGGATGACCTGGTCGACGCCTCGACCGGTGCGGAGGCCGCGGACCTGGGCTTCGGGGCGGTCATCTCCGCCGCCCGGGCCCGGCAACTGGCCTGCGACGGCAGCATCTCCCGCATCGTGATGGGCCCAGACGACTCGACCTCGGCCGAGACCACCGGGTGGTCACGCCTGCGCTGCGCAGAGCCGTCGAGCGGCGGGACAGGTCCTGCGTGTTCGCCGGGTGTGGCGCACCGACGTGGTGGTGCGACGTCCACCACGTCATCCACTGGCTGCACGGCGGCGAGACCGACCTCGCCAACTCGGCCCTGCTGTGCGAACGCCACCACACCAAGGTGCAGCACGGCTTCACCGTCGAGCGAGATCCCGGCGGCCGATGGCGCACGTTCCGACCCGACGACCCCGAGATCCTGATCGGCCCAGCGGTCTAGTGCTGCGCCGCGGTCGGGTGGCCTGGGATCGGCCCCGGTTTCCCGTCGGAGCGCCCGGTTACGGTTCCTCGCGTGAGCAGCGAGGCAGACGTGGAGACCGACGCCGTCGACGGCATCGACCAGCCGGCGGTGGCGGCCGCCGTCGAACGGGAGGACCTGACCGAGGTCCCCGACGACGCACGCACCCGGCACCGCGACCTCGCCGAGGAGCTGGACCGGTACGCCTTCGCCTACTACGTCCAGGACGCCCCGCTGGTCAGCGACGGCCAGTACGACGAGCGGATGGGCGAGCTGGAGCAGCTCGAAGCCGCCCACCCGGCGCTGCTGACCCCCGACAGCCCCAGCCAGAAGGTCAACGGCGGCTTCGCGGCCACCTTCGCCCCGGTCACCCACCCGGAGCGGATGCAGAGCCTGGACAACGTGTTCAGCTCCGACGAGCTGTCCACCTGGGCCGACCGCGCCGTCCGGGATGCCGGCGCCGGCGTCGGGTGGCTGTGCGAGCTCAAGGTCGACGGGCTGGCCATCGACCTGGTCTACGAGCGGGGCCGGCTCACCGGTGCGGCCACCCGCGGCGACGGGACGACGGGGGAGGACGTCACCGCCAACGTGCGCACCATGGCCGTCGTCCCGCAGCAGCTCAGCGGGGACGACGTCCCGGAGTTCCTCGAGGTGCGCGGCGAGGTCTACTTCCCGGTCGCCGCCTTCGCCGAGGTCAACGCCGGCCTGGTCGAGGCGGGCAAGGCGCCCTTCGCCAACCCGCGCAACGCCGCCGCCGGCTCGCTGCGGCAGAAGGACGCCCGGGAGACCGCCAAGCGCCCGCTGAGCATGGTCGTGCACGGCATCGGCGCCCGCCGCGGCTTCGAGCCGGCCACCCAGTCCGCCGGCTACGGGCAGCTCGCCGCGTGGGGGCTGCCGACCAGCCCGCGCTACGAGGTGGTGGGCGACCTCGAGGGCGTCTGGGCCTACATCGAGCGCTACCGCGAGCAGCGGCACGCGGTCGAGCACGAGATCGACGGCGTGGTCGTCAAGATCGACCAGGTCTCCCTGCAGCGCCGGCTCGGCTCGACCAGCCGCGCGCCGCGCTGGGCGATCGCCTACAAGTACCCCCCGGAGGAGGCGACCACCCGGCTGCACGACATCCGGGTCAACGTCGGGCGCACCGGCCGGGTCACCCCGTTCGCCTACATGGAGCCGGTCAAGGTCGCCGGGTCCACCGTCGGCCTGGCCACGCTGCACAACGCCAGCGAGGTCAAGCGCAAGGGTGTGCTCATCGGCGACACGGTCGTCATCCGCAAGGCCGGCGACGTCATCCCGGAGGTGCTCGGGCCGGTGGTCGCCGCCCGGAACGGCTCCGAGCGGGAGTTCGTCTTCCCCACGCACTGCCCGGAGTGCGGCACCGCGCTGGCCCCCGAGAAGGAGGGCGACGCCGACATCCGCTGCCCGAACGCCCGGTCCTGCCCCGCGCAGCTGCGGGAGCGGGTCTTCCACGTCGCCGGCCGGGGCGCCTTCGACATCGAGGTGCTCGGCTACGAGGCCGCCATCGCCCTGCTGGACAGCCGGCTGCTCACCGACGAGGGCGACGTCTTCTTCCTCGACGAGGAGGCCCTGCGCCGCACCGACTTCTTCACCAAGAAGGACGGCGCGCTGTCGGCCAACGGGCACAAGCTGCTGGCCAACCTGCAGACCCGCAAGGACGTGCCGCTGTGGCGGGTGCTGGTGGCGCTCTCCATCCGGCACGTCGGCCCGACCGCCGCCCAGGCGCTGGCCCGGGAGTTCCGCTCCCTGGACCGCCTGCAGGCCGCGAGCGAGGAGGAGCTGGCCGCCGCCGACGGGGTCGGTCCCACCATCGCCACCGCCGTCCGCGACTGGTTCGCCGTCGACTGGCACCGCGATGTGGTGCAGAAGTGGCGGCAGGCCGGCGTCCGGACGGCCGATGCCGAGTCCGACGCCGCACCCGGCCCGCTGACCGGCGTGACGGTGGTCGTCACCGGGTCCCTGCGCGACCACAGCCGGGACACCGCCATCGCCGCCATCCAGGAACGCGGCGGCAAGGTCACCGGCTCGGTGTCGAAGAAGACCGGCTTCGTCGTGGTCGGCGCCGACCCGGGCAGCAAGTACGACAAGGCGGTCGCCGTCAAGGCGCCGATCCTGGACGACGACGGCTTCGCCGTGCTGCTCGAGCAGGGCCCGGACGCCGCCCGCGAGGTCGCCACCATCGGCGACGGCGCTGAGCCCGCCGGTACCTGACGGCCCTGCTGCAGGGGCCCGCCGCGAGCTCGCGAGGGGTGGGGGCAGCAGGGTCGTTCCTCAGACCGGGGGCAGCCGGGCGACGGTGGCGGCCAGCCCGGTGAGGTGCGCCAGCCGCAGCAGCTCCGACCGGCGGAACGCCGGGCCACCGGAGCGGCCCAGCAGCACCGCCGTCCCCTCGGTGTCCAGCGGGGCGGCCATCATCTCCACCGCCATCTCCTGCCAGCGCTCGGGCACCCACGCCGCGTCGCTGGGCAGCAGCAGCGGCGACCGCAGCGGCAGCCAGGGCAGCGTCATGCTCCCCAGCGACGGGGCGGCGTCGGAGGCGGCGAGCACCGTGACCTCCGTCCCGCCCCGGGACAGCACCAGCGCCCAGCCGCTGCGGAACACCCGGGGCAGCTCGGTCGCCAGCACCTTCGCCGTGCCCTCCCCGGCCGGGGCGAGCGCCTCCAGCAGGTCCAGCTCGCGGTGGGTGTC
>Ga0210040_10004129_pt1 | contig 19142 bp, 10 predicted proteins | sample CryGeyCG12114_NA_FD_185462 | JGI IMG/M metagenome (GOLD analysis project Ga0210040, IMG submission 185462) | Groundwater microbial communities from aquifer - Crystal Geyser CG19_WC_8/21/14_NA (SPAdes) (version 2) | ecosystem: Environmental > Aquatic > Deep subsurface > Groundwater | place: USA...
ACTATTAACTAACTAACCAACTAAATGGAAATGCATTGGATTATGGATACAACAAATTAAAGACAAAGGAAAAGCAATCAGTGAACTGTACATGCGCTTTTACTTTACCAGCGTGAATGGTGTGAAAAAAGCGATAAGTAGTGCTGTAAATGGTTAAATGGTCCAACAAAGTTCCAATAACCAGTCTCAATCGGTTTTTCTTATAAAGAGAGGAAATTTATTTTTTATTGGGAACCTCCCATCCAAGATGAAAGAGGCTGATCCAAACGTTTGTAAAAGATGATAAATAGGTAAATATTAGAAGGAAGCTCACTTCTCACAGCAGGAAACTAAAAACCCCCTTCGGAGCGGATCAATTTTTCAAAATTTTCTAACTCTCCAACATATCGGCTTATACGTATTGTGTCTACATACTGTTGACCTCTGATACAGTAGCTATTCATATTGGGCTCTGCCAGTGTCCACCCCTTTAAGGGCTACTACAATTCACCTTTGTCTCTGTCTAACTTCACCGTCTCCACCTTACATTCTTTTTTTACACTCATTTCTTCCCTGATTGAGTTCCAAATGACTCCACAGTCCTGTATAACCAACTAAACTAATGCTAACTAACTCACGTTCATACAAATTTATTGACGTTTCAAACTATTACTCACTTCTATCTTTGAGTGGATTCTCAAACTGGGAAAACTGCCATATGGCTTCCCTGTACTGTACAAAACAAAATCTTTAACTCTAATACGTCATTTCACTTTTTTGGCAATGAAACTTTCACCCTTTTTGCACACACAAGTAATAAGTATGCGTGAATAATTGCATAATGAAAAGAGTGCATGTAACATCATGCAGAGGCAAAAACTATAACTGACATAACGAGACCAGAAATGGAGTAGCAAAATATCAGCGGGTTTGAAGAAGGAACTAACTAACTAACTAACTAACTAATGGTCTAGCGGGTCCAATGACTAATTAGCTACGTTCAATGTTCAACTGTGTGATATTCAAGACCTTTGGATCCAGCTAATTAGACCTTGGCTCGTGGGTCTCGTAAAATTTTCTCGCTCTTTATTATCTCTCACTTCTGGTGAAGAGTTGTCCTTTGGTTTCTACATTCCTTGTCCCCCATATGCAACATAATTGCTCCCGCAATATGTCCTCTCTAATTTCCAGCAGCTTCAATCCTCGACAAAGAATAGTATACTCCGTTTGCAACCAACTAACTAACTAAGCTACTACAGACTACAGACAGGGTAATGTGATACGAGATTGAGCTGACTGACTAACAAGATACAAGTAAGCTGACTGACTGAGTTGAGCTCAATACAACTTTTGGGCTTGGGAAATAATCTTTGCAGTTTGAGTTTCTAAGTTGCTTCCAAATCAACGAAAAGTGCATTACTGCAATCGGAAAGTAGTTTCGCGTTTAGGTTAGACATATGGATAGCCAGATTGACATGAGTTTTTAAGTTCCACTTAAATAGAACAATCCAACAAAATGATAAATTAAAACTGCATTGCATAAAAATGGAATGCACAGCACGAAAAGAGCATATTAATGCCCATTCATTCTTGTGTGACCAACCCTCATGAAAAGATGGGCGGATGAAGTCCCACAGAAATCATTTGTACGAGTGGATTGTTGTTTTTTTATTCCCAACATTGGCGCCAGAAAAATAATTTTCTCAATTTCTTGGCCCTCCGTCAGTCATTACCCCTTATAATAGCCCTGGTGAGTCTTAAGGCTATTTACTGCACAGAATCTAACTAACTAGGCAAGAAAAAAGTATCCATGTGTACAAGGAGATCCCCTTGCTCATTTTATGACTTGCTAATTCTTAAAAATACGTCATAATTCATCTTCATAATTACTCGAGCACATTATGCATGCGCTGATTTTATTTAAACAACAGTGGCAATTAAAACTCCAGGCAATAATAGACTCTTAAAAAATTTCAAAATTCTGTGTTCAGTCCTTTGAGCTTGTCATGAATGAATGCGCTATAAAAATAAAGTCTGTCCAAATTTATTATCTCAAGCATTTGGCATATACCTTTAAAACTATAAAGATTCTAACTAACTGATTTACTACATAGCTAAATTTACTTGATGCGAAAAATGGCGTCTTTGTCTTTTTTTGCAGTTGAACAAAGCAGTTGCAGTTTCGTATCTCGTCTGAGAAAATAAAATTTTATTTGACAGACATGATATGTGGCATTTTAAACTGCGAGTGAAAACTACTGGCGTCAATGTCAGCTGTTAAAATTTGTCTGCCCGTTTTACGTGATTTAAATTTCTTTAACGTATATCCCAATGTCATTCAGCTTAAAACATTTTTGTTGCACGGTAAATTAGTATGCTCACGGCAAACTATAACTAACTACACGGAGAAAAAAATCGTGGTATCATCATTTTATTCATGTTTACCAAATTGAACAAATGTGAAGCTATACCATTTACCAAGTTACATTGTTTTCATCGTTTTCCTGTAAATATTTTTCTCTCTATTCTTATGATCATAGTTATAGCTTGTTATATGCATACGGCAGAAATAGATAGACAGATAGAGTCTAAATGGATTGTCATCGCTCATACGAAAGTCTCCCTTTTCTCTGAGCCGTGTAATTAACTGCAGCTTTGCGTTTGCTCGTCCATGGATGTACTTTAGTATTCACTAGAAAGATGGTTCACTTCTTTTTCTGACATATGCTTTTTGTCTCACAAAATAAATGGTATTAATTTTACCGAAAATGGATCACCAAACTGTTCTGGCTCACTAACTAATTATTCATCTTTTGTTTCAAGAGATATAGGGAAACTGAACAACCATGGAATATAACTCATTTAGTCACTGTAGCTCGTGAGTTAGAATAAAGATCGTGTTTGTGGACAACTCAATTTATCAACGAACTATAGAGTTGGTTAGTTAGGATTAAATTCCCAGAATTTTTACAAAATTTTACCCAATGAAAATTTTTAAGAGCTATTGTTTTTGTATATTGAAATGCCATTTTATTTTCCGATCGGACTGACAATTTGAAACAATTGCATCGATAATGAAAAAGATAATCATTCATCCTAGCTATCTAGCACATGAGATTGTGAAGTACTTTAACTGCATAATGTGTAAGCTGTAGCAGCTTCTGTCTGACTCAAGTTAGTTAATTTGAGTTCATTTTGAGTTCCCATATGCCTCCAGCGCAGACATAATAATAATTGTAGACTTAACTCTCAAGAAATTAGCTACTGCTTCGTTAAATACAATTAGGGAATTGATTAACAATTCATCAGTCATCATAACTTCACAAGCTTTCCAATGACTTGCATTTAAGAATTACGGAAGCTTCAACTTGCCATTCCCATTGTTTTCATCGTATGTAAATTCACTGCTACCAACCAAAGGTACATAAAACTATGCTAATTCTATTAACTTCTAACTCATCGTGATTAAATTTATGTTCATTTGTTTTGCACCATCAGTCTCACTCACTATGAATAATAATTAGCTGGTGGAGACTAATGAATCGTATTCAATAATGCAAATTTATTTAACTAGCAAAAAAATGCAACCGACACCCAAGGAAAACATAAATTGCTTGCACACTAACGAGCTAAATACATTTTTCCGATTCCAGAGGCAAAATAACAATATTGCATAATGAAAAACTCTGCATCCCACTCAAATCCTACACATTGGTTTTAACAGGAGCCGTTTTGAGTACAAAGATTACTATACACTTTTATGTTTTGCAGTAATGCATTCAAAAAGTATGTAGTTAAGTTAAATTTGGAGTGAATTTGGAACCACAGCAATGCTTTTGTTAGATTATGTTATGTATGATGAGCTGTATCCCTGCGGCTACCCCATGATCATCATAATACTTGGTGTAGTCAGTCAGTCATTCTCTTTTTTTCGGTTCATTTTGAGGCACGACAACACAGCTTGGGTGCCTAATGATCCGTGAAATGTACCCTCTGCCTAACAACATTATATTATTACTTACCACCACGCTTACTTATGTACATGAGGTAGACGAGCTGTATACATCTCGAGCTGAGTTGAATAAATAAACTCAAGATTTTTTATCTCCACAATGTTTACAGTCGTATTCTCCAAAGATTCATATCTTATGCGAGCACAATGATACTATGTGTAGCTGTGAAAATGTTTACTTTAGAACGTAAGATTCAACAACGGGTAAAAAGTGCAAAACAAATATCCGAAAGGATTTTTTTGTGCGTGTGAACACTTATAAACAGTATTACAAATATTCATTGTAATTTATCAGTATTAATAATTTTGCAAAACATTATCCCATTTTGTCATCACACGGACAAAAAAACCACAAATAGGATTTATCCCTGACTCCGTGGTGCACAATGAATTGAAAAGGGTATGCTTTATAAATAGACCCACTACTATTATTTATTGCCTTCGCATATGTACCGAACAAGCATATCGTCAATAAACACAAAGCCAGAATGAGTTTGCTTTTTTAGCACATCAATAATGATGACGGCGTTCCTAAAATTCATTTATCTGGGACAAATCTGTTCTAACCATATAAAGTTCCACTCAAAGTTAGCTATGCTGCGGTTTAACGTTGTAGTGTGTGTGTAATGCCATTAGTATATTTGTCACCCTCTTGCTCATCTCATCAACCTTACAAAACTTATCCTATACAATAAGGACTCTCCTTGTAGACCTTAAATCAACTGTAACATATCGCACATTCAACTTTTGGCTTTACCATGTAATCCCACTTGATCCAAAGGGATTTGTCTCTATATGTATAGAACTTACTTGTTATAGCATTACAACTAACTAACTACTAACTACACACAATTCAATAAAGAGCCACAGAATTGAGTCCCGGTGGCCGTCACACACCATTCATATGGAAATTAATAGGACCCCATTGATTTTAAAATAGCGTAATGCATACATATGCGTTACCCTCTCACTCGTTTCATCCATAATAACTGAACCCTAGGCGCAAAAAAAGTCGCATTATTATAACCAGCTCTAACTCGGTTAGAGTTAGTTGGTTTGGTTAGTTAGTTAGTATTGTGACCGAGTGTACCGAATCATAAATACTGGCAACCAACTAACTAACTAACTAACTAGCTTATATTTATGTACTGTGAAGTTGGTAAAGCTGTGATTTCACGCTCACTCCAAAAAATAACTACCTAGCTCTCATTCTCTCTGGTTACAATGGGTTCCAACTTTTAGCTCATGCGAATCCCACGATAGGGTAGCAACCAGACGCAGGCTTCCAAAATGGTTAGAACACCAACAGTACCAGCATAGTGGCAATAATAATAACTCAACTAGGAACCAACCATTTGCCATTCGTTTCCTGAGTGAAATGGAAATAAAGAAATGTACAGATAGAGAGTTTGCCCTCCAATTTTATTATGGAACAGACAACGTCTGCCTGCCACCATTACGGCTAATGGGCCCTTCCCATTTCCTTCCTAGTATATATGCAGTTGGCATTCTAAATTCCACTGTTTTCCCTTTTCAAATATGGATTTTGCTTTTTAAATCAAGCTATTTGATGCCATTTTGCAAAAATTTACCAATTTGGTCTCCCTCCAGCCAGACCAATCCTGTATACCGCAACCGTACGACTGTGTGAATAAATACTACAGGAGCAATATTTGTTTTGTATCCGTGTTGTAAAGGTAAAGCTGAGTACACTTGACAGTAAATACAAGGGAACCTGTGAGTATCCATAAAACTGTTGTTAAGTGCACTGGCTGACTTGATGTAACAACAATTAATTGCCACTTGAGTCCTTGTATGGTGATCAGTGAGTGAGTGAGTGAGTACCGAGTAAACAGAATTGTTAGCGGCCCTTGTGTACTGTATACGTACAATGCAGACTCCTTTTATTGTTATTATGTAATACTGCAAGCGATCAAGTGTTTTTCTGAGGAACACAACTCCTTGCGTGCTTAGATAGATGAGTCACGGAAAGCACTTGAGTTCATCAGTCGCCAACAACATTTTACTTACTTTTCAACTCATTACTCCAATGAATTTTTCCCATTGATTTATTATGTCTACTAATCTGTACGTTTAGTATTCAAGGTATAGTAATCAGTCGTATTCCTTTTGGTCAGTAGGAAAAAAATGGCTCCATTCCTGAGTACTTGAATTTTGGCTACATCGCTCGCTTAAGCAAAAAAGAAAGCCAATAGTTTTTGCAATTATTTGTTGTTGGAGTAATTTCCATTTGGTAAATATTATGCTGTAATAAAACAGCATGGGCGCACTAAAACGGCGAGTGATCACCATAAAAAATGTGTACACAGTTAGAGCTGTGCTTGAAATTGGTGAGCTCCAGGAGTTTAATCCGTGCTGGCAACAAATTACATACTACATGGCAAAAGAGCTTCTGATTTCAAATATAAAGAGCAGGATGATCAAAGGGTTCAAAAACTTAGTGCCAACTATGGTGATGAAAAGAGTTCCTAATAAGTTGGATTCTTCGCATCTCAACACGTGTGTCAAAGTAAATAAACCCCATAGGAAGTGGATTCAATGCTATAGGCTGCACACAACATGAATCCTTAGTTAGTTAGGGATAGTTTAGTTTCAAAAGTGTCATGCAGAGCTGTTGTATATATTCCAATACGTATCATGCAAACAGGGACACAGTTTACATTGCTCAAGTGTGAATTTGTGCATATATCAACCAAATGTGTATTCATTGTATGCATAAAATGACATTTACTTTTAGTTAGCTAGAGAAGTCAGTAGCTCTTTGTGTGCTTTGCTCCTCATATAGCATTTACAGTACAGAACATAGAATTTTAAACTGTATTCGAAGCTATTTTGTGTAATTTTTTTTTGCAAATTAAAATGATTCTTTAAACTGGGAAAACGAACGTTATATAGTCAAAATGTTGGGTAGTCTTGTAGTGAGAAAAATAGGACGAAAAACATAAACTAAAACGACATGACCTATACCTACAGGATTTGAAAAGGGTGCTACTGACTTGACTGACTGAATAGCACAATGGGAGAATGGACGGTTTAACCAGTCTGCTTTTTTGAATGACAAAAAAACGGCATGGGCATTTACACTAGTTTGTGTATGATGATGATGTGAAAAAAATGTTAACTCTTTTATTGAAAGCATTATTGCGTGTGCTTGGGACGTAAATATAGGTTAGGACCAATATAAAGGGTTGAACCTGATTTTATATTTAAAAATCAGTACACGGTCTGCTATTCACCATTCCAATTTGAGAATATGGGCGGAACACTATATTTTTTATAGCTTTGTTCAGCTACAATGCTCGGTAATAATCATGGCGTCACATATCACCAGGTACGCGTTATTTTGTCATAAAGGGTAAACAGATTGTGGATTATGAAGTCGTATAAAAGTTGCAGGACCCATTTAGTCAGTTTAATGTTGCACACAGGCCAATAGGCTAGTATAAAAAATATTTTTTATTTCCTGTCAGCATGATATATATTCATACACTATGCACACACACTAATGCGAGAATATCTAGCTATATTTGCTATGTGTAAAATAGTTAGTACGCATTTTAGTGTGCAATAAGCCATTTATGATTTCATCAGAATCCAGCCGTTAGGTCCATAACATAATAGCTAATAGCATAATGGAAGGATTGTGCTCATTTTTGTCAAATTCAAATCATTAGAGAGCCCACATGTGTTTCGAATGAAAACTTGGTTGTCAATGTGGTGTTAATTCCTTTGAAAACAGTTGAAAACATTCTTTGGCTCGAGCTATGAGTATTCATCTTCTTTTGTACACGAGTAATTACACGTTCGGAAGTTGGAGTAAAGCATCTGGAATCAAATAACCCTTTCATTTCACTCCATACCGTATAATAATACACTTTTCATTCACAATGTAGTTAAGTATAGGTCATTCCGGCTCTTCTTCATTTTTATTTCGCAGATTTAATGCTGTCATCATGTGGTGCTACGAACTATAAAGGATAATGTAGTAGAGTGGAGGTCTCTTTATCAAGATTTTCTTTTCAACATTGTGTCTATGGATCAGAGTACAAGCTGAGGATATCTTCAAGGATCTTAAACCCTTTTCACTTTGCAACTTCCGGTCTCTTCTTTATCTTGAATGGGTGCTCTCATTTTTTCAATCACTGGGTCATACACGCTGTATTTCGGTTACTTTAAACTAGACCTGAGAACGTCGAAAAATCTAGTTTATAGCATAGAGTAACATAGCTTCATATACAATATTTTGTATGGCATCCAAAACTAGCTTTAAAACATTCCTTAAATGAGCTTACTAACTTTAAATGTCAGTAATCAGCTACTGTAGTGTAAATCTGTTGGATTGGGTGGATATAAATGTATTAAATATTTATTCCTTAATAACTTGAGTCGATCAAAGATTCCAATAAATGTGGTCTTCCAGTAAATGACCGCATTGTTTTACCTTATTATAATAATGACCACCAATTATTATTCATTGTGCCTTAAAAGTGAAACACATGATCACTACATTGCATGCTAAACGTTTACATTTCTAGGATTACAACAAGTAAGTAGAGCCAAAATTATTGTACAATTTTCTCTCCCTGAATATAGACTTTAATGACGATTTCGTTTCTTCATAGGAGAGTCATTGGATTTTACTGGAATCTCCTATTTACTCCCCGTAATTACATTTGTTTGTTCTACTTTCAAAGTTCACCATGTAATTAGATATCATTACAAACTATACTATAACTGTTGAATTTCAGCCCACTCATATATTGGCCAGTTATATTATGTAGTTACCTACTTACCAACTTATTACGTATTTCAAGTCATGATTAATCCTGTCTTAACTTTTGTTGAATTGGTTAAATACAAAATCTGAAATAAATTTCACATTCAAGCATTGCCTTGTTAAAAATTCGATAGTTTCATGCATTATCCTAATGTGCCATAATTCATTGTATCCATTACAGCTTTGTTGGACCACAGCAAATGACAAAAATCATTTACAATGATCTCCATTCCATAAATATTGTAAACCACATTACAACAATGCACCGACATATTGAAAACAAGCTACAAACGAGACCAAATATTTGAGAAACCAACTCAAACTGAATATATGGATTTCTTATTGTCATCCTATGTGTAATGCATGACACTTTGCCCAACTTGCTGAGTACTTACGAGTTGCTTTTGAATTATGATCTGAACAAGCTTGATGACGGGTTTAATGTAGCGAAAATCTTTTTATGATATAACTTACCCTAACTTTGAGAAAAGTTGTGAACTTTTTTTATTATCCTCATCATTATACACATAGAACCATCATTTTTGGGGAAGCCAGTTCATAATAGACCAAGAGATACTAAAAAGGAGACAGCATAGTAGCAGCATCTGTTTAATAATAATATAGACCATTGTTGTAATAATCATATTTTACTGCTCCATGTCGTACACTGTAAATTTAGTGATGATGTATGATGACCTTTTTGTACGCACAAGTATAAAAATTCCCTTTTTTCAAAGTACACACAGAAATGCATGGACGGTTGTACGTACGGTACATGTGTATGTAAGAAGAGGTAGGTGGGCTGATCGCTGCACCTCCCATTTCTGATTCATTCTCTTGCTTCTCAAACTTGTTTACATCATTTCATTTCATGATTGTATGAAAAAAAGAAGGCTTGCACACCACACATGCACACATTACTTGGAATGCCCACAAATGCATCAGTTTTGTCACTTTGGTGGCTTCCCCAACACGCTAATTTATTGGCTCATGGGGAAATTTACTTTTCAGACTGTCCAAAAGTTAGGTTTGTGGAGTGTGGAGGGTAAGTGCACATGCATGGATTATCCTGACATGAGATACCATTTCACACAAAATGGAAGTAATAAGTTATATTTTTTTAAATGAGTTAGCGAATGCTGGTAACAAGTTACATTAGCCAGTAACTAACTAACTAACGGAAAGAAAAGAAATGCAAAATTGTCGCCGTAGCTAATATTGTAATAGATTAACATGTTAGTTAAGTTTCTTGGGCACAGATTGACTTGCTATGCAATCCATCTTCTGTGCATGCATAATATGTTAATTCCCCAAATGATTTATGAGCTACTAGTAGAGTGATTTATGAGCAAAAGTTTACGATGAAGTTTGGTGAACAAGAATTATCTCCTCACATCATGTCACACATGGAAAGTATATAGACTGAGAATGAACTCTAGTCCTTCTCGGATTCAATTTCTATAGAAAAATAATTTGCATCGCTTCTACCAGCCCGATATTGCCGTTCTTTAAAGTATGTCTTAAGGAGTGAAAATTATTTTGATCTGGAAGCTGTAACTATTGTCTTGTATCAAGTCCTCAATCTAATGATTTCATCCGGGATTCTGAAATTTTGATTTCCACAAAAAAAGAAATCGGTGTAGAAATCTGCTTGAGTTCCCTAACCTTTGTCACTGTGATCCAAAGAGATACAATATAGTTGAATCCCCAGTTGAAAAACAAAGCAAGTAATTTTTTGTTGTTCAAAATGGGACGAAAGATGATATTGGATGGAAAGGGTGCGCATGTAATTTCCGAGCCAGTGCATTTCGGTTCATTTCGGCGTCTTTGGTGAAGTAAGTCTCCCGGATACAAATTTGTCATCAGAAGCTGCTCCACTGAATTTATATGAATTTACCCTTTTAGTCTTTGTGTTCATCCGTGCGGGTCGTTTTCTAGCCAAACCCTCCGACCCTTTTCAAAGACATTTCTCTCCTCATTCCCCGCATATTCTATTCATTGGGATTTGTAACAATAAGTCAGTTAGTTCACTTTGTGTACACAAGTCCTTTTCCACTGTTCTCAATATTTTCATTTATGTCAAGCCCTATCTATTTAATCCGGAACACACATTTTTGGGCCCAATGGTTATGGCGAAATTTTGGCAAATATTGTTTCGTATATTCATTTAAAACATTAAAATGTGGGACCTGTAAACAGTACAATGCAAAAAATATAGTTTATTTTACAATTTATAACCGGCGTTGAGCACAAACACTTGTATTTTTATTCAACTCCCAATAATCCTGTTGCTCTTTGCACCTCATATTGGAAACAATACAGTTGAGAAAGATTCGAATCTAAACATCAACATGCGCGATTTTTTCTCTGGTACGCAGCCAATAAATACAAAAAACAATGAGATAATCCAAACAATAGATGCATTTGAGAAAAATCTCAGTCCTTTCAAATGATGCATAACTACACAAAACTCTGTCGCTATATCTCAACCCAATGCACAGTATGAAGAAAAATATACAGAAAACAAAAGAACAAGGGTGCAATTGTATTCTATAGTTACCCTTGGAATACTATTGGCACATTTTAGCTACTCACTCAGTCAGTCAGTATTGTCAACAAAACATGTTCATATACCGAAATGCTGTCACAGATACGCCGGAATGTTTTTACTAAAGTCAAGTTACAAAAGCCAAAAGCTTTATTGTGCTGATCATGAAGGCAAAAATGGCAAAACTAGTATTTTACGGACTAACAATGATCATACCTAATCAGAGGGTTGAGTTAGATAGGAGTCGGGAACCCCAAAAAGAACAATTGTCTTCATTTTGTGTCATTAATCTTCATCGGTGCCACATTTTCCACTTGGATCATTACGCACCAGCTATGCCAACAGTGGTAGCTTGCACGTAAGTAAGTAAGTGAGTTGCTAACTTAAAGCCCTATGATGATCTTTCACTCGAATAGTTAGTTAGTCACTCACTGCCTGCTGCCTATGGTTGACAGTATGGGGGGTCGATGTTCCATAACCGATATGGAAAACCACTTCGGTCGGATACTTCATGCGTCAAAACAATCTGCCCTCACATTTGTCTTCTCCTATATGTCTTTAACTCTCTGTCGTCAAATAAATGGGAATCTCCCCCGTTTGCGTTAAATGAATGTCAACTGAACTCTCATGATGATCCCTACTAGAGCCCTTTCATCCTCCTCAAATCTAATCTACTATTTAGTAAGTGAGTTAGTATGTTACAAATAATTCTATCGGTCTAAACAAACCATCCATGATTTAATTAACTATCTAGTTGGTTGTAAATATTATTTTGCAACTAGCTAACTAATCTGATTACATGCAGTAATGAAGGGATGAGTTCAGGAGCATTTGAGATAAAGAGCTATAATTTTGGCTGGAAATGAGTATATAAAAGCATGTCTTATATATTCTATGAGAACATTCTGACATACGCAATTTTTTCAACACATTAGGGCGTTAGTATCAGTCGGTTTTTGCAGTGCAATCTTGTAAGCAGTGCTGCTGAAAGTGCACGCGAGATCATTAGAAGGGAAATTATACGGTGCTCGTGTGCCCTTATCTGAAACTTCATCTCTTGCAACTAACTGCAGCCATGCTCATTATATTATCTGCGGCTGCACATCTCCATTTTCATGAGATATGCACTTTCCCCATTTACTTCCATAGCTTACGTGCTGGAGTAATCCAAGTGTGTGCAAAAAGTCAAGCTCTAACAAGCCCATTGACTACACACTAGCCGTTTAACACAAGCAGCCCACGAGTAAGTAGTTTATTGTACAAATTATAAAATTGTAACTAATTGGATATAATTAATAGCGGAGATTTTAATTTTCGCAATGTAAATACTCCCTAGAAACTTTATTTGCACCGACCAGAACGTCTAAATTCTAAAACCGCTCAGTAAATAAGTTCTCGTGTCTGCCTGAAGAATAAAAAATATCAATATTTCAGTTGGAACAGCACTTGACAACCTGCAATTACAAGGACGAGATGAGCCATTGTTTATAATACTGACAAAATATGAACAAAAGGGTAATTTCGGCTTGTCTTAGACAAAAAGGTTAGTTTTTCAGTGTGGGAACATTGCATTAGTAGTGGTAAAGATTCCCCCGAATAAAAATACATACGCTGCTGAGCTGTTAGAAGACGGGCGTAGAAAAGCGTAGTTTATCAAATCACGTAAATAGTGTGTACAAAAGGTCCGCATATGTTGGTCGTTGGCTCTGTTGGTTGGTTCGTTGGTTAGTAATGAAAGTTTTTCCAGAAAGGCTTAATTGAGCTGGCACATAGAGAATGGGCAAGTAAGTTGGAAGTTGTAGAAAGTCAGTCAGAAAAGACATAAAAGGGAGAGGAACGTTATTACCGCATGCACTTCTCTAACTGAAACTGCGATTAAGTACATCACTCTCCCTATATGACTGTATGGGAGAATGAAGTTGGTTTTCAAGCAGCATATATATATAGCATTGGAGAAAAAGTGGCAATCCTCGTTCCAGTGAGTAAAAACAAAAGGCAGGCACATCTTGGGGCTTTTTAATGGGCTGAGAGTGGCGTCTGCGGGCTATATAAGCCCAAGTGTGGGCGTGTCACTCCGAAATTTGTCAGCTCTCTTTTTGCCCGCAGGACCATATCTGGATACGGTTAGATTTTTTTGGCCCTCATCCCAAAAGAAAGACTAATACTGCCTCGTATATATTCTCTCCTTGGCATGAGATGAAATGAAATCCTTTTTTTCCGACTTTTATCATTCCGAGCTTTTTTTACTCTCATTGTGTGTGAACATGCAGTTTCCATTGTATGCAGCATCATGATGCGTTCAAGTTATTTCCCAGTGACAGCAGTTTCTGTCATTTTATGGGGTTTTTGCTGGGAATTCACTTATCCGGGCAAAACAAATATCATCTGATTCAAGATTCAACTAATAGATGTAAACAACTCTGTGAATGAAATTCTTAACGATTTTTTTTGTATTATTACAAACTCAAATTCGATGCTTGTTTGAATGAATGAATATTTAGAAAATGCATTGCAAATAGCACTTACATTTTTAAAAGTTTTCCTTGCATTTTTAACAATGCTAATAACAAGTTTTATTATATCCTTCATCTATAAAAAATCATCCAGCCTCACAGGACTGGTTTTCTTGATTCTTATCCGATCTATTTAACTACATCTCACAGTGAATAATAATAATAAAATGGTACTCTTTATTCTCACCAGCAAATATAATATTTGTTGTATACTAGTATCTTATCGTGTAATGTTGGCAATAGACAAAGAACTAGCTGAAGGAGACTAGAAAAAGGAGCCTTGACTTAAGCCCATGATCCAATCACCACTCAGCGTAACAACAATGGGAACCCTAATGAGACAGAAAAAGCCGATTTGTATGCATCTCAACACTACTTGATATTTCTTGACTTGTTCACAGATGAACCATTTGATAACACGTCATAATAGTTTCTTTTATTCCAGTCACTGACACTTTGGTTCACAGTCAGTCAGCCAGTCTTTACATGCATTAGTTGACTAGTACATACAATATCGAATGTAATACATTATGTGAGTGCACTTTCAATAGTAGAAAGAATATAGTTAGTTTGTCTGCTTTTTGAAACTCTCTCTCTTTGGGAATTACTATTCCTTTTCTTCCAGCCTTATACTTGGTTAGTAACTTACTTACTAGTCGTTTTTGTTTCTTGGAATACAAACTCGTCTGTCTACTAATTGCAGGTATAGAAAATTTTTACAAGTCCAGTTCAAAGGTGTTGAATTAATGTATTACATATGAATGTACACCGCGTAAGTGCATTAAACTACTTTTGGTTTCAGGTTTTTTCTTGCTTATCGAATGATCGAGTTCGTTTTTAGTGTGCGTAGTAATGAATCCGGGGTGTAGTTGTAACGTTGTATCGTTGATAGGTACAATTTTTCAATGTTGAGAGGTTTTTATACATGCTGTAAGATGGAGCTTTAGACGTGAAGGTGGATTTTCTAATGTAGCCTTTCTAGTTTTTGTAAGAGCCTTAGAATCATTAAGTTTCAGTAGTTTTCTTTGCTTCTTACTCATCACTTCTGCTTGAATCCTAAAGAATTGACTACAAAACTTGCAAGTTTGTATGTAAATAATTGCAAAACGTGTGACGAGCCCAATTCATGATAGTGGATCACAATAGGGAATTATTAATGCTGAAAAAAGCCTACGGTAGGTAATGAACTTTTCATTCTATGAATTTTTCCGGGCCAAAATCCATTCATTCTTTGTGACTTTGTATGATAAAGTATGCGTAGCTAGACAAAGATATAAAAAAATCGTGCAAAACGAAATGGAAAGAATTCATGCAAACGTTCTTCATAATGGAAGACTACTCTTAGCAGACAATGTGGACACATTAAGAAATGCTCAGGCTTTTGAACCAAGTCTTGGCAAATTAAAGATTCTATACGTTTCATGGCTGGCCGGTGTAGTAAAATGATGAGTTTGTCTTGTTTAATTTCACTCCACATAATTTATTACATGTAATTCATGTTTTGTTATGGGTAATAAAAGGGTTACTAACTCTAACTCTTACTGCCTAGCGCTACCAAAGGTGCAAGTCATTGTTGCAAGTTTTTTGCTCACTTTTTTTGCCATATTTCATTAAATGGAACTTTCATGTAACTAACTTTATTTGTATCGTGTCTAGTCCAAAGAAAAAGGGAGTTTCCAAAGAGTTTCAAATTTTCACACATGATTCATTTATTTTGGTTCACGATTCATTCAAGTGGATAAAAGCTACAATATATGAGCATAATCATTTCAAAACAGTATACTCTGCAGATGACTGCATAATAGGATTAACATGTTATGGTGTCTAAAACTATACATCCTTTAGTTAGATGCGACCTATGCAATATCATCATCATTGCTGAACATATTATATACTAGATTACTGTAGTTAGTTAGTCTACTCTTAGTTAGAGTTTAAGGTATACACAACGAGTTGAATCGAAAATCCTTCATTTTGTAACTAACTAACTAGCCATTTAAGTAGTGATATTCTAGCTATAGCTAACTAACTTATTTATGATTAGAAAATTTACAGAATGTTTCATTACTTATATAAAGAAGAGTTAAATAAATTCTATGTTCAATAAATTCTTTCACAATAATAAATATTTTATGCAAATAACGAAGAAAAATGGAACATTACAATTACAGGTATACTTTTAACGATATTTACAATTTACAAAAACTGAGCACAGCTATTTACATTATGCACAAAACTACCAATTGTAACTAACAGAAAAACTGTATTGTTGACTATCAACATGGATGGATGGACTATAGATAATGAGTTACGGCATAATATAGTACATTGTTGAAACCCTTTAATTTTTACAATACATTAACTATTTCCAATAAGTTTCTCCATGCGGAGAAACACAGCTACCCTATAATAAATATCAATTTGTATTGGGAAACTTGGTATTGAAACACAAGTTATGTAAATTTACAACACCGGGTTTGCTCAACACATGATAAATTATGAATCCCTCCATCCATATTTGTACTGATTATAATAGAGCAATCCATCCCGGAAATTAAAACACTGCACCGAGTTTATAGTATTGAAAACATTTAAAAGTTAATTGCATTGCAGTACAGAAGAAAGCTCGGAAATTCACAATCCACAGAGTTAGAGCTTAAAAAATCATGGCCATTAGTTAATAGTTACTATATAAACTTTGTCTAACAGGGATGAATGGGATGAAAAACGTGTAGCCCTCAAATATCCACAGTAGTAGCAGTAAGTGATGGTGGTTCCAATATATCCTCCCTTTGTAAAGCTCCAGATCCAAAAACTAACTAACTAACTAACTTATCAATCCTTATTAACTATTTAGTCAGTCAATGAAAACTGTGTACATTAGCTATATTAGTTAGTTAGTTGGTATGCTACAAAATGTAGCACATAGAGTTTTAACAAGAAAAAATGTTCCTTTTTATATCACCCTAATGGAACACGACACTAACTAGCGTCACTCAAGGTGCTTGAATAAATACGTCAAGTCAAAATCACCAATTCTTGTAAACACTCGTCTGTCCCATTATTAATGAATTCTTCAACTAACTAAAAGTTACACATGCTCTTTAAAAAAATACACACTTTATAAAATGAGGACCAGCAATGAACCAATTAATGGGAGACAACAACTAACAATGTATGATGATTGACATGCACGCAGTTATAGTTAGTTAGCTAGCTAACTTGGAGCCCAAATTTTTCACACATTATTGTTATTATTATTCTCTTTAAAAAGTGTCATGTACAAACACACGCAGCCCAAACTCAAGTACTCATCATCAGCACGGGTAGCAATAATAATCCTGGACCATATGATAGGGCGTGTTCAAAAACTGATTAACTGTTGCTAGTTTGTTAGTTAAGTCACAAAACTTAAATGAATAATGGGTTCCAATGGTTTTTTTCTCCCTTCAAAATCAGTTTGTAATATGACTGACAATCTATAGAGGACATGCAAAAGCAAAGTGCTCCTGCATATGACACATTTCTGAAGCACTTGGAGTGGACATGCGGCGTAACTAATGCGTGTAGAAATTGGTTACACCATTCACTCGAAAAATGACACTTCTTTTCAATAATGACAACAATAGGTGAGCAGACCACTTGATCCATAAAATTTCCCAAATCACTAACCAACTAACTCGCCAATTCAATACTTATATAGAAAGTATATTCTCAGTCAACATAGGATAATACACAGCTCTCAATTTTCCTCTACAAGGTCAAAAACCAATCCTTAACTAACTAGCTAACTAAAAGTTAAGTCAACCTGTCACTCACTCATACAAAGTCAGTCAGTCATGCAAAGTCAAAGGGACCATATTGACCCCAAAGATCCTGTAATTTACTCAATATTAACTAACTAACTGGTACAAATCATTGACTCTAACTAACTAACTTACTTCACATGATGATTTTGACATGTGACTTGAATGGTCTCAAAAAGTCTGTCACGTCAGCACCAACTAGCTAAACAAAAGGTGCCCTTTAAGGTACAACTATGCAAAGTCGTTGCACAAACACAATAGCCTCACTAACTGGATGTACGTCGTAGTATATAAAATATTAGTAAGTAAGTTAGTTAGTAAACAAACGTGCCATTTTCTCACTCACTCAACCATACATGCTAACTACAATCTATAGATAGTGAGAGTGCTGGAATAATTTTTTGTAAGCAATGAGTAAGTAAGCATATATAATTTTTTTGTTCTTGTTACTTTGGGGACATGTTGGCTGGAGATCAGAGGATGGATGGAGCTAGAAATAAAGAAAAAGTGATGATGCGAGGATGATGAGGTATCTAGATTTGGGGTTTGATGTCATGACCCATGAGGGCGAGGGTGGCGGGAGACATGGAGTGGGCTGACAATGGAGGGGTGGTCACGGAGGAAGCCGGACTGTTGACTGAGTTGGCTTCCGAGTGACTATGGTCCTCCTCTTCGTCCTCTTCGCTCCCACTGCGCTTCTGACTGTTGCTGCCACTGTTGGGGGACCCAGACGCACTGTTGTGAGTCTTCACGTGTTTGGACAAGTGGTCCGATCGCATGAACCTCTTGTTGCAGACGGGGCAGGCAAACCGTTTTTCACCTGTGTGAGTTCGGAGATGTCGTTGCAACTCATCTGAACGTGTAAATCGTTTCCCACAAAACAACCAATTGCACACAAACGGTCTCTCACCCGTATGCCATCTCAGGTGAGCTTTCAAATGCGATGTTTTCCCATACACCTGAGAATGAAAAAACAAAGAAATTATAATCATCATGCATGTGATTTGCGTTTAGTATTACAAGCTATGAACTCATAATGAGATTTTTACACCTGTTACAAGACGTTGACGAGGGGTGAAAAAAACTAATAAAAATCAATGCAGTTGAGAGTTTAATTGTAGTTAGTTAATTTTGTATGATATTGTATTATATACCAAAGGAATTAAAATCATGATGTGTGAAATTTGTTAGTTTTCTGTATGTGTGTGGTTTTCATTTAGCGTTTAGTGAGTTAGTTAGTATCTAAAGTTATGTATGAGCTCATCATGGGATTTATGACACCTGCTTAGCTAGTTTTCCTATCTAGTTTATAGTTGTAGCGAAATGAACTAATAAAAGTAAGTTTGTTATATTATTCTATTCTATAACTACAATTTGATAGAATGAGGAGCTAATCGGTTTAGTAGCAAGTTATATATGTGCTGTTTCCTGTTAAAAATCGAAATGGAAACCAGTATGCAAGCAAGGATAGATAGTGTATAAAAAA
>Ga0210040_10004130_pt1 | contig 19137 bp, 23 predicted proteins | sample CryGeyCG12114_NA_FD_185462 | JGI IMG/M metagenome (GOLD analysis project Ga0210040, IMG submission 185462) | Groundwater microbial communities from aquifer - Crystal Geyser CG19_WC_8/21/14_NA (SPAdes) (version 2) | ecosystem: Environmental > Aquatic > Deep subsurface > Groundwater | place: USA...
TTCATTCGTATTATTTAATAGTGGTTACAATACAAGGAATTTTTCTTTGTAGAATCATGTTTCTAATCTTAACGGAATCAAAAACTTGATACAACCATCCGACCTGCTGCCTTCGGAGTGTCCCAATAATCAACCGAATTCAACATTCAGAAAGAAGAGAACAAGTGTTGACTCTTCTCCTGCAGAAAATATCAAGAATCTTAAAGGAGAGACTTCTTTGCATATATTTTGTGGAAAAGAAACTGGACAGGTTGATTCTATCGCTGCACAAAAATTCGAAGAAGAACTGAAGCGAATAAAAGGCAGGGGTGGAAATGTGAATCCTCGAGACAATAATGGAAATATTCCTCTGCATGATGCTATGCACAGTAGAAATTCTGCTGCTCTCCTGGCATATATGACGGTGCTTAACAGTAAGTATAATCTTCAGACATTGCTAATTTCAATTTCTGATTGACATTTGTCTTACAGTACCGGTACAATTTATGTCATCAATTTCAGATGATGCGTCCAGTGTAATGGCTCAAAATCATTTAGGAGACTCGCCATTGCACACTGTAGCAAGCAATGCATCCGATATTGATAACGTTTGTTGTTGTATTGAGTTGTACTTCTCGCTTCCACCTTTTACGGACGACAGAGACGAGAGTGATGCTCTTCGGGATAAATGTAAACTGTTGAAAAACAAGGCAGGTTATATAGCATATGACTTAGCTACCAACAAAAGAGTAATGGATTTGCTACGTCCAAATTGCATAGAGTCTTTTGAGGAATACTGCGAATTCAAGAAAGTAGAAGTAGTTGATGAGTGCAAGATTTTGCTCAGCAAATTAGAAGTGAAGAAACTAATCGCGTGGTGGAGACATTTCGAAGATCTTCCCAAACCGGAAATGTGGGAACTTTAATAAGTTGTGAGTTGACAACAAAACAATATAATATATCTCGCTAGTACCATTGTTACAAATCGCTCATAAGTATGTAGTATTCATAGTTAGAGTTCATTAGAGCGTTGTTGCTTTTAGTCTTTTATAGTGATAATTTGTTATTTCATTGTCTACCCTTAATTTGCTACGTCCATTTTTGGTAGTTAAACATATTTTTGGTAATAGATAATTTCAAGTGAAGTGACCGCATGAATTTAAGAGTTAGTTAAAGTTAGATCCATGTTGCCGAATTCTTGCTGCAAAGGTTAGGAATTAGGGAATTTGTAGGAACTGTACTTGAGGCCTTTGACTTTTAATATAATGTACATATATTGTAATTGTATGCTATGGTGTTATGTATGGATTGTTTTTTAACTAACTTTGCAGAGTAAAAATATGCCCCATGTTATTCGGCTATCATCAATAAATGGTGGATTTATGCAATCACTAGATCTGTGATCTGTGTGCGTGTCTGTCTTATGTCAACAATAAAAACCAATGCCAGATAACCTACCAAAAAAACGGTTCTTTGTTTTCTGAAATGAACTTGTGTAGTTTAACTTCTATATTCTATTTGAGCAAAGGTTTGGATAGTTTGAAAGGGGCTTATTGTTCCTGTGCCGAATATTTTCATGATGGTTAGTTGACTTACTTTGTATAATTACATACCGATATCGCTTTTATGTTTTCACTGTTGTGATGAATTGTTTGTTTATCAAGCTATGATGATGAAATATGTGTGACTAACTATTACGTACAATAGGGGTACACCTGCAGCCGTGTACTTTCGTAGATTTATGTTTTGGGTAATTAATGTTTTAGATTTAACGCACAGATAGTCGCACTACTAGTGAAGTAGAAAATTTTTAAAAGTCTTTCTAAATAGTTTTTTATTTTAAATCGAGTCAAAGTAAAGACCCGTGTCTCCAGTGTTTACAAAGTTGTTTAGTTTATTTTCAGGATCTGTATTAGGGCACACTTTGTGACACAAAAATGTTGAAAACACATAAAAATGAAAAAATTTCTATGCAATTGAAATAAAAAAATATTTTATTGAGATCAAAATATGTCCGCATTATTCCCGTCTTTGTTTCTCCATCAGCAACCATTCAATTGTCGGCTTTCCAAATTCATCTATCCATTCTATGTTTGTATTGACTCGTCTTTCCAGTCTTGCTTGATAAATTGTCAACTTCGGGTTTCCAATCTTGGCTATAAGATTTTGCATCTACGTACACATTACACAAAACGACATAGGATTATTTTCATTTCATTTCATAGATTCAGCTTTCAGTTATAACTTCTTCAAACTATGCAAGTCTAAGTTTGTACAGTAGATTATTCCATATTCTGACCTGTTGAAGCTGCTGCCTTGTGTTCCAGTAGCCGGTAGCTCTCCACAAAGCAGTTTGAATAGCCCGTACTCCATTAGAATGTTCAAGTATTTTATTAAAGTTGGCTTCCAAAAATGGTAGCATCATTTGTCTTCCTACAGAATTTTCACAAATTTCTCCAAAAAATTTGACTCCATCGTTTTCAAATCGTTCTTGACTTTCGGCAGATCCCTCTAAAAATGAGTTCAATATCCTGAAAGGTACAACAAAATTTAAAATTTCCAAATTCTTCCATATTAATATTTTTTATAGTCTGAACGTTACTTTGAGAGAAAAGCTTTATCTGAAGAACATCCTAAGGAGGATAGCAGTCTCGTTCGTTCTTTCGGATCAATTTCCATAACATATTTCTCCCATAATAATTGCCGTACTCCAGGCACATCAGTTGCAACAGCTATACAAGAAAGACTGTACCGCAAGTCAACTGGAATTCTGAGAACAAAGTACTGTAAACGAAATTGATATTTTTCTTCAGATGGGTGAACAAAGTAATTTTGTCTCTTACCCAGCCAAAAATGAATCATCACTGTTTTTGTACGCTTTTGTCCAACTGTGTACAATGGAGTGAGCAATATTATTTCCAATTTTATTGTCCAGTACAGCGGCCCATTGGAGAATGCTTCCGCTAAAAATGACTTTGATTCCACGTTCATTCATGCTGTCCCCGATTTGTAGGTATTTCAATACTTGAGATACTTTGGGATTCATGTAGTTCTGTATGAAGAAGAAAAGACAAAATTTTTTTAGTCATTCATAATATGATGATTCACTCAAAATATACTAGACTAGACTATGTTTATGTGGGCATAAGAAACTTACCTTGAAAAGTGCAAATGAACCATCGGATAAGGTAGAAAGCATCCTGTATAAAACATGAGCGTGGGCTAAGAAACTGTTCCATACGACAGGTTCAGTTTCTTTGTTCAGGTAGCGGGTCATATCTAGAGCATTTTGAATGCTAGTATATCCTGAAATGGGTTAAAAATTAAAAATTCAAAAAAGTAGTTGGGATCATATATTAGTTTGTAGACAGACAAGTAACTTACTTGCGTACGCAGATGAGAAATAGTCATCTATGAATTGAGCTCGGGTTACAACGCTGAACACAGTATGGTCTTTTTGTAGTTGCTGGACGATTTTGAAATGCAAAGCATCGTCATATAAAACGCGGGCAAACGCTGAAAAAATAATTTTTTTTTAAATTTTTTTAAATTTTTATAAGCTGTAAATGCATTTACTCGTATGCATAATAACATGTGAATGAAAAATGAATTCAATATTTTACCGGCCATATCTGGATTTACAACAATGTAATCGGGCACTTCATTTGCACCGAATTTTAATGAAAGTTGTGAACTTGCTTGCTTATTAGTTAACCACATTACTGGTCTGTTAGTTTTCATGGGGGAAATCAGCTTTTTTGCTTTCAGTACTGTTGTTGATTTTGAACTGGTTTGAACAAAGATTGGACAGTGCCAGTAGGTATTTGTACTAACTCTTTCATTGAATCCTGTTGGAGATTGAACCAGAAATCTTTCCTGAAAATGTTTAGATATTGTGTATTTCAATGAGATTGTATTTCATAGTGTGAGCTGAATTTAAATCATATGATATTGATTTTTGTACCTGTGTCAATTTGAGTTCATTTGGAGATTCATGAGTTACTGTAATTAGTGGAAATCCAGGTTTCAATGTCCAACTTTGCATAATTTCTGGGACGGAAGCATGAGGACTTCCAGTTGAGTCTATTTCTGCCTGTACATTTAGTGTTTTAAACAAATCTTGCTGATCTGCACTGTCGTATTGCCTGACGGACAAATAATAAAAGCATGTTGAGAATACAAAACAATAACTGATCTGGCAGTGATAGATTATAATTAGGAGTAGCTTACTTGGACTTCAAGTATTTACGGAGCCCTTCAAATAACGTGCTTTTGGATAAAAAGTGCTCCATCATCCAAATTAAAGATGCTCCCTATTGTTCGATGAAAAAACTACGGAATTTAGACAGGTTCGAATTGCAAAATAAAATGCACACAAAAATCTGCGTTGGTGATATTTACCTTGCTATACGAAATTGAGTTAAATCTGGGCGCACTCTCTGAATAATTAACAATTGGTAGTGATTCAAAAACAGCATCAGCGCTCAATGCAGTACGAACAGATTTGAAATACAAGTTGTTCCTGCCCTCAAATTCTGGACTAACAGCATTTTCTCCGTAATACGAGAAATAAGATGCAAATCCTTCGTTAAGCCAGATTTGGTTCCAAGTTTTGCAAGTGACCAAGTTGCCAAACCTGGACAAAACACCACCAGAAACTGAGCATTCAAGGAATCCATATGCAAATCACAGTTTTTTCCAAATTATTTACCATTGGTGAGCAAATTCATGAGCAATAATATTGTCAATTCGATTTCTCAAAGCTTCTGAAGTTTTTTCCCGGCCTTCATACAACAAGGCGTAGTCCCTAGGATTAAAAAATTGCATAGTTTTTCATCAGCATATAAGAAAAATAACAGGTAGAATTTAAGATTATTTACAGCATTTGACTATTACCTGTAAAAACATGCACCATAGTTTTCCATAGCCCCAGCTTGGAAATGAGGTATGGCTGCTGACGTCATTTTTGGCATGGGATATTCTATATCCATAAGTTGTCCAAAATATTTCAATATTTGGGCGCTTTTTTCTGCTGCATAAATCCCTTCGCCATTTTTTACCCGATGACTGGCTCCACATACCTACAGAAAAACATAATATTTTTAAAGCTTCATAATGTTTCATCAGTAATGCATGCAATATGAAACCGACGAGCAAAGTTTACCTGCACAGATTTTCCTGGGTACGCTTCAGTAGGTGCAGTTTCACACGTATATTCAGATACGAGGATTGCTACAAGATAGGTGGACATTTTCAAAGTAGGTTCGAAGAAATCCCATTTCCAGCCGTCAAATCCAGCTCTATTATAAGTACAGCATTGCGAATATTCAAAATGTCAAATATTAGTAAATTGTTAATCAAATAAAAAAGCCTTGAAAATTACATGTCACTAGTAGATTCAATCCTAGTATTACTGATCGCATTGTATTTTTCAGAATGTCCAATTATGAGACTAAAAGTTGCTTTCAAATCCGGTTCATCGAAGCATGGGAATACTTCTCGAGCTGCCGACGCTTCCAACTGAGTTACTGCTAAATATCTGGTAATAAGAAATTATCAAACAATTAAAAAAATGGCAAAACAGATGAAATGTATAATTTTAAATAAAATTCAAACATACTTCAGCTCATTTGTATCCGGATCTGTATAATTACTCAAATACAATCCCTTCAATTGCGTTCTAAAAACTTGCGTCTCATAGTAAATCTCCACCATGTAAGTAGCACCTTTTTCTAGCATTTCGTCTAATTGAATTGTATAAAAATCTTGCTCGGGATCATACACATTTTCTCGGTGACTCAAAGTTCTACCAGATCTTTGCTCCTTTGGACTGTCATCCGTAATAATTCCTGTATTTATCTAAAAATTATAACAGCGGCCAGTTAAAATAAAATCGTCAATTATAAAAAGTTAGCTAGTTAGTCAGTTAAAAAAATTTCAGATTATAATGTGACATGCGACAATTGCACTCATCAAAAAACTGAGATTCGCAAAACATTTAACATAACATATAATGAAAGTGACGTCACAAAATTATTTGCAAGCCAATCCAGACACATTACTGAACGCATGCGCGGTAATATATACTCTATCTCATTTCATCTGGGCTTCACTAACTGACTAACTAAATCAAAGCCGTATTTTTTCACACAATTATACACAAAATGAAATTTTTAAAAATTGCTTACCAATCTAACTGCACTGCTAATAATATTCATAGCATTGGTTTGATCCGCATGGAGTACAATTGAATCGGTAGGTTTTTCACATTTGATCAAAATGGCTACAAATCCATCCGCTCGGAACCTTTTATCGACCTCTTGTGGCTCATCCATGAAAACTTGCAATCGGATTAGATAGTTTTGGGGCAAAACATTTCTGGGCAGTTTATCTTGAAGTTTTGTTTTCACATGGAAAATATCTCTGTCATGTTCTACAGGTTTGGACGCATCCACAAGATCCTGCATGAACAGTCGGTCCAAAATGTCGGCATCTTCATCCGTAGCTAAAGGAGGGATAGAATGTACCATGTGGAAAAAATATGATCCAATGGTGATGCTCAAAACTATATACGAAATATTTCTCATTTTCAAAAAATAGTACTCTCGTCTTAAATTGCAATAAAAAATACGTGCTGCTAAGGCAGAAGCACTTTACAAAATGACGTGCTTGGTTTGAAAAAAATAAGGTGCCGACTTGAACTACGCTGCTTATTGACGGACATTTTTAGACTTTTTGGGGGATTCAGGGTACTTTTTAGCATGCGTTCCTGCACACACAGTGCGTATACTGTGTAAGATTATACCTGGTGGCTCCTGCTGAGTAAAAGGGTACAAAATAAAAATCCCAGCTATTAATACAACAGCAATGACCCATTCAAACAGTGTACACCGAGGTTTTTGTTCTTTATCCATTCTAAAGAGCACTAATACTACAAACACATGTTTCGTATTAACGAACTACTCTATATTCTAACTTTTTTGCTGATGATAACTATTGTGCAGGAAAAGACAAGCAAATTCTCAGATTACACACATCAAAACAAATGCACGTTTATACTTATAGCAGTTTACATATGAAGTTTGACGCCGGCACTCCAAAGCCATTATGCCAGTATTAGCAATATCCGGGCAAATAAATGATAGTAGGGTTTAATCTTGCAATGCAATTACACAAATCCAGCACCATTTTTGTATGTTTTATTCACACATGCAATTAGTACGATGAAGCATGAAGTGAAATAATCAAACTGACTGACTGACTGAGCATTATGATAAATATGAATGAGCACTCATGGAAAATCAGTGATAACTGACGAGTCAAGTAATGCTAGATCTAAACTTTATTGTGAAAACAAAGTTTACTTGCTTTGAACAGCAGTAAAAGAGCTAACAATAAATCAGCTGAATAATACTTTGAAGCAATACGAGATCAAAAATAAACTAAAAGAATATCTTAAAATGTATTCGTTGTGAAACAAAGAGAACAAGAATTATTTCGTTTACATTAGTTAGATGGCACAGAATTTACAGTTTTTCCAAAGCTAGATTCGTTCGAACATAAGATTCATTGCAAGAGTGAGCGACTCGAAATGAGAAGAATATAGTTCGCACTACAGCGTTGGTTGGTTCTATGCAATAACATCATAGGTATATAATTAACCTAGCTTAAATCTAAAACATTATTAAATGGCCTCTCAACAACAAAACAATTCACTAACTACTAACATATGTACACTATAGCCCTGGCCTTAACTAAAAGTAGTTGTCTAAAAACAAATTGCAGTTTTTAACTCACAAGCTATTCATTTAGCTACATATTCTAATTAGTCTAATTTTCTATTAAACTAACGATTGACATTTCATTATTGAGTTGAAGATTCCATTTGAGTGTGAATCCTGTTTCGTATGCATGGTGCTTCAGTCCTTTGAAGGCCATAAAGGTAGGTGAGAGACTCTTGATAAACAATTCAGAGTAAAATAACAATGTTCTTCAGTAGTTAGTTAGTTAGGAAGGAAGGATAGAGAGCAATTTCTTCACCAAGTACAACCTATCTTCATATTTCTTTCAGATAGTGAAGACTATCTTTTTGATTCCTAATTCAATCTTAATGCATGGAGAACCAGATTTTAGTAAACGTTAGTTTATCTATACATCCCTATGGTCTACAATTAGATATTTATAGGCAACTTTTGTATTGTCTCCCATTCCATATTGTTCACAAACATGGAATGCTATGTCGTAATAGTACTTAGAGTTTAAGAAAGGGTGGTTAGTTTACGAAAAAACCTTTTTTATCGAGTTTGAGTTTTCACTCTAACCACTACAGATAATGTTTGTAATTTACACAAACTTATCATTTATTGCTTTCTTGGTACAGCATTTACACTGGCCATAGCAAAATCAAGCTATTTTAATTATACGCTGTGACCAAAATACAGCAATAAATACACAATATATTCATAGTTAGTTAGTTAGTTAGGTTTAGGTTAGTGAGTTAATTAGTGGCTTCAAATAATGCAGTTGTGATTGTTTTCAATAGCATGCACAATAATTATTAATATCGGTAAATTATCATCATCAGGTATATTTCTCATATGCTTTCAATTTTAAGATCACCAAACACAATATCAAATCCCACTGTCTGTGAGAAACTTTAAACGCAAGAGGAGAAAAAAATGCAGCCCTCTATTCCAGTCAGACTTTTTTTAAATCAGGTCGAATTTTACACAAGGAAACTTATTCATTGATCGCAATATTTTCGGTAATAAATAAAATCCCTTATTCATAAGACGTCCGTTCAAACTCTCTTTCACTCCTACATAGTTAATGAGATGTAGTAATAATCACACAATAATTTTATCAATCACTCATAATTCATTAATCCATCTAACTTAAACTTACCAAGTTGTTTGTAAATATTGCACTTAATTTACTAAAACTACTCCTTACCTCAGCTCCTAGACAGACCGAAAAAAATATTTCTGGGAGTCATATATAGAATGTAGCAATTACCCAAGGAATGTGAGAATAATCATAATATCACAAGGAACAACAAAAAGTATAACAATAAGCTTGTGAACCAATATAACAGCAATATTCATAACGATAGCAATGCCATTTTTGCTCACATTTTCAGACCATATTTCAGGATTACGAGTTATGCTTACTTCTGTCTTAAAACATTAACTCATTTTCATGCATAACTAAAAACACATTGCTCGTTTCTTCTTAATTCCCAAATTCAACGGAAGACAACGAGCCACTATCATCATCCTCATCATCTTGAGGTCGAATACCACCACAGGCTCCCAGGGCTGCTAATTCGTGATCACTCAACAATTGACTATCGGATCCCCTTTTCCCGAAAAGTCGGGTTGCCCGAGAACCTTGATGATGGGATTTACGGTTTTGACGGGATGGCGGAACTGGTCCTACAATGCTGCCACCACTCCCTGCTCCACTACTACTGCTACTTCCTCCAACATACAGTCCCCCCGGGGTAGAGTTGAACATGGGAAGTGGGACTGACGGTGCTGGTTGGGGTGGTGGAATCCATGCGTTTTTCAATTCTTGTATTCCCTGAGTCCGTGAAAGTTAATTGAATCAATAATCATGTCCAGTGTTTGAAAATAGGAAAAAAAAATCTAACCTGATTTATTTGCAGCAAATGACCTAGAAGTTGCATATCTTGCTGCCTTAAATGTTGCATGTCTTTTCTCAATTGACTGAGTTGAGCATCTAATTTAGTGGCCGGTTGTGGACTATGAAAAAAGTTAAAGTTAAAAAAAATCATATTTTTAATTATTTAAATAATCACCATACACATATTTCTAACTTACGATTTTTCAACCCGGACGAACGCTCTGGACTCGCTAAAACTATCTGCAGAACTGCGACCAAAGCCAGAGTCAATATGTGGACTATGGGGACTACTTGACAAGCTTCGGGGTGAGCTTCTCAAACCCTCAGTCACTTGAATGATGCTCCTGAAACACAAATAATCCCCATTTAAATAAAATAAAGATTTCAAAATTTGTTAAATTCTTTTCCTAATAGCTCTAAGTTCTAATAACAATATGCAAAATCTGATCTCCACTCACCGATTCGTTTGCAAATGTTCAGGAGATGCTCTAAAAGATGAGCCACTGGAGGAAGATCGACGACTATGGGGTCTAGGTGGAGGAACCGGAGGTGATGGGCGTCCACCCCCACTCAAGGCATATTGTCTCTCTTTGCTAACAAAGTGGTGAGGATGAGAACCGGATAGGGAATTATTTTGATGATGCTGAGACGAGACATGATGATGGTAGTGTTGCGGAGAGCCGGATGAAGAAACCATATACTGTTGATGATGATGAAGATGAACAGAAGATGAATAGCCACCGTTGGTGCTACCATTATTTGGAGTGCTACTAGTGAGACTTCGAGGAAGAGGGGGAAGACCTTGTAAATGCAGTAAGGATGACAATGAAGCGTTCATGGCGTATAGTCGCACGGAAGAGAAGAGAAATAACGGCCGTGTAGAAGAAGACGATGATTAGTTTGTTAGTTAGTACACTGTGAGCGATTTATTTTCAACGAGAAGTTCTAGTTGGCAATTTCACACAGTGGAACTTCATCATAGTCCGAGATCATGGAAAGAATTTAACAGGCTAGAGAATTTAAGAATCACTCGGATTTGAGAGCCCAGTCTTGTCGGCACATGGGACAGATTTGGTTTTGTTGGGAAGCCAACCACTTCATAATACAGTGCATGTGGAAGCAGTGAGAGCATACGCCCCAAACTGAAATCAATAGATGAGTATTATTAGCATGGATCTACATAGTGATTGCATACAAGTATCGTTCTGATGGCTACGAATTCAATATTTACCTAATGGACAATCGTCACCAGGAACTCGGCAATCTGAACAGCAAGCGTCAAATAGAGCACGACATATACCACATTTATCGTCGTTAGCAACCCATTTCCACACTGCGACACTGTTCCAACCTTTAAAGTGAAAAAAAATACTTGATGAGGACAAAACTGATACTTGAGTGAATGGTGAATATAATATTATTTGCACTACAGCACTATATTTATATTTCAATCCTCCAGTCTAGACTCTAGAATCATTTACATCATTACAAACGATGAATTCGTACAAATACACATAACATACATATGCAAAGCTGTAGATAACTAACGTAGCGATAGATAAAATCCTACGGATAAAAATACAAGGAGCAAATCCTAGATGACTACATAACAATAAATTGCATCTTGACAACCCACAACGGACATGTTGGGACTACAACATGATCTGGAATTACATATACGTTTAAGGAAGTTATAGCTTGGTTAATACAGACAGAACATACACTGATAACAACAGAAGCTATAGTAGGATCGGAGCTTTAGGTTGGCAATAAATTGAATACTGCTATTGGACCATCAATCTTACTTAACAGACAAGCAGTTTGTATTCTCACTCAGGCCTCAAGTAGTAGAAATAGGATAATCTAGTTTTCTTCAATAAGAAGAACCAATTTACTTAATCAATTTTATACATTACAAAGAAACTTCACTTCATGAATTTTTTTACTCCCCGCACATTACTCACTCAAAAATACTTCGTTCAATCCAAACCATTTCCACACTTACATAGTTTGTTCACGGTTTCTGTTCAGTAGAACGAAATTGTGCAGACACACACACATTCCAAGGATTTCATTACCAATTACTCATCAAAAATAAATAAGCTCAAAACGATATAAGCGAGCGTTATTAAACCCACTGTGAAAACAAAAAGGAATTATGTTACTAAAAAACCTCATTAACAGAGGAAACGCTAAAAAGAGTAAAGAAACAGAAAACTGACACAAGCAACACTCACTGACATACTCTTTTACATGGAAAAAATCATGCAAAATATTCTGCACACAGATTGCACATTATTATTTGCACTACAGCACACGTATACGTACATACTAACTGATGAAAATGAATGACTTGTTTAGCAGGTTTCCCAGAACTTCTAACTCCAACTCTAACTAACCAACACACGTTTCAATGTTTATTATGAATATGCATTTATTTGCATGATCTTGCCTGATAAAAATGCCAATTCGAAAAACGAGATTATTCCCTATCATTTGGCTTGTGTGTGAGTTCAGGTTTCAAGTAAGACCAAGCCAACTCTTTTAGCTAACCAAACCAATAATTGCAAACTAACTGGCCAACTCACTGATAATACTTTCTTAAACTATATAATAGTTTGTAGTTAGACAGGTTGGCACAGCTGTGATCATTATTATTACGCATACTTTATGAGTATTTTATGAGGTCTTTGTAGGAGATGAAAGGTGAGCAGCGCATGCATGCATTATTAGCATGAACAAGAAAACAAAAAGATCTTTCAAGAGATTCATTTCCACAAGGATTTTTTCCTTGGTTTAGTTCAAGTCACTACTTGGCTCACCCACATTTGATGCACCTAATATTGCAGTTAGTTAGTTAGTATTATGCCCATGAATTAAGTAGAAAAAATCTTCCCATTGTGTTCACAGTACTTCCTTGTTTACATATTGGGCCGCGTGCAAGCAAGTTAAAATATCTACTCCCATTCACACTTGACAGATCTCTTGGTTCCCAAATATTGCAGTTAGTTTGATTGAATAAATATTGTGAAGAATAGTTGAATACTTAATAGTTAGTTAGCAGCGTTAGCAGTTAATTTTAATTAACAAGTAGATAGGTAGTTAGTTTATGAAGATAATACACACGCATATTATCCGTCTGTATCTGTCTAATAAAACCAAAACCTTCACGCGATGCTAATGCTACAAATATTACGTTTTTTACAGCCATAATTCTGACTAACTGTGATGAGAAGCTTTTATTAGTTTGCTTGTGTTAAATGCATTTTGACTGAAAAATAAAATAATTACAATATGAATTATTGGGAGCCTTGGAATACGCCTCTGCATTCAATTAAGTAGGGAAACGCCTGAGACTTAAAAAAATTTCCCCGCATGATTGATATTTACTGCAGTTAGTAATATTTATGCATTTTTTATGAGATGAGCATAAAAAAGTACACTCAAGCATCATTGCTAATGCTTAATTCCTTAAGAAGCTAACAAAAAATGCGCGTCAGAATCTTTCTTAATAGCTTCGTCGTGTTGTTATTACAAAGTTGAAGATTAGTATTAGTGATTAGCAATACAGTTGGTAAAAACTGAACCTACAAAATTGACAGATTTACAATTTAAAATTCCTACAGAAAACAAGAAATTAAGAATATTCAACTCACTTTTAATTTTTACTTTCATCCTTTAGTTGATGTAAATTCAGAGACAAACGATTTTTCGGGATAGACAAACTCTTCTCGATTCGGTACTGAGTACTCGCATCACGTTCTGACGTTCTGAGTTAGTTAGTTAGTAAATCAACTTTGGGTTCTTATTCTATATTCGGGGCTTCGGAGTCGGAATTAAAATCCAGTTACAGATCAAAATCACTAAAAAAGTCCAGCAGTCAAGATTATGATCCGAAATGAAGGTTAATAAACTAAAATTAAATTCGATAATTGGCATTCAACCCTTCTTTGACGAGTGAATAGTTAACTTAAATAAACCTAGCGCATTTATTTGTTACTGGACAATGGTCAACAAAAACAAACAACTGACTGAAAATATAATAATTTTGATTCTCGTACTCAATTCTTGACTCTCTATGGTTCATGTGGTTAGGGTGAGTATAGGAAAAATTACAAATATTTTTAAGTCATGTCTCTTTGTAAGCGTTAAAAAAAAGTCAATATGGCTGAAGGTTAATTTTTTTCATCGCTTGAATGGCAAAATTTCCATTTATTAAACTCTGAAGTGCAAATTTTGCAATCTTGAATGCATGAAAAACTTTGCAGGGTTATTAGGCCGAGGTCAACCTCAAAAGTGAAAGGACTGCATTGCAGAGACGGCAGAGAGCCCGAAGTTTTTCACAACCAGCGATAGCATAGCATCCACTCTTATCAAAGCGAGTTTAAAAACTGCTATAAGCTATATTGCCCAAAGTTTAGGCCAAAATTACTCAACCGATTTGGCTGTAAATATTTTTAAATTTTTTTATCATACATCCTCCTTGCATGCAGTGTTCAAGCCATTTAAAAGATAACAGCCGGGCCCACTGGCTTTTAGCTAGACTCACTCTAGAGCAAAATTTAAAACCAGCAAAATTTTCAATGATTCACAAATTTTTTGACGTGCAGGACGTGTATAGCAAGTTTTTACGATGTGATAAAGCAAAAGTGCATAAAAACGTCGCAGTAGAGATGTTTGTGATCGGGTTATATGAAGTCAAGGCATAACAAAAGCGTGAAAATATTTACTCAAATGCATTTTTTTAATTTCACTTCAGTATGCATAAACCATGAAACAAACCAAACAAGCGAAAGATCTTCAGAGCTAAGAAGTTATGGAGCTGGTTCTAAAAAATCTTTGAACTCTTGGTAAAAATTTTCCATCCAGCGAATGTTACGATTAATATTCCATTCTGCAATATCCAATGAGCCAGAAATTGGTTCCAAAGTAGCGCTATGCTCAATCCTGAACGTTTGAAGCTAAAACATTCAAAAACGCATGTAAAATGTTAAGTAATGTACAACTCTACTACACAATAGACTATAACTCTGTCTAAAACTTACATTGCTCAAATCAACATTGCTCTTCAAATATCCGCTCAGTGTTGACATTGCACTGGAGAAAACGCCCACTCCCCAACTGAAATTACTCCCAATAAATTAATACCAGATTTGAAATCTTATTCTTAACTTACTTTGTACTTTTGGTCTCAACTTACTTCCTCACAATCGAGTTTAAGTTGTTACGAATATAATGGAAGGTTAAATCTACACCAATAAAGTTGCCAGCAACATACTGAATTAGTGCTACTCGGTCTCTGTCATTGATAGTAGATCCAGGATCGGTAGCCATTTCTAACAATCTATAAGCAACAAATGAGTATTTTAATAATCAGGAACTAAAAATTTTTTTTTCAGCATTGAAATTTAAAAAACAAAGTTGGAAAGCTGACATACTGCGTGAGTTTAAAAGTTGATTTGGAGCAGCTCAAAGCTTGCAGAAGGATTTGACGAGTAGCTTCCCTTTCTGTTTTCAAATACTGATCTAAAATGAATTCCCATTCCGCATCTCCGCCTGTACGAACTGAAGTGCAATAAATAGTTTGTTGAAGATCTGGAGCAATTCTGGAGCAGCAAAAAAATACCAATAAATCAATACACTGAAAGTTAAACGCTAGGGTTATGCTAAATTCTAATTGGAAAATTTACAATTTTGGATTATCAGGGTTTGCCATCCATTCTTGGAATTTGCTTGAAGCATGATCAAGGCACGGGCGGTGATCAGAATTGCAAGTCCATTGGTACAAAATAGTTCTTAACAAAGTCTTATCTGTGATCGATTCCCCGTCTTCGGCATCATATTTTACTTCTGTCATTGCTCCTTCCATCACCCTAATTATGTATTTCTACAAAGTCCGTTTGATTAAGAAGCGTTATATTGCTATTGCGTTTGCATGCGAGAACAATGATCAAATAGCGCTCTCACTTTGAAGTCTCCAAAAGCTGCAGAACGACCCATGATATTGTACGAGGCTGCCATGTTGGAAGTAAATGCAGTCCATGGAATTAGATTACGTTCTGCTACCAAATATTCAGTAAGCTCGAGAGCTCGGGTCAATCCAGGGTTATCATAACCTACGTAATTACAATGTACAGCCCAAACCCATAATATACACTAAGGGAACAAAAAACATTTTGAAAATGCGCATTTGCCACCAACCTGCAAAGGCTAAATTCAAATTGTCATCAATTAATGCAGCCCGTGTCTGCTGATCAAAAAACGTATGCTCAGTCAAGAGCTTCTCAATAATTTGTTCCAAACTTCGAGTGTCGTACTCCACTCTAGCATAAGCTTAATTATTAAAAAAAATTGCAAAATTTAACAAAACTAAATACCTTTAAAAAATTAACTCGATTTAGAGTACTATAGTTTATTTAGTTTCCTGACTGACCTATTTGGTTTGGATTAATGATAAAAATGTCATTCTCATCGGTTGGTCCTTGAACAATTTCTTCATTTTCAGGCGTGTTTAGAAGCCATTTTTCCATCACAGGATCGCCACCATTTGTACTGGTATAAATGGGAACGTACCAAGCATCTTCACTTCGCTCTGGCTCGCTACTTTCCCAAAGTAATTGAAATTTGGACTACAAATTACGGGCAGAAATAACTTCATAATTTATTTATACGGGTGAAATGGAGTGAGTGCAAGAACTATGTATTTGAACATAAAGTTCACCTGTGTCAAAGTCACCTCACCAGTGTCAACATCTCTGTCAGCACGGATGAGTGGAAATCCAGTTTGTAAGGTCCAAGTGTGCATTACATCTTTAACTGATACTCCATTAGGTAGCAAATCTTCATTCCCTGTTTCTTTAATTATTGCATCTAGTTGTTCAAAAAGGTCGTCTTGGATGGCAGTACCGAATGCACTGAAAATTTAAGAATTCAATCGTGGTGTATAAATAAACGCAACAAATAAAATTATGCAGTCAAAGTGGTCGGGGTTTGTTGTATCGACAATAAAACTTTTTGCATTAGTTTTTAACGTGGAGGAGATGCTCCTTCTTTTAGGTTTATATCTCCTGAGCGGAGTACTTCATCGTATATCCTATTAAAAACTTGTATTGTCGATTTAGCAACGACCGCCAAACTTATAACTCCTTAAACTCATATTTTGTTTAGATTTGAAGCACACAAAAAAAACTAAAAAAAGCTTCAAAGTAAAGGTACGTAACAAAGAGCATGTAATTGCTTAAAGAATGGATTTAGCAATATTGTAGTTATGCAACTTTTTAGGTAAAAATTTAAATTCAACCCCGGGGGCTTTCCCTAATTAACCCTTTCTAGCAACACTATAAAGCAATTTGAAAGTTTGTAAAAGATTATGTGAATATTGTTTTTACAAATTTTTCAGGAATTGGGTCAAAGCCGCCTTGAAAATATCCTCACAGAGAACAATGTTCATCATTCGAAGAAGTGAGCCCGCTTTTTGATACACGATGCGACTATATTTAACTTCTAGTCCATTTTCTGTCAACGCAGTGTACAAAACGGGATGTCTGGTGGGCAGAACATCTTCTTGGAGTGCCCTTTGTACTACATCAGTTATCATTCGTTCCATAGGCATGAAATTTTGACCTCCAGTCCCGTCGCTCCCCACTTCTCTTACTCCAACTGATGCGTAGTAAGTGGCAAACCCTTCGCTTAGCCAAAAATGATCCCACCATTCCATCGTCATATAATTTCCGAACCATTGGTGAACTAGTTCGTGGGAAATTGTGTTAGTCATTGCTACTTTGTCCGCAATTGTGGTCAGTCCGTCTACATAAAGCAATCTTGTTTCCCTATGCACACAAATAAATCATAAGTTGAACAAATTCTATGTATTCTATATGAAGTTATAGTATGTGTTTACCTGTAAGTGTTCAATCCCTGGAAAGTATAAAGTAAATTATATTTATTTTTGCCCATTTAAGAATGTCATCCTTGATGATAAATTTAATTTATATCATACGTAGTTTTCCATAGCCCCTGAGCTGAATCCAGGAATACTGATTTTGTCCATTTTGTCTATGGCGTAGTCAACACCGTAGTAATTTTCAAATGCAGCTAAAAGTCTCGCAGATAGATCTGCAGAGTAATCTCCCGCATTCTGATCCTAATAATTAGAAGCGTGAAAATCGAGCATCCGATATATCATTCAGTAGTATACAACAGTATAGATGTAAAGGTTATACCATCAATGGCGGAGGGCCCCAGATTTTTACAGGATGCTTGTATAGTCCATCTGTTGCTGCTTTTGATTTGTAATCTGATACAGCAAGGCACACAAGATAGGAGCTCATAGAAATGCTAGTTTCGTACGTATCTTTCACCCAGCCGGGTAACTCTGGCCTATTCAATGTACATAATAATTCACTCAAAAATATTGCTAGAAACTAGAACCCTCAACTCTCAATTGAAACAGCCACGCTATATGCTTACACTGGAACATCTTTTGTAGCAATTGGCATATTGGCTAAAGAATGGTATTTGTCTCCCAGTCGAATAATGTGCATTTCCCAAGTAGCCTTTAGATGAGGTTCGTCAAAACATGGGACCATTCTACGTGCATCGGCTGGCTGGAAATCTGTAGTAGCTAAATATCTAACAAAAAACGGTTTTTTAAGTTCAAATTTTTTGCCTTGTTTGTCATTCACAGTCTATAAAGTGTACTTACCTTATTTCGCCATCATCAGTTAAGTATGAACTTCTATACAGACCATAAGTTATAGGATGAGCTACTAAAGCTGTAAACTCAATGTGAATTTTGTATTTTTCGCCAGCTTCCATGTCATCATCTAGAGTTATGGTGTAAAATTCCGCAGTTGTGTTGTACGTATGACTGACAATGGTCATTTCCTCGTCATTATCACGAGAAACCTAAGAATATACAACATTAAAACCCACCGATTTTTTTAAAAATCAATAGCTAACTAGTTTTGGTTTTCATTCATAGTTTTAAAATTGGATGCATAAATGCACCTTCACGCGATCTTCGTGGATAGTAATAGTGCTACTATGCAATGTGACACTATTTGTAGTTGTTTTGCAATCAACATGTATGGTGACTTTTCCAGGAGCAGTGAATCTTTCACCAAATCCGTCTTCATCCAATATAGGGCGGATTTCGAAATCGTAATGGGTAGGTACTACAGAGTCGGGAAGTCGAAATTTTGGACCAAGTCTTGATGGACTTTCGTCCAAATCTTGTAAACTGTATGTTGGTGCATTTGAGTTGACAAATTGTACGCCAACCAAAGAAAAGATTAGAAAAAAGTGTAGTGCTGCCATTATTACGAAGCTCAGTGGCAGAAAAAAGCTCACTCCGAGTCTGAAGTAAAAAAATGTTCACCGCTTTTATATAATGCTTATAATCCGTAAACTCAATTAATTGAATGTTATCAAATTCCAGATAGTGAATTGTGTCAAGTTTCAGCTTGGTTTTAATCTCTTTTTCGCATTAATTGGAATTGGTACTTGTGCTTT
>Ga0210040_10004131_pt1 | contig 19117 bp, 8 predicted proteins | sample CryGeyCG12114_NA_FD_185462 | JGI IMG/M metagenome (GOLD analysis project Ga0210040, IMG submission 185462) | Groundwater microbial communities from aquifer - Crystal Geyser CG19_WC_8/21/14_NA (SPAdes) (version 2) | ecosystem: Environmental > Aquatic > Deep subsurface > Groundwater | place: USA...
ACCACACATGCTTGCACTCGAACATGGTCTTCGTGCAGCAGAGACGAATCGCCGTCCGTCTGCGGCGAGCACACATCGCTCAGGTCCGGCGCCTGTCGCCAACACGCCGCAACCACGTACAGCGCCTTTCACAGGTGGATCGGCTCACAGCACACCAGCCACTGCACCCTTTACCGGCGGTCTATCCCGCCGATCCCACCTTCCAGATTTCTCACAACACCCGCGGTACCAAGAAGGCATTCTGCACGCTGAGAACCTACGTCGACTTTCGCCACACGATCCGCGGTATCGAGAGTCGGCTCGTGCAATGCGGGAGATTATGGAGGATGTGCGAGGCGGTGGCTCTGCTTTAAGTGATGGACAGCGTCGTGTACCGCGCGTATTGTATCCGCGTCATGGGCGGACACGTGGGGGGTTGCCTGAGTTGTTTGAGCGGCCGGAGTAGGAGGTAGAAGGATGGTAGAACGACACGGGATGCATGGTCATGTAAACTTAATAGATGAATACATTCGGATCGACAAAGCTGCCGCACAGTAACCAGCGGAGCCATGTACATCCGGGAAACTTGAGCAGGAACCTGAACGTGTTCTTGCGTTCGACCGCGTTGTACCGTACTCAGATAGATAGATATGCGATCACGACTGGGGAACTCCTTCTCTTTGTTGTCACTCCGGTTTCCTATTGGATGGTCGAACGAGGGTTGGTCGATGAAGAAGGGTATAACATCGCTATAAGATAAAGATGTGCCTTACTTAGTAAACGTCGTGCGGCTATGTGATCTGTTCAACAAACCTAGCAGCTTCCGTCCAGTCTAGTCTGTAGTAAGATGGGCTCTATCTCGTGCTTCCCCTGAGCGACGCGATGCAAAGTGGCAGGACGCTTCAAAAGCGTCGCAAAACTGGACCGCAGCGCCAGACACAGCTGATACTTCTTCCCCAGCTTTGGATCGAAGGGTGCCACCAGATCGAACTGACGGCACCTCTTCAAAACGCACATCTCGATCATCATGCCAGGCCCGAAACTCGTTGCGACAATGTTGTCCCGCCCCCTTCCAATATGTCTCAGCTTATCAAGGACGACTATCACCGTCGGACTCGACGAATTGCCGTAGTTGTGGTATACGTCGAGTGAGGCGCGGATGTGGTCGCCGGTGAGACGAAGTGATTGCTGTGCGCCTTCGAGAATGGCAGCACCACCTGGATGTATCGCCCAGTCGAAGGCTGGAGGCTGCAGATGTGCCCATGAGCTTTTGCAGGATTCTGTTTGAGCTGACGCACAAAGGTGCTCGAACATGGGCTGGATGGCGCTAATTGCTGTCTTGGGAACGTCTTTCGTCAGGGTTGCGATCATGCCTAGCGCATTGTGTTAGAAGAGCGGTTCTAAAAGCATCGAAGCGACGTACCATCAGCTTCAATGTCATATGACATGTAATTTGTTGTTCCAGGCACCGACATACTGCCCCACTCGAGCAACTCGAAGATCGGCTTCTGCTGCTTGTCTAGCGCAAGACGATTGCATACCACCAACGCGGCGGCAGCATCCGAAAAGATTGCCGGCGCGATATGCAGCGCCGCATCTTGATCGGCGACCTGTAATTCCTTTCTGAAAAACAAGCTGCAAAGCTCGCATGCCATCACTAGTACACGGGCGGGTCGCCCTCGATGTGTCTCTGCGGCAGCAATACTTGCGGCAGCCCGAAGTGCTGACAAGCCTCCCGCGCAACCTACTCCATGCAGGAGTACCCGTTGCACATTGGGGCGGAGCTTGAGTTCTTGGCAGACAAGCAAGTCGTATCCGGGATTGCCCTGGTAGGTGCATGTAACAGCCACGACGTGCGTTATGTCAGCAGCGGAAAGATGCGCTTCGTTCATGGCCGCGATACATGCCGTAGCGGCAAGCCGTACCCCGGCGCTTCGGTACAGTCGAGATAATTCGTCGATGGCTGGAGGTGTCGCATCTTCTCTCGTCCACTTCGAGATGTCAAGGACCGATCGACGTGATTGTATCTGGGTTCTTCGATTGAGCTGAAGCAGCTTTTGCAGACTGGTGGTAGTTAAGGTGTCAGTCAAGTAATGCTTAAAGCTATAAGGGGTAGATATACCCTGGAGATGTAGAGTATTGGGGGTAAAGTCTAGTGAGAACATTTTCGAAGACTAGCGGACCCAAAGAGTAGATCGGATACTCATGTGCAAGTCCTGTGATATACAAAGTTCCAGTTATAGTATTGCGAAACATGCTGTACAAAACAATGAAGTATAAGGTATGCACGCGATCGAAGCACATGTGTATGAGCAATCGATTGTGATATATGAAAGGATAGCAACGGGCTCGTCAGCCTTCGATCGTCCGCACGGGCTCTACAGAAAGGCCATTGAGGCTCATCTTACTGGCGTACTGAGCTCAGCGTGAGCGACAGCCTGGACATGCGCCTCTAGACAGAGTAGATTCTCTTTGGCTACCTGACACCGTCCGAAAACGAAGGCGACGCCTAGACACCGCAGTCTTGAAACGCCGAAGTTGGGTAATCTTTCGTCGCGACGAATGCTGGGAGGCCATGAATGGTGGGGCAAAGGCTTCGAGCTAAGCTGATGCATGTGAATTCAATACCTCATTGATGAGAGTTGGTGGGTGGCGGTGGTCGCAAGAAAGAAAAGCCACCCTTCGTCGTCACGGATGCGAAGTGCTCTAGAGCGAGCTTCATCCCGTAACGATAGCGAGATTTCCCAATGTAGCGCCATTAGATAGGATAATGCCAGTAACCAAGGCTGTCGGGCAGACAAAACTCCAGTAACCTGATACCGTTCTCTGCTGATGGCCCGCGCTCAAGCAGAGGAAGCCACTTTTGTCAGTGATGTGGTGAGAAAAGTAAGGCTTCGCAAAAAGGTACAAACTTTCTCCATGAAAGGACATCCGGTCCTTGCGACCAGTCCTCCGAGATGCTGAATGGTTGAACAAGGGCTTCCAAGCAAGTGTGTACAGAAGGATTTGGTGCTTCTGGCTGGACTCCGGTGAAAGGCACATCGCGTACCACGGAAGCCTGATCCAATATGTGAAAGATGTGCAAAAGCATTAGCGATCTTGGATGCGAAGTATTGGTGGCTTCGGACTCGTGGAGTGTAACGTGTTCGAGTAGCGATAAGACTCTAAGGTACCAGTAATGCGCGGTCTCACCGAGAAGTTTCCTGATCGATGAAAGCCAAAGGTAGGCCCTCGGCCTCACGTAAGGCTAGATTCAGACTTCATTGACTGACGTCGCGAACACGGCATTGCACAGAACCTTGAGCAAGCCATGGAGGCGGATGGCGGTTTGGCTTACCTGTGTAACATTCGAGACCGTGGAAGCAAAGAACAATCTGGAGATAGACAACATGCGCACTTCCCCAAGTGCGTTGATTGGACTGAATGGACGCAAACTTCGGCAGCCTTCGGTTGCTGGTGTGGTGTCTCTGCTAGTGTGATGCCCGGTTTGCGCTTAGCGTCGCATCAGTCCGACGGGGTGTATCCGTTCCGCACCACGAAGTGCGAGATCGAGATATCCGCTTATGTGGTGTAAATCGCATGTAAATCGTTACCTTTTGAACTCGGTCAAACCCTGAGGGGTAGATTCGGAAACGTGACCTGTCAGGTAGAGTGATGGTGCAAGCATGGGTTGTTGTCCTTCGCGCACGGCCGAATAGGCCAAAATGTGTAGAGCTGCATCTGCGTCAGTATACACTGCTAAAGGTGAAGCGGAATAAGGTCTTAGTCGACCTGATTCGTTCGCGAACCTCGAAGTATTATGAGTGCCCTCGCAGCGTGCAGCATGGTGTCGCGATGTTGTTAGGTCGTTGTCCTTTGAACTCATTCGCAACAAAGCGGCCTGGAGCATCGCGCTGGCATCTTGCAGTGATACTAAGATCGATTGCCGCATTAACCGCCCCAGACGGCTGCCAGACACATGACGGCGTACAATGGGCTACCCGGAGGGCTGAAGTACCGCGTGGAAGTGTGTAATATCGGCGGCGTCTCACTGCGTACGGGCGGTCATGGACGGCGCATGAAATGAGCGAGCTTTGAATGACGCGGTGAGATGAAAAGCACACCAAGGATGCCGCACCGGGCTCCTGGCGACTTGATAGGCTCGCGTGCTGCGTTGTACACCCGCGTTGCTTGCCTGATTCGGACTGCTGGCTTGTAGTCTTTGACTAACTGGGAATCGTTCGCGAACATGGCTCGCGAAAGGAACTTCAAGTAGAGTAGTGGTCACGTGCTAGCATAGCTGTTGCGTCTGCGCGATGGAGCGAAGTGAAACAGATTTTCGTCGTATATGTTGGTATACCGCCGTCGCGATGCCTTGCACTCAAGCCGTGGTTTCTCACGCACGAACGCGAGATGATTGGGAAGAGACGTCAGGGAAAAAGTACTCAGCCATCTCAGGCCCAGGAATATGAGGAATGTACGGGCGGACAGGAAGCGGCGGAGCAACCATCAGAGGTGTAAGTTATTTCTCATGAAACAGACGATGCCGACTGATCGTCGAAGTAGCTGCCTCAAGAACCGCATGCCGAAAGCCCGCCGACTGGCTGCCGAGATCCTCTACCATCTCCCACGGGAACTGCGCAATCGCATATACACCTTTTGCGTTCAAGGCTCATACGACAACGAGGTCATTGTGCGGCGAGCGGCTGACTCTAAGGGGGCGTTGGCACTTCTTACACGACAGTGTTCCGGACAACACTCCTATCGCTGGGTTGAAGATCCTACACCGTCCATCGTCAGCGCACAACATCTAGGGCGAAAGGTAGCTCAAGAAATGCTTGAGGCCTATTACTGGACACGTACGTTCAAGTTCACTCATCGGGACTTATCCATTGTCACTCTGTTCCTCGCCACGGACCAATTTGGGTTTGGTATGACACCACACTGTTACGCTCGACGTCTGCATATACAATTCCAGCCTGGTGTTCTTGCCTTGCCGGAAGAGAAAAGGTGTTTACAAGGGATCGAGCATCTTGGCGCTATGCTGACCACGCGCACGGAGGTTGCCATTGACATCGAAGTACCCGAGAGACAGGACGACTTCGATCACTTGCAGACGTATGAGCCCGCGGAAGAATGGTCGCTCAAGGTTGCGCAAGCGGTATATGGACTAAGGGAGCAGGGACTCAGAGTTGAGATGTTGTATCGCGGGACTTGGACTGGGTGAAAGAAGGGCCGTTGTTGTTCAGCCCTTTGTCGCTACCTTGCATTCTTGGTGTCTACGGGTGGTAAAATCATCAGTCAAAGTCTTCAAGCTCGGACATATACAAATATGTGTATTGTGCCGGCCCAAGTGTGTTGCCTCAAATGACCAGAGATGGCAAGCGGCACCGTAGCGGCTAGATATGCGCTGTATAAAGCACATATATGTAATGGACTTTTCCGGTCTCAACTGCGATCCAACGCGGGTTCTGAAACAGTCGTGATATCAGCTCCGCTTCCTGAGGTCTGTTGCCGCATCAATTGTCCGCTTTTTGATGATACTTTCAACCTCCAGGCCTCACTTCGGATGGCGGGACAATTTCCCGTCCGATACACCCTACACGAGAGTGCGACGCTCCAATATACGTGCGTAGACATCGTTGGGTTCTCTTCCATTTTAGCCTCGAACGACACCAATACACAGAAATCCAGATTGTCAAGTTTGACGACCACCCCAGACTGTTTGGGTACATTCACATCGTCCAACTTTGACATGAACCCTAGGGAATCGCGATCCCAATCCGATACCCAAGGCTGGATCGCTGCGAAGTTGGCATCATAAGGTCTTGACTCGATCAAGCTGAATTGAGCGTATTCTGGACTGCTTTGATACCAGCCAAAAGCGCAGAATCGACAATCGATGCGTAGATTCGTAGTAGAGCCTTGTACAGGCAGCTGAGCGTATGCGGTAAGATTTATGATGCCGAAGTCTCGCTTGGAGTTTTGAGGCCCAAAGAATGCCCGGTCCTCATGATCATAACGATGCAGAGGCCATGGATCCGAGAGCTCTATACTGGGTTGCGGTTTGAGTTGCAGAAGGTAAAACCGCCTTTCGGGCAAAAGTACTCGCGAAAGAGCATAGCGCTGTTGGAGTTGACGCGGGAATCTGGGAACCTTGGTCAAGAGGTAGCGCTCGACAGGCGGGACCATGTTATCGCTTTCGTGGTACTCCAACAGCGTATATGGATCTTCCCGAAGGTACTGTTCGTGATCGACCTGACGCAGCTTGATCCCAAGATAACCTTTGTGCCGTGATGCAATGGGGAGAACGTACCCATACTTATCGGTTGTACCAATCCTGAGTAGATGCATGCGTGTGTGTATCTTGATGCCGGTATTTGAGGTGGAGGACGAGCGAAGGCCATCAACGCCGCTCTCACAGTCGCCGCAGCCAGCAAAGTCTTCAGGCGAGTGTGCGAGGACGCCACATAAGACAGGCTCCGTGAGATAACGGAGATGTACATCGGAGAGCCACCGAGCAGCGAGCTCAGACATTGGAGTCCGAAGCTTCCACCCAAGTATACTGAGATCTACGGTGGTTCGGACGATCTCTTCTTGCAGGCGTCTGAAAGCCTTTTCGCGCTCGCCATAAAGAAGAGGTAGGTTGAGGTCGAATATACCCAGCAATGCGTAGGCCTCGTCTTCTTTTCTAGTCGTTCGTCGACTGGCTGCCCAAGACATCTTCTGAGCCACACTGAATTCTACAAGCGATGTTTTCCCAACGAGCAGCCGCTCATTGATGGCCGTGATGATGGATAGTTGGTGGCTCAGTGTCTCTTTTGTACCTCGGCATCTGTGATTAGCGTCGAAAAAGAGTATTACTCGTGGAGCTATCAGCTCTTGGAGAGTCCTGTGTGTATTCGTCGCTATTAGCACGTGCATGCCTTCGCCTCTATGAAAGCGTACTGCTTACCAGCCACGCGTGAACCTACATGTCGATACTTGTTAGTTCAGTCTGGCAATCGATGGTTTGTCATGTATGCCCTGACCGCCGCCGAGAGTCTGTGAACTTACCATCGGCAGTCGCGCATGCTTTCAACATCTTCACCGCTCCTATTCCAATCCGAAAGGAATGCGAAGCATATTCGGCTCAACTCGTACCATCGGTACATGGAATTGATTGCTTCACTCAGCTCGGCGCTAGAAGACTTGTCGATACAACAAGTATCAATCCATACCAAAGATAGCTCTTGTTCTTCTGCTAGCTCACATGCCTTCCGTATCTTTTGCCAGCCTTTCTTGTGTAGGCTGAGCTGCCCCACATAATCCTGGTAAGTCACCTCTTCACCCTGCTCCCACGTGTGGGAGAGAATCGCATACGGAGGTGTATCGTCTCCTACGTACTCAACGAGCTGCTGGCTTTTGGTATCGATGAGGCGCATGGTTGCGATGATTGATTTGACGTATGAAGGGCTTGGGAGGTGTGAAGTAGCTACTCAACCTAGGCAGAAGGGCGCATCGAGCTGCGGCAAGCTGCGGCCGTTGATTCGCTAAAGCACGCAGCTATGTAGGCTCAGCGCTACTCAGGCAAAGCACCCTACGCTACGAGATTCGTTCTAGGTCCTTAGGGCTTTAACTATAGAAAACGTAAAAGGGATTTTTAACTAATAAGTTATAAAGTTATAACTTTAATTAAATTTTAGCTATATCTTACTAATTTAAACTTAGTAATATTATCTACTACTAAACGAGCTAAACTACTAAACTAGTTAAAAAGTACTAAGCTTACTACTTACTTTTTACTACTATTATACTTATACTTATAAATATATAATTACTTTAATATAAAAAGAAACTCTTTTTTACTTTTAAAGCTTTTAAAGCTAGCTAGTTCTAAAGCTACTATACTACTATAGTATCTTTTACTATTAATTACTATTAACTTACTAAATATACTAAAAGAATCTTTTTATATATAGAAACTTTACTTAACTATTTTAAGCTTATAAGTACTAAAGAGTAAATAATTATCTAATATATTCTTAACTTTAATATATAAAGATTTCTACTTTAGCTCTTAGAGCTAGCTAATATAGCTAATAAACTACTAGCTAAGTATAGTAGTAAGCTAATAAGTATAAACTAGCTTATATACTTTATAATATATTTACTTAAGCTTAAAATAGCTTTTAATTAAGTAAAGAATAAGTAAAGAATACTATAATAAAACTCTATAGTTATTAGCTTTTAGTTTAAGCTATATAGAGAGACTACTTCTAAGTATAGTATTAATAAAAATAATATATATAACTTTAATAAGACTAGCTTCTAAATAAGTATTATAAACTTATATAAAGTTATTATAAGCTTTAAAAAGTATTATTAGCTTAACTTTATTTAGCTAAATAACTATAAATAAGTTACTATTATCTAAAGTATATATACTAATAGTAATTATACTTTACTTTTTATTATCTATAAAAAATATATCTATATCTTTATATAGTATAAGAAAGCTTTAATACTATATAATTAAAAGCTCTTAGTATTAGAGAATAGCTAAATAAATAATATACTAAGTCTAGAGTAGTTAAAGTACTTTAATATATATATAAAAGTATATTAAAAAGAAGTATATAAGTTACTTATACTTAATAGCTATAAGAGCTACTTTAACTAAGTATTTAAAAACTACTATTTAGAAAATAAAATTCTAATACTCTATATACTAGCTTATTTATCTTACTTCTTTTAGCTTTTAAATATAGTATACTTTAAGCTTTTAAAGAAGAAGTACTTATAAAAGATAATAAACTTAGTAAAGTAATATATTTTTTATATTAATAAAGAAAGCTTCTTTCTAGTATTTAAAGATATATTTTTAAGTATTTTTATACTAAATAATTACTATAAGGCCTTTAAAGCTTTAAGACTTATCTTTCTAAATATATAAGTAGTATTAGATTAGCTTAATATATAGCTATATACTTTACTAGTACTTTTACTAGAGAATACTCTATAGTAGTCTAAGATACTTAGTAATATATTTAAGTTTAGATTATAGTTAAAGCTTATATATAACTACTTTTAGTACTTTTTTATAATAGTATAAGCTAGCTTCTTATAGCTAGTTAAAAGTACTAAGCTTATACTATACTAGAATATACTACTAGCTACTTATAACTATAAGCTTAAAAAGTAACTTAAAGTAATAACTAAGTAAAAAGTATATAAAAAAAAGTACTTTTAAACTAGTAGTACCTTAGAGTATAATAAAGAAGTATTAAAAATAGTTTTAGTACTATTTTTAATAGTACTTATAGCTATTAAGTATAGCTAAACTTACTTTAAAGAGGCGTAAAGTTAGCTAATAGAGCTCTACTATATATACTATTAGAATAAAGTTTATAAAAAAGTAGTAATTTATCTTTCTTATATATATAAAAGAAATATACTATCTATTTACTTCTTAACTACTTTTTATACTTTCTTTATAATACTTATTTTTAATATTCTTAATATTTAAATTACTTAACTTTTAAAGATTTTAGAGAACTATAGTTATTATTATAATAGATATATAATATAATATAAGGAGAATTTATAAAGTAAAAAATAAATTTAAGTTACTAGTAATCTTACTTCTACTTAAAAATCTAACTTATATAACTTTAAGGCTATAAGGCTTATTATATAATATTATACTTATTTATAGATAAGAAGAAGTTAAGAAAAAAGAACTTAATATAAATAAAAATAATAAATACTAAAATAAGCTACTAAGGCCTAATTTATACTAATAAATACTAATTATTAATCTAGTAAAAGATAAGCTTTTTATATAGTATTATAGAGTTAAATTAAAGTCTAGGGTATCTAAAATAAGAGTTTAAATAGGTATAATCTCTCTACTTAGATAAATAAAAGCGTATATAATAAAATTAAAATATATAATAATAGTACTAAAAGACCTAGGCATTAGCCTTAAGTTCTTAATATAGTATCTAACTTCTTAAAATTTACTTAAAGTATAATAAGATTACTTTAAGCTAAGCTTAGTAAGGTTATAAGACTAGTTAGTAACCTTATTATAACTATAGAATAAGTATTACTTTTAGCTTTAATTATATTAGCTATTTATTATAGCTATACTCCTCTTCTTTATAATTTTTTTTAAATATAACTATTACCTATTATAATACGCTCTTATATTAAAGTATACTATTATAAGTATATATACTTTATAGCACTAATTAAATATAGATTATTTAATAAAATAAAAAAAACTATAACGCCTAAATATACGCGTAATATCTACTCTTAAGAAATACTACGTTTTTAACTTAAACTAATCTTTTTTTTAGAGATAGTAATCTCTAGATCTAGTAATCTTTTAAAGAGCGCTATATAATACTATTAATAAAGACTATATTTATACTAAGGTTAATTATTTTTATAAAAAGCCTAATACTATCTTTACTATATAAAGTACTATAGCTAGATAAGAGAGACTATAAGATATTATAATTAGATATAATAGTAATAAGCTTAAGGTATATATTAGTAATAAAGAAGTAATTATAATTTACTTACTAAGTTATATAATAGTTATATATCTTAGTAAGAAGCTTATACTCTTAAGTAGATAAGCTATAAGACTAGTAGAGCTATAAGATAAGAAAAAAAATAAGAAACTAAGTAAAGTAGAGAAGAACTTTATAGCTTACTTCTAAGAGCTAATAAATAAAGCGTAGATAGTAATAATCTTATAAGTAGTAGATAAGAAGTACGCTTAACTAACGTTATAGTAACTTATAGTAGTAAGTAGCTAATATTATTAGTTTAGTAAAAAATAAGTAAAGTAAAGTATAATAAAAAAGTAAGATAATAAAGAAGTAAGATAATAGAGACGCGTAGACTAGTTATTATTAATATATAATATAAAGTTCTTTACTTATTAAGAAGAAAATAAGGCTATAGGCTAAGTACTATTACTATTATAATTAGTTATTAGTAAACTAATTAGAGTACTAAATAAAATACTAAGTTAGATTTTCTAAGTAGCTAAAGCTAAAAGATAAGCTTATAGAAGTATACTTATAGCTTAAAAATATCTATAATTAAAAAGAATTATAATAATTTAAAGAAATAAAAATATACTATAAGATAAAAGACTCTAATATAATTAAGATTATATTAGAAAAGCTAGTACTAACTATATTAGTAGTTATTACTCTTTTAGTATTTTTACTACGCTCTTAACTCTTATATTAGTTTATAAAATATAACTATATAAAGTATAATTAATAAGAGTATAACTATAAAAGCTATTTTATATAGTTATTTATTTACTTTATTATAGAGTAATAAAAAGTAGATTTTAAAGTAATATATATCTTAGAACTACTTAAGACGCTTTAAGAAGTTTATTATTTAGTTAAAAAGTAAACTTTACTTATATAGATCTTAACTTAAGTAGAATTAAAGTAAGTTATACTTAATTCTTTAAGTATACTATAAGAGTAATATAAACTTACTTATAAGTAAATTAAAAACTATAAATAATATATTAAGTAGTTACTAATAAAGTTATTAAACTACTTATAACTACTCTAAGAAGAGCTAAAATTATTTATCTTACTTAAGTTATAAATAATTAAATATATAGTAGCTCTATATCTTAATATCTAAAGAAATATTAAATAACTTCTTATAATAATAAGAATAATAATTCTAATAATTAAAGAATAAATAAATATTATTTAGTAAAAGTTAAGTATAACTTATAAGTAAAAAGATTAAGAAGTAAAAGAAAAGCTTAAATAATAAAAATTAAAGTTTAATAAGAATAAAAAGATAAAAAAACTTTTTAAAAAAGCTAAGAAAGCTAAAGAAGTATAATTTAGCTTAAATAAGCTAAAGAAAGCTAATACTACTATACTTAAAGAACTAATTATCTACTATAAGTATAGAGAACTTAAATATAAAGCTTTTAGCTATAAAAAGCTAAAGAAGACTAAAGTAGATCTAAAAAAAGATAAATTAAAAAAAAAAAAAAAAAATTAAGCTTCTACTTTCTTACTTATATTACTTTAATATTAAAGTATAAATATTTATATATATTTTATAAAGCTATATACTTAAAGCTATTAAAGTTATTAATAATTATAATTACTATTAAATTATCTTTTATAAAAGTAAAAGCTTTAATTAATAGAGAGTTATAACTAAACTTTATATTAGTACTACTTACTAAAAAGTAAAGATTAATAGTAGAGCTTCTACTAGAGCTATTAGTAGAAAAAGTAAATAAGTTAGAAATCTTAGTATATAGTACTATAATAGTAGATATTATTATTACTAATAAATATAAGCGCGTATAGATATACTATACTCTATTTATTATTATAAACTTTAATAAGTACTAAATATACTTTAGTTTACTATAAATTAATACTTATAATCTTAAGCTAAACTATATAAATAAGTATATCTTCTTTAGAGAAGTAAAAGATATAAATAAAAGTACTTTTTAATAAGTTAGTATTAAAAATACTAAGATATTTAACTAAAGTATATATAAGCTAAATATAAATATTTATATATACTTAGTAAGCTTTATAAGCTAATCTAAGCTATTATAAGCTACTCTAAGCTAAATTCTATTATAATATATAGAGTTTATAAATATAAGTTTAGAAGATAGTATAAAAGAGTTATCTAAATACTTTTTATATAATCTACTTATTTAATTATAAAATAGTATATAATTACTCTACTAGCTACTATATAATCTTTTAGTAATAGAGCTTAAAGTACTTAAAAAGTACTTAGAGAACTATATAGTATAAAAGTAAATATAATAGTTAAAGTTACTAGTAAAGACCTTAATACTCTTTATAAAAAAGAATAATAGTAGCTTAAAGCTTTATATAGACTATTATAAGTTAAATAAAATTATTATTAAAAATTATTATCTATTACTTCTAATTTCTAAGTTACTAAAATAATTAGTATAAGTAAAGTTCTATATAAAACTTATTATACGTAAAGTATATTATTAAATTAGAATTAAAGAAAGAGATAAGTAGAAGACTACTTTTTAAATAAAATATAGTTATTTTAAGTATATAGTAATACTATTTAGCTTAATAAATATACTTACTTAATTCTAGACTTATATTAATAAAGCTTTAGTAAAGCTAGTTAATATTAGCTATATTATCTACTTAGATAATATTCTTATTTTCTCTAATATAGAGAAAGAATATATAACTTATATAAAAAAAGTACTATAGTAACTATAAGATACTAGACTCTTTTTAAAGCTTTTAAAGTATAAATAGTATATATAATATATAAAGTACTTTAGTTATATTATTATACTTAAAAGTATTAGTATTAATAAAGACTATATTAAGATAATTACTAAATAAGTAATATTATATATAGTATATAATATATAAGTATCTATTAGCTTTATAAACTACTATTACTAATTTATTATTAGCTTCTCTAAATTAGTACTATTTTTAACTAAATTAACTTAAAAAAGTATAAATATAGCTAAAAGTAGCTATACTAAAAAAAAAAAAAGCTAGCTAATATAACCTAAAATAGAAAAAGAGAAATCTTTTTACGTTTTTAAATATATATTTCTTTAAGTCTTAATACTTTCTTATTTTAAAAAAGATAGAAAGACTAAAATAGAAGTAGATACTTTTAGTAGCGTAATTTCTAGTATTTTAAACTAATTAGTACTAAATAAAGCTAAAAAGCTTTAATAGAAACTAATTAACTTTTACTTATATAAATTAATCTAGACTAAGTATAATTATAATATATATAACTAAAAGCTACTTATAATTATTAAGAGCTTAAAATATTAATACTACTACTTTAAAAGAACTTACTTTAAGATTTTTATAGACTACTAAAACTTAAAATAGTTTATAGAGATAAAGACTTTAAACTACTAATAAGTTAAGTCTTACTTAACTTTTATAAAGTTTAACTTTATTTTAAACTATTAACTAAAAGTTTTTAACTCTATAAATAAGCTTTTAAAAAAGCTAAATTATATTATAAAAGCTTAAAAGCTAATATAAAAGTATAACTAGACTTTTATATAACTAATAAAAGACTTCTTAATAAAAAAAAGTAAGAAAAGTACTACTCTAATTAGTATAGTAACTATAAAAGTAAAAATAAAAAAAGAAGTACTAATATAGATAAAAAAAGCTTTAAGAGATTTCTAATAAGTAAAGTATACTTTTTTAAAAAAGCTATTACTTATAAAAAACTAAGTTAAAGAAGATAAACTTTTAAAGACTTTATTAAATAAAAACGAGTATAAGAAGCTAAAAGATAAGCTAATTTATACTAATATAAGCTAAAGTAAACTACTTTAGCTTATAATACTTAAAGAAAAAGTATATATACTTAAAGAGTACTACTATAGTTTACTTATAAAATATTTTAGTATAAAAAAGACTTTAGAAAAGATATTATACTAATATATATAGAAAGAGATAGTAAAGAATATTACTACTAGTAACTACTATAATAACTATTTATACTATAAAAAATTAACTATAGTAAAATATAAACTATATAAGCTACTTATACTTTTACTACTACTAACTAAAGCTTAAGAAGAAGTAATATTTAACTTTATTATAGAACTACTTTTAAGTAAAATATCTAAAGTAGTTTATAATATAATAATAATAGTTATATACTAATCTACTAAAATAGTATACTATATTTTAGCTAGAGTAAATTAAGATAAAACTAATTTAGCTTAGGCTTAGATATAAGAAGTTATTTACTTTTATAGTATTTTTATAAAGATTATTTTAAATTATAGTCTATTAATATATATAAAGTACTAAGAGACTTTTAATTACTATTTAAATATAAAATATATTCTTACTTTTATATACTACTTAGAGATAAATAGCTAGACTAAAAAGTAGAATTAGATACTTAAATAATATTTATAATACTTTTATACTTTAGAATAAGATAATTAAGTATTATATATCTTATTAGTAGAATTTATATATAATAATAGTATTTATACTACTACTATAATTACTCTTTTCTAAGTATATTATAAATTAGACTTATATAGTATAGATTAGCTTAATTAAGTACTAAGTAAAAAAGAGTTACTTTTAAAGCTAGAAGTTATAATAAAAGTTATTTTACTTTAAGTAAAGTATAAAAAGAAGATTATACTTATAAATAAGTATTAAAAGAAATATACTAATAAAAAGAAACTTTTAATACTATTTAAAAAAGATAATAAAGTACTTTTTTTAAACTAATATATTTAATTTACTTACTTAAAGAAGAAGTTAGATTAAAAATATATTAAAATAAAAACTATAGTAAGCTAAATTAGCTTTTAAGTATTTAAAGTAGATATACTAAGACTAAATAATATTTATTTAGTTTTTTATATATTATTATTAGAGCTATATACTTTAAGAAGATTAATACTATATCTAGATATTCTAATTATTAATATATTATAAGAATATAAAAATAACATATATAAAGTTAATAAGATTTTTAACTAAAGGAGAAATAAAAATAACTAATAAAAATACTTTATAAAGTAGAAAGATTACTTAGAAGAAGAGAACTCTTAAGAACTAAGTATTTCTATTTTTACTAATACTTTATAAAAGTTCTAAAAAAAGAAAAAAATACTAGTAAAATATAAAAAAGTACTAGTAAAGCTTTTAAAGTATTAAAGTTAACTTTTAAAAAATAAAAAAAGTAATATAGAACTATCTTAAGAAATATAAAACTTATTACTTTTACTTTACTTTTTTTTCTACTAAGTTTTAAAAAGTATTTAATAGTATAAGTTATATTTTTTACTTAATAGACTAAAAAGACTAATTTAAGTTATACTATACTAAAGTCGCTTAATATATACTAATTTATAATAATATTAGCTAAGATAAGATATCTTAGTATAATATAATATAGAGTTAACTAGTATATATATATACTTATCTTAAAAGAAAAAAAAGAGATATAAGAAATCTAAATATAAGTAGAATTATAATAGAAGAAAGTATATAATTACGTATAGAGGTATAAAAGTTTATTTAAAACTTAACTTAGTTAAAGCTACTATAAGAGGCGCTAAATAAGCTATAAAAGTCTTTTATATAGCTAATATAGATATAGAATACTAGTAATAATTAGAGTAACTTAGCTTATACTAAAGATTTTTATCTTATTCTTATTAAAGCTTATTCTTTTACTTTAAGAAATCTAATTCTAAGTCTTTTTACTTTTCTTTTTTCTTTTTATTTTCTTTATAATACTATTAAGGCTAACTTCTTATTAGTATAGATTTGTATAATACTTAGAAAATATAGTTTTTTCTTTCTTATTAAGGCTCTTATAGTACTTATAAGTATTAGTAAGCTACTTAGTAGCTTTATTAGTAGGAGTATAGTTTTAATTTATTAGGGACGCTTTAGATTAGATAGTTAATTATTAAAGATATATTACTAGAAACTTACTATAAAGAGAGAGCCTTATTAAGGGCTCTTAAACTTAAGATTTAAAGTATACTAAGGCGCTAAGCCTACTAGCGCTAGGCGCTAGCTACTAGTATAGCGCTAGTAGAAATATTAAAATAAGTATCTATAATACTACTTCCTTCTAAAATACTATAAAGCTTCTATAAAGGTATTAAAATTTACGCTTACTAAAGTTATTATTTATATATATATTATAAGATAAGAGTAAGGTATTAGAGAAGGTAAGATAGTAAGAGAAAGAGACTTACTTTTTATAGTAGAGTATAGAATAAACGTTAGCTTAGGTACCTAGTCTTATTATACTAAGTTAGATATTATAGAGTAGTCTTTCTAGTACTACTACTAGCTATATAACTACTATACTTTATAAAGATTATAGAGAGACTAGTAAATATATTATAGTTTTATAGAGACTAAGTTATACTTAGCGTTAAGATATAAAGTATTAGTCTATTTATAAAAAAGTAAGATACTTCTTATAGTAGTAGGCTAATAGTAGTATTAAGTATAGATTAATATCTTTATAGCGTTTATAGAATAGTTATAGTAAGTTATTATAGCTAGTAATATTATAATATAGCGTTTATTCTAGCTTATTATAGCTAGCCTACTTAAGTAAATAATATAGAAAGCTCTTTTTACTAGTATATAAGTTCTTTATATAATAGTTATATTTAGCGTTAAGAATATTCTCTATTTTATAGTTATTTATACTATTATTATAGATAGTAACTAGGCTCTATAGTTTAATACGCTAGCTAAGAAGTAGATAGCTATTTACTAGATATAAGAGCTAAGAGTAAAATACTAAGTAGACCTTACTAAGATTTTTATATTTAGATAAGTTAAGCTTATATACCTTATTACTATAGTCTTTAATAATTTTAAAAAGTCCTAGCTACTTAGGAGCTAGTCTTTAGCTCTTCTTATTAGTATAGATATTATATATATCTAGTATTACCTAGTTCTCTTTATAAAAGTTTAAAGTAAGTATATAGTAAGTATTAGTAAACTACTTTATCTTAGAGTAAGACTAGTTAAAGTTCTACTTAAAAAAGAACTTAATATATTTAATATAGGTAATAAGCTTATCTATAGCCTAATTAATTATAGAAAACTATTTATATTATATTTATAAGTAGTAGCTTTAGTAGCTCTATACTACTTCTAAGTATATAGCTCTTAGTAGCTTTAAATAGTAAGACGCCTATTACTACTAGTTTATTAAAGTTAGTATAAAACTTAGTAAATAGTAAGAGTTTAGCCTAGTTATACTAATTATAGTAAATAAACGCTTATAAGTAAGCCTTAAGAGTAGTATTAGTAACTTCTATTTATCTATCTATTTTAAGATATACTATTATTAATATCTTTAAATAAGTACTTATATAGGCGTAGAGCTATTACTAGAAGTAGAAAATAAACTATAACTCTTAGTTACTAATAATATCTTCTAAGTAGCCTTTCTTACGCTATACGTACTTAATAAATACTTAGATAATAGTCTTAATATTAAGTAATTAAAAAGAAATAAACTTCTTTTTCTTAAAGAAGTAGTTAATAATAATAAGTATATACTAATAAGTATAGCTAAAGTATATTAATAGAGAAAGTAGTAATATAAAGTCTATTAAAATACTACTTTAGTAAGCTTTAGGTATAGAGAGTAGATTAAGTAGACTATACTTACTTTTATAGTTAAGTTTAGACTAAGTATAAGTAATATAATTATATATATAGTAGGTAACTAGATTAGTAATATAAGGCTAAAAGAAATAGTAAGTTACTTTTACGTATATAGAGTACTTACTACTATAGCTTATAAGAAGACTATTATAATAAAGTTAGATAATATAAGATTTAAGTACGTTATTATATAGAATAAAGATCTTCTTATAGATATATAGTATTCTATTAGTATACTTATAGTTACTAAGTTTAACTTTAATACTTTACTTATAATATAAGTATTAGAGCTAAGTAAGCTTAGAACTTAATTAAAATAAGTATATTAATTAGATAACTACCTAAGAAAGATTAGATAAAGATCTAGTATATATACTCCTCCCTTAGAGAGCCTTAATTACTAAACCTCTAGGCCTAATCTTATAATTAGCTATAGCTTAAACTTCTATACTATAATATACCCTTTAGTCTACTTACTTAGAGATAAGTAAACTATAAAAGTAGAAATAGTTAAGCTTACTTAGCTTATAATCTCCTATACTATAAAGTAAGATTAAATATATTTTTTAGCTACTATTATATAGCTAGCTCTTTATACTAAGCGCCTTAAGATAAGTAGCTAATTAGTTATTTAAATAATATCTATAATTACTAAGAAGCTCTAATAGTAAGAGTAGTATAATTATATATTTTATTTATAGTAAGATTATAATAATAGCTTACTAAGCTAGTACTCTAATCTAACCTTTAAGAGGTATATATTAAAGTACTTAACCTCTTAACTTCTACTTACTACTTCTAATATTATCTTCTAATATAGTAAGTATACTTAAGTACTTCTTAATCTTTTACTAACTATATATAGCTTCTTAGTAGAGCTCTTTAAACTCTTACTTAGCTTACTAATAATAATTACTTTT
>Ga0210040_10004132_pt1 | contig 19117 bp, 16 predicted proteins | sample CryGeyCG12114_NA_FD_185462 | JGI IMG/M metagenome (GOLD analysis project Ga0210040, IMG submission 185462) | Groundwater microbial communities from aquifer - Crystal Geyser CG19_WC_8/21/14_NA (SPAdes) (version 2) | ecosystem: Environmental > Aquatic > Deep subsurface > Groundwater | place: USA...
GTTGCCGTTCACGGTCAGGTTGTTGCCGATGGAGTCTGTCAATGTAAAGTCAGGGAAACTGATTCCGGTCTCATTAAACTCCAGCCGCTCATTCTCCAGGCGGTACAGCGAGCCGAGCATTGTAACCCTGAACTGTGCCTGGTTAAAGTTGAGCTGCCCGGCAATATCCGGGTCGTCAACGGTGCCGGTGATGCGCAGCCTGCCGGTGGCGCGGCCGTCCATATCCTCCACCATGCCCGCTGTAAAGCCTTCAAGAGAAGCCATGTTGATGCTGGCGATGTTCGCGTCGAGGTTGAGCAAAGTAGCGTTCGGCTGTGTCTCCACAAAACCGCCTATCTGCAGCTGGTTTCCGTTGTCTGTCAAGCGGGCGTCAATGTTATAGCGGTTACCTGCCTCGCTGCTGGCCACAAGGGCTATATCACCTACAGGAGTACCCTGGAAGGCAAAGTCCGTTACGGTGAGGTCAGAGGTAAAGGCGGGAGCCTCGCTCATAATGTCACGCAGGGTAGCCTCGCCGTTCAGTGTGCCTGCAATCAGGCTGTCCTCGCGCTGGAAGGTTTCCATAACATAACCTAAATCGAAGTTGCTGAACGCAACCTGCAGGGGTGCATTCGGGGCCACCGGGCCGGTGCTGTTGAGGGCAAGGGCACTGTTGCCGCGCTGCAGCCGGATGTTGCTGGCATAGAGCAAATCGGCACCAAACTGCAGGTAATTGTCCTGAGGCACTGTCCACTGATTGCCGTTGATCACCAGCTGGTCCGGGTTAAATGCGAAACGGTAGCCCCGGCCAATGCTGTTGAGCAAACCGCCAATAACAAAACGTTCCTGCTGCGCACTATCGCCGGCCAATGCGAGTTTCACCGTCAGGTCGTTGTCGCGGGCGGCACCTTCCAGCGTCACGTTGCCTATCTGCAGCGATGGGGAAATCAGCTGATTTAGGTGTAGGTTATAACCAAGCTGCTCTTCGGTACCACGCACCTGCAAACCGAGGTTGCGTAGGGTATAATCGGTATAGACAAGACTGTTTACCGTACCATCCACCGTAAGCTGCTTCGACTCGCCATCGTAGGAGCCGGTGATTGGGTTATTGATCTGAAGCTGCGTGAGCCCCGGCACAAAGGAAGTAATCAGGTTTGTTTTCTTTACCTCAAAGCTGAAGTTAAAATCCTCCAGATTTGTGTTTGCCGGGTAAGGCGCGTCGGGCTGGAGGTCGAAGTAGTTGGAGAAGTGCTTTTGCAGAGCCGTTGGAAAGGTTGCCAGCGAGTTCTCGAAGTGTAGCTCCGCATCAACGATGTCAGACCGCAGGTCAAGCTCTGCGAGCTCCCCGGCCTGCTGCAACGTAAGCTGCAGCGAATCGATTGGGTACTGCACGCTATCCAGGTTAACCACCAGCTGCTGGCCTTGCAGGGTGCCGCTGATCGTGCTGGCGTCAGCGCCCGTAAAACGGCCCTCTAACTGACCCTGCACCGCCAGCGGCTCCGGGTAAAAGTTAAGTGCCTGCAGGTCGGCGCCCTCCAGCGCAAGGTTGAAGGCATAGGCTGGCTGCAAAGTGTCGCGCAGGTTAAAGTTCCCGGTCATGTCGAACGCCAGGTTCTCATCCTTTGCGATGGCTTTTACATCATATATGTTGCGGTCGATGGTAGCCTGCAGGTCAATGTCGTTGTAGGTATAGTTGTTGTAATCGAAGCGCTGCACCTGCGCCTGCACGTTGGCCTGCATGGTTTCGGGGGTGAGGCCGGTGCCGTTGGCCTTGGCCTCCAGGGCTACTGTGCCCAGCCCTAAGCTGTCTGTAAACAGCTGCCCCAGGTCAAAGCCGCCGGAGCGCACGGTAGCGGTGAAGCTTTCGTTAGCGCCCATGTCTACCACCGCGTTCACGTTGCCAAACGAGGTGCGCACATCCGCTGTTGCGTCAAACGCGGTAAGGCTGCCTTTGTAATTGCCCGTCATGCTGATCTGGCCAGGTATCCGGAAGTCAGCCGGGATAGTGCCCGTCGGTGTCAGCGCCCGGATGTCGGTGCGGGTGGTGGCAAAGCGGTCAATATCCAGGTTGAGGTACAGGTTGTCGGGGTCCATGGCATTGCGCACGTGGCCGCTCACATTTACATTGGTGCCTTGCAGCCCCTTCAACTGCAGGGTTTGCACCTGCACGTCGTTCACCGTGCCCGTTGCCCTGGCGGTAAGGTTAATCGTGGAGTTCGCGACACTTCTGAAGGATGGGTTCTGCGTGAGGTCAGGCGCGAAGTACCGCACATCCTGCATGCCTATATAACTGTTATTTATATCGATGTCGAGACCTACTTGCCCAGGGTCCTCTGTCAATGCATCCAGCGACGGGTAGGTGATGGCCATGCCGTTCTGCAGATGGCTGTTTCCGGTTTTAAGGTCTAAGTTGCGGAGGCTGGCGCTGGTGGAGTCTAAGGCGATGAGGGCCTCAAAGTTTTCTAACCGGAAGCCACTCTTCTCCTGTAGCGTCAGCTGGTTCAGGTCAACGCGGGTGCGGTTCAGGCTGTACAGGATGTCTTGGGCGTCCAGGGTGATGTCTTTAAAGCGCAGGTGGTCGTAGTCCATGCCCACAGGTTGCGCAGGCGCATTAAAATTGTCAAAGGCAACGTTCAGGCCCGCCACATCCATCTCGTTGAGGGTCACTACCCAGTTCATGGGCTGACCGGCAGTTTCCTCAACTGACTCATCCAGGTTCTCAACTGTTTTGGCCGGATTCACTGCCAGCGAATCCACGGGCTTAAATTTGTCCTGCACGTAGGTGAGGCTGGTGTTGTGGAGCATAAAGCTTTCCAACTCTACCCGGGCATCCTTTAGGTTGATGTTGTCTGACACGACCTCCGCTTCGCCCAAAGCCAGTTCAATCCGCTGATCGGCAGGGCGGCTAAGGTATTTGACGCGGATATTCTCCAGCGCAACCCTATTCAGGCCAAAGTCCATTTCCAGCGGCTCACTTTCGGCTGTGTCCGGCGGCGGCAGCTTCGTCTGCTCATACTCTACCCAGGTATCGGCCAATTCCACTTCATCCACCAGGTAGCGCTGCTCGTCCAGGTTCAGCTCATCCATGGTGGTGGTGAGGTCACCCACGCGTGTCCGGATAAAGTTGCCTCCAGCCTCATCCCGGAACACAACATACACATTATCGAAGTTGATGATGCCCAGCGAGATCGGCATGGAGGAAGCGGCCGTGTCGGCGGGCTGCGTGGCGGCTGTAGCCGCGGTGTCGGAAGCAAAGGCCTCCGTAATAAAGTCGAAGTTCGTGGTGCTGTCTTCCCGGATGTGCAGCTTCAGGGTTGCGTTGTCAAGGTCTACCTTGCTGATGTTGATTTCGCCGCTTATGAGCGAGAAGATGGCCATGTCCACGCCGAGGCGCTCACTGTACCAGAGCGTGTCCTGCTGCTGGTCTTCCACATACACCCCTTTCAGCACGATGGCATTCCGCCAGTCGGTGGTAAAGCCGCCGATGTCAACGCGGGTGCCGAGGGTGTTCTCCAGGTAATTGGCTCCTTTCTGGGCCACAAAGTTCTGCACTCCCTGAAATTGCAGTGCAATAATAATGAGTATGAGAAGCCCTGCTATAATAGCCAAAGGCCACAGTATGACTTTCAGGGCGATACGTCCGATATGTTTGGCAGATGCGATAGCAGTACAATGTTAGTTCGCTCTGCTTTTACGGAAATACCTTAAGATGGATAGACGAATTGGAATATTAATGATGAAGGTTGGCAGCAGGAGGGATGGCGGTGCATAAATTTATGCTAAAAGTGAGAAGGGTATTATTTTATACTCCTGGGCAGTATGCCACAGAAGTATAAAATGAAGGGCCATCAGCAGCCTGCAAATTAAGTCGGAAAGCGATGCTATGAAGGTCGGAGCCTGAGAGGTTGATGAAGTTAGGGTAAATCAGCTGGAGAGGATGTTCACCATGTTGATGAACTCCGGGTTGATCGGCTTGTCTTTCGTGATGGTGTCGATGAAGGGCGTATACGTCAGCTCAGAATTGATGATGCCGGTCATCTCGTTTTTGCGTCCGGCTAGGAGGCCTTCTACGCAGGCTATTCCTAGCTGGCTTGCCAGCATGCGGTCTGCAGCAGTAGGGGAACCTCCGCGCTGCACGTGGCCCAGGATAGTCACACGGGCATCCATGTGCGGCAGGGCCTCCTGTACTTTGGCGGCCACCTCAGTTGCGCTGCCTTCTTCGTCGCCCTCCGCGATGATAACGATAAAGGAGGTTTTGGAGCGGCTCCAGCCTGTGCGCAGGGTGTCTACCACATAGTCGATGCTGGTGTCTGTCTCCGGAATCATCACGATCTCAGCGCCTCCGCCAATGGCACACGGAATGGCTATATAGCCGGAGTCGCGGCCCATTACCTCAATAAAGAAGACGCGGTCGTGGCTGTCTGCCGTATCGCGAATTTTGTCGATGGCATCGAGGGCTGTGTTCACCGCCGTGTCGTAGCCGATGGTATAGTCAGTGCCGTAAAGGTCGTTGTCAATGGTGCCGGGGGCGCCGATGGTGGGGATGCCGAACTCCTCAAAAAAGATATTGGCACCGGTAAACGTTCCGTCGCCGCCAATCGCTACCAGGCCCTCTATGCCCAGGCTCTGCAGCTGGTCATAGGCTTTCTGGCGTCCTTCTTTGGTCATAAATTCCTTGCTGCGGGCCGACCGTAGTATGGTACCGCCTTTCTGTATGATATTGCTGACCGAGTAAGACTCCAGCTTAGATATCTCACCTTTGATCATGCCATTGTAACCGCGTCTGATCCCGTATACTTCTATACCATGATATACAGCGGTTCGCACAATCGCTCTTATGCAGGCATTCATACCTGGAGCATCACCGCCGGAAGTAAATACGCCAATTTTTTTCATGGAGGAGTGGTGTGTTTAGTTAAATTTTCTTGTGTTAATGAGCAAGCGTTTCGTCGTAAATTTACGCTTAGTGTGGGAGGGGCAATTTCCGTTGGAGCGGTGCATTGGGAGCCTTTCAAAAAAAGACTTAAAAGCACGACTTTTAAATATAGAAAATCGTATGCAATAGCGAAACACCCAACTTTACCTGCTGCAGTGCTCTTTACATTGTCCTTACACGGTGTGCGTAAGATCGCAAATTTAGCAGAAAGTAAAGTTTAAGCACAACAACAGACCAATTAAATAATCTAAATTTAAAGGCAGCGTATGTTCAGTTTTTTTGAGAGCGAAGAAACAAAGAGGTTGAAGAGCCACATAACCAATTTAGGTGCTCTGGCTAAAATTGATGGGCACCTGGACCCCACCGAGATGAATTACATCGTTTCAATCGGGAAAAAGCACGGCATGAAGGCGGATGAGGTCCGGCACCTTGTCGCGAATGCTGCCAACGTCGAGCCTCAGCTTCCTTCCAACGATTCAGAGCGATTTGATCAAATCTATGATCTGGTGGAAATGATGCTGGCCGACGGCATTGTGGACGAAAACGAAATGGACTTCTGCATTAACATGGCGGCGCGGCTTGGCTTCAAAAAAACGATTGTGGGGGTGCTGGTGCGCAAAATTTCTATGGGTGTAAGAGACGGCATGAGCCGCGACAATATCAAACAGGATGCCCAGTCTTTCCTGAATTACTAGTTTATATGGTACAGAATTCCCGGTACTACAGCTTTTGCTTATTAATGCTGCATGCCGCTTTGCTTTTGTTTCTGAGTTACAATTTCCTGACGCGCGAGGATCATCTGCTGTACTACCTGCAGCAAAAGCTTCCCCTGCAGTTCCTGCTTCGCTTCTGTGCCTTCTGGTTCGTGAGTTTTATCTTTACCCTTACCGTTTTCCTGGTATATGTGCAGCGTTACCAACTGCAGATTCCGGCGGTAGAGCGAAGTTATGCCATACTGGCCGGTAAGTATGCGTTTAGTTTCGGGGCGGGCGCAGCATTCGTATTTTTTGTATTGCTGTACCTTCTTCTGCTGAGATAATAGAATCGCGGCCACCTCACACGAGAATGGCTGCATTTCTATGATATACCTTACTTGCTTACACTGTAGGTGTCGAAAGCCCCGTTGTTATATAGGAAAGCGGTATCGTCACCCTCAATGCCCACCGCGATTGCATCGTGTGCCGCATCTACGGCCTCTTCCGAATCCTCGTTATAAAGTGTCTTGCCCTGCTCCACCAGGTAGAGGTAATACAGGCTTTTGAGTTTACCCCGCTCATTGAACAGGATATCCCGCTTGAGTTCCTGAAGCTTATACACAGTGTCCTGCTCCTGCAGCGCCGCTACTATCACAATGTCGTTGCCTTGCTGTAACTGCAGCGCCAGGTCCTGCCGAGAATCCCCGTCAAAGTCGCCGCGCACAATCATGGGGCCCTGCACATAGTCTGCTGCCTGCTGCCGGGCCTCCGCTGTAAGGGCGGGTTGCTGCCAGCCCGTGTACTGCCGGGACAGCAGTTGCATGACCGGTTGCGGCATGGGCATGGTGGGGTTTGTGTCGTTTTCGTCGGTCAGCACACCGTCTTTTTTGGTATTCGCTATAGAGTCAAGTGCTTCGGCGGGCGGCGCAACGGTGACCTGTTCGTCTTTTACTTCTTCATTTTTAGGGCCACAGGCATAAACGGCTAATGTCAGGCCCAGTAGGTACAGTGTGTTTTTCATGTTGTTAATATAGGATCATCACCTATATGCTTACTGCTACGGGTACAAAGCAGTTACATAGGCCAGAACACGGGCACCATCAGAAGGATCACGACAATCAGCAGCAGCGTCAGCGGGGAGCCGATCTGTATAAAGTCCCGGAACCTGTATTTGCCGGGGCTATATACTAAGATACAGGCAGGCTCAAAAGGAGTGACCAGCGAGACAGAGGCAGCCAGCATAATGGCGATGGCAAAGGCACGCGGGTCTGCCCCCATCTCCACGGCCGCCCGCAGGGCAACCGGCACCACAACCAGCGCCGCCGCCGCATTCGACATGGGCTGGGTAAGCAGTACCGTCAGCACCACGAAGCCTGCGAGTACGGCCATTTTACCCATAGACCCCAATAACTCCACGATGCCCTGTGCCATAAAATCGGCTGCCCCTGAATTTTCCATGGCTGTTCCGAAGGCCGTCATGCCACCGATCAAGACAAGCAGGCGGAAATCTATGGCGGCGTATGCTTTGTCGGTGCTGATACAGCGGAAAAGAATGCTGCAGACAGCCGCCAGCAGGAAGGCGATGGAAAGCGGCAGAATTTTGAGTGTGCCCAACAGAATAGCCGCGCCGAAGCAGGCGATGGCAATAATGCCCTTGCGTTTCTTAAACAAGACCGGCTCAAACTCATCCAACAGCGCCACATTGCCTGAGTTGCGGAGCTGCTTTAGCCTCTCGGAGGAGCCCTGCACCAGCAGCAGGTCGCCGAGCTGCAGCTGAATGCTCCCGATCTTGCTGCGCAGCGTTTCGCCGTGGCGGGAGATGGCGATGACAACAAGGCCGTAGCGCTGCAGGAAGTTCGCTTCTTTCACCGTTTTCCCGATCAGGTTCGACTGCCGCACCACTAGCAATTCAGCCAGGCGTATGGCATCTGTCTGCAGGTCTTTGGCCAGAATAACATCGGCCATAATCTTGATTCCCTTCGTTTCCTTCACTTTCATGAGGTTGTCTAGGTCACCCTCTACCAGCAGTACATCGTTTGCAGCGATGCGGGTACGAAAGTCGGGGAGGAAGTTGTCCTCGGCCCGGATAATATTCAGAATGCGGAAATTAAGCGAGGTAAGATCAGAGGCAAACACAAGCTGGCCCACCAAGGGCGAGTCGGGCTGCACCACAATTTCGGTCAGGTATTTCTGTAGTTTGTATTCTTCCGTAAGCTCCTGCTCCCCTCGGTCGGGCAGCAGACGTTGCCCGATGGTCATCATATAGAATATGCCCACAAGGAAAATGACGAAACCGATGCCTGATATCTCGAACAAACCAATGGGAGCAAGCCCGGTTTTGGCGATGTAGCCGCTTACGGCCACGTTGGTGGAGGTGCCGATGAGCGTGCAGGTGCCCCCTAAAATAGCCGCAAAAGCCAGGGGCATCAATAATTTGGAGGCGCTAATGTTAATTCGCCTAGACAAGCCTACAAGCGGTGTTACAAACATGGCGGTCACGGTGGTGTTGTTCATGAACGCTGAAACGACCCCGGTAACCATCATCACCACAAACAGCATCAGGTTAGAACTCTTGTGAGACAGGCGCACCAGACTCACCACCGCAAAATCAAGAATACCTGTTTCCTGCAGGGCGGCACTCAATATAAAGATGGAGGCGATGATGATGATAAAGTCGCTGCTGAACCCGGCAAAGGCTTCTTCGGCTGTAATGATGCGCGCGCTAGCCAGTATAATGAGCATGATCAGCGTCACGATCTCGATCGGGAGTTTCTCCGTCGCAAAAAGCACTACCGCAATCAATAGCAGCGTTAGCACAAGGGCTATTTCCATAAAAGTCCTGTTAAGTGCCCTTTGGCTTAAGGTGCAGCTTCGGCGTTTTACGTGCAAGTGCTCCCCAAGGGTGGCGTTTATATAGGGAAATTACCCCTTTTCTGCGGATTATATAGTAAGGTGGCAAAAAGCATATTAGAATGCTGCATTTCCTGAAAAGCAGGTTATGCTATATCAGGAGCCGACAGCGGCATCGATAGCGCTTAGAATCACCGCACAGGCCTCTCTGATTTGCGCTTCCGTAATGACGAGCGGCGGCGCGATGCGCATGGAGTTGTCGCAGAACAGGAACCAGTCAGTGAGCACTCCGTTCAGAATGGCTTGGTCAATCACCGCCTTCAGTACCTCAAAAGACTCAAACTCCACAGCCATCATCAGGCCACAGTTCCTGATTTCCCTGATGCGCGGGTGCACGAGCAGTTCCCTGAACAAGGCGGCTTTTTGGGGCACCTCCGCCAGCAGGTTCTCTTCCTGAATAACCTGCAGGGTAGCCAGCGACGCAGCGCAACTAACCGGGTGCCCGCCAAAGGTGGTGCAGTGGCCCAATATTGGATCGGTTTTGAAGGCGGCCATAACCTCCTGCGGGGCGATAAAGGCGCCGATCGGCATGCCGCCGCCCATGCCTTTGGCACACAAGAGAATATCCGGCTCAATCTCAAACTGCTCAAAGGCCCAGAAGGTACCGGTGCGGCCAAAGCCACATTGTATCTCATCCAATATTAGCAGCGTGCCGGTCTGGGTGCATCGGGCGCGCAGCTGCTGCAGGTATTCTTTTTCCGGCACCCGCACACCGCCTTCCCCCTGCACTGTTTCGATGAGCACGGCGGCGGTGCGCTCCGTTATATGCGCCAGGTCCTCGGTCACGTTATAGCGGATGTGGCGCACGTCCGGCAGCAGCGGGCGGAAAGCGTTTTTAAAGCTCTCGCTGCCGTTCATGGAAAGAGCTCCCTGGGTGGAGCCGTGGTAGGCGTTGAAGCAGGAGATCAGTTCGGTACGGCCGGTATAGCGCTTGGCCAGTTTCAGGGCACCTTCTACGGCCTCTGTGCCTGAGTTTAACAGGTAGGTGTTGTTAAGGCGGGCCGGTAAGGTTTTGCTGAGCGCGTGGGCCAGTTGCGCCTGCGGGGCCTGCACAAATTCCCCGTATACCATCAGGTGCAGGTACTTGTCCAGTTGGTGGTGAATGGCCTGCAGCACACGCGGGTGGCGGTGGCCGATGTTGCTTACGCCAATGCCCGAGATCAGATCGAGGTAACGCTGGCCTTCGTGGCCGTACATATATACCCCCTCTGCCTTCTCTATCTCAATCATCAACGGGAAGTCCGATGTCTGCGCTATGTGCTGCAGGAACAGCTGCCTCTGTGAAACCATGCTGCAAAGGTAAGAAGAAAGGCCGAAAGAGACAGGGTAAATGTGCCGCTGCTGCTCTTCCGGCCTATATGTGGCTTTTGGTGTTGCCGCTCTTATCGCTTGTAGTTCTGATACCAGTGCGTTAGTTGCTCCACTTGATCCGGGTGCTCCTTTACCCAAGCTTTAGAGGCGTCGCTTTGCCCGATGTAATAGCTGAATGCCTCCACGTTTTTATCCAGTGTCATCTCATGGAAGAACTCGACATAATAGCGCCACCAGAAGTCCTGCTGGTCTTCCTTCAGTTCCCCAAGTATGTTAAAGAAAGAGGTCGTATTTTCGTAGAAGAGCTGCTCGCTCGTTTTGCCATCTTTCGCTTCGACAGTGTTGGATGCCTGCATCATCGAAAGCATCAGTTCAGCCGCTGAAAAAGGGTTATCCACGATCTTGTCTGAGCTAACCATGATGTTAACGGCGTTGCCGTCTCCTTTGGAAACGCCCTCCTGCTGCATCCGCAGCAGTGTTTTATGTGCCACTGCAGCCCTTTCGGTGCTTGGCTCCAGCAGTAAAAAATTGTAGAGAGCCAGCACGCTTTGCACCCGCTGGTGTTGCGCCTGCTTTGTATAGCCCAGTAATAAATGGCTGCTGCTGTGCCCCGGTTTTAGCTGTACCGCCTTCACTAGTGCCTGTTCGGCCTCACTGTACTTCTGTTGATTGTACAGCGTCAGGCCCATGTTGTAGTAGGCCATCTGGTACTCCGGGTACAGCTTGGCGGCCTTCCGGTACTCCTTGAGGGCCTGGTCTGGATGGCCTGTAATATCAAGGGCGCTGCCTTTGTTCACGTGCGCCTGTGCCTTTATTTCCGGGGAGGCGTTGAGGGATTTAATGACAGCGTCGCTGTGATGAATGGTGTTGGGTAGATCGTTTAACGCAAAATAGGTAAGCGACAATTCGTAATTGACCGTCGGGTTCCGGCGGTCTGATTTGAGCGCCTGCAGGTACTGCGCCAGGGCTGCTTTGTAGTTGCCGTCGTCATAAAGGGCAATGCCTTTGTTCAGCAGGTCGTCGGTTCTATTCGTTTGGGCGTTGCCGGTAGTGGCGGCTGTGAGGGCCAGTAGCAGGAGGCAAAGAAACTGTTTCATATAAAAGAATAAGCAAGTTATCTTCCGCTGCCCCTGTAGCCGCGGCTTCTACAAACAAATACTCATTTTTTATATATAGTTATGTGAATTTTAAAATTTGTATGATTTTTTGTAAATATCTTATGAAGGTGCTAAGCCACCAATAGGCCACATATACAAATTGTTTCGAGCCTGACACTGGGGAGGATGCTGCCGAGCAGCGTTACCAAGGCTCGCTTACTTAAAGGGTTGTGATTTATATATATACCGGCCTGGGCAGAAGGCATCTTTCCAAAGCCGGTCTATAGATCAGGCATTAACAAGCCGCATGCCACTTTCGTCGTAACGGTTGCCGTGGATATTTTTCATGATGCCGCTGATCTGCTGCATGTCTTCTTCCGCAAGCACTACATTAATGGCTTCAATGTTTTTCAGCAGGTGCTTAACCTTCGTGGTTCCCGGAATTGGGATGGTGTCCTCGCCCTGGTAGAGAAGCCATGCCAGCGCCAGTTGAGAGGGCGTACAGCCTTTTTCTTCTGCGATGTGATTTACCTTTTGCACCAGGTCCATGTTTTTCTCAAAGTTATCGCCCAAAAAGCGGGGTGATCTGCGGCGGTAATCCTCTGCATCCAGGTCATCAAAGCTTTTGATGCTGCCTGTCAGGAAGCCGCGGCCAAGGGGACTGTAGGCTACAAAACCTACGCCTAACGCGCGGCAGGCAGGAAGCGAAGTTTCTTCTATATCCTGGCTCCAGAGCGAATACTCGCTTTGGATGGCTGTAACCGGGTGAATGGCGTGAGCTCTTTTCAGCGTTTCGCCTGAGGCCTCTGAAAGACCGATATAGCGTACTTTGCCCTCCTGAACCAGTTCGGCCATGGCCTGCACCGTTTCTTCGATAGGCGTTTCCGGGTCCACGCGGTGCAGGTAATACAAGTCAATCGTATCGCGGCCCAAACGCTTCAGGCTCGCTTCGCAGGCTTTCTTCACGTAGTCCGGCTTGCCACTTATGCCTTTTGATCGTTTGGAGCCAGGCTCCCGCACAATACCGAATTTCGTAGCCAGCACCACCTGGTCCCAGCGGCCGTGGAGCGCTTTCTGCAGCAACTCCTCGTTGCTGCCCACGCCATACGCATCGGCGGTATCGATAAAATTTACCCCATGCTCCAGCGCAGCGTGTAAGGTTTTGATTGATTCCTGCTCGTCCGGCTGGCCGTAGAAGTCTGACATGCCCATGGCACCGAGGCCAATCGGGAATACATATAAATCACTCTGGCCAATTCTTCTTTGCTTCATATCGCTTCGCTTCTATATAATTCCTATCAATTAAACTGCTTAGAGATGTACGCGATCGGCAACAAGAGGATGAGTGGCAGGGGAAATGGAACAGTGTATGGCAGCAGCGGCTATGTATGTGTTAGCTCATGAGTTTATCTTGAGCCAGCTGTTCATATAGGAAGCAGGTCCCGGAACCAGAAGGCATTGTCATATACGGGCGTATCTTGCTGCTGCCCACAATTATTGTTCTGGCTGGCGGCCGGAGGATATGTTCTGCGCACCTTCTCCCCCAGTATATACTGCACCGGCTCCCGGAAAATCGGGCCATCGAACACAAAGGTGTGGAACTCCCCGTTTTCACCGGCAGGGTCCACGTGGGGAGGTAGATCCTGCAGGAAGCTTTCATCAAAAATTCTACCGGCAAATGAAGCGTCCAGCACCCGCTCGTTCACGCACACCACTACTGCCTTAAAGTTCAGTTGCAAAAATTCCTGCACCAGTTCATGGGTGGGCCTGTTCCAGAGCGGGAACACGGCCTGCAGCGGTATCCGCGCCAACTGTTCCTCGCGGTACGCCCGCAAGTCCGCTAAGTTTATATCCCCGAAGATGGCGTGTGTCACCCCTTGCTGCTGCTGGCTACGCATGTGCTGTTCCATCAACTCGTTATAGCCCTGCATGCTGGCGTTGCCAGGCAGAAACACCTGTTGCAGCGGCAGGCCAATTTGCCTGGCCTGTTCTTGCAGCAGTTCCTGCCGCACACCGTGCATGCTTACGCGCCGGCTGGCCCCGCTCAGCGTGGTGAGCAGTTTCCGGACGTTGTATTTTTTACCCTCCAGCACATGGTGCAGGCAGAGCGACGAATCCTTGCCGCCGCTCCAGTTAAATATACTTGGTATCAAAACAGATTTCTTGTGATATAGTACTGCTGTGAATGTACACAAATCAGCGCTCTATCAGATTGACTGTTGCTGCATTTGCCTTTCCAGCTATAAATTTTTTGCACCGATGAGGTCTGACTGCGACCATAAAACTGCCTGGCGCCGTAGAAAGAGCAGGAGCGGAGGCTCCATCATGTTTCATCAAAAGAAAGGGAGGAGACCATGTCACAAGGAGATAAGTCTGCTTACACTGATAAGCAAAAGCGTAAAGCGCAACACATTGAGGAAGGATATGAGGAAAGAGGCGTCAGCCACGAAGAAGCGGAGAAAAGGGCCTGGGCCACGGTAAATAAACAAGACGGCGGCGGAAAGAAAAGCGGCTCCGGAAGAGCCAATCACAAAAGCAAATAGCCACTACATGCACACAGCCAGGGCACGTGCCCTGGCTGTGTGCATGTAGTGGCTACGGGTAATTGTTCGTGTGGCCGGTCGGGTCATCATGGTCGGGGTCTACAGTGGGCGGCAAACCAGAGGCCACCCTGTTATGAGAATAAGGCCTTTGCTGCTGCTGACGGGCGTGGCTATAGGACCTGCGGCTGCTTAAAGCGGCAAACGCCAGGCCTGCCAAGGCCACAGCACCGGCAATGGCCATAACCTTTGGCACTGAGTTACTGACCGGCGGCGGCACCGACACCACCCCGCGTTCATCTGTTATAGCCGGCTCATGGATATAGCGGCCCTTGTTTGGCACAGCCAGCACCCAGAAATTTTTGACCAGGTTATCTAACTGCTGCCGGAGTTCTTCGCCCACCATGGGCATGCCATGGCCTGAAGCCGCTACTTCAGGGCTCAGGTCAGAAAGTATCTCGACGGAGCGGTGGGCGGCGGCCCAGTCGGGAGTGAAGTAGGCCGGTGGGCCGTGCACTTCCCGCTTCTCTGTCATCACGGCTATGGCCGACTCGGCATCGCGCGTGGTAAAGGCGTCGCCGAGCACCAGTACCCGGTCTTCTTCCCTGAAGAACGACACATGGCCGGCAGTGTGGCCCGGTGTATGCAGCCAGCGCCACCCTTCCAATCCGGGAACCGAGCCGTCTTCAGGTAATAACTCTATATAGTTTTTGATGTTGATCGGCTTTTTAGGGTAGGCGAAGGCCATATAGGCCATGCCACCCCCGCCCACACTCGAATCCGGCGGCGGATAGCTGGACAGGCCGGTGAGGTAAGGCAGTTCCATAGGATGGGCATATACCGGCACATCCCATTCCTGGGCCAGGTCTTTCACCGCGCCTATATGGTCGAAGTGCCCGTGCGTCAGCAGAATAGCGGCAGGTCTTGCGCCTTCCCCGAAAAGCTCGTCTGCGGCGCGCTTTATCTTCGCGGTGCAACCGGGTACGCCAGCGTCTACCAGCACCCACGATCCGTCTGGGTTGGCGATGAAGAAGAGGTTCACAAAAATTGTTTTCAGGCCCCACACGCGGGGCGCCACGGTAAAGGTCTCCCTTTTGTCGGCGTAGTATTTGCTTTTCGATGCCTCCATATGCAATGGTTATGAGCTGTACATGTGATTCAGCTTCTTACGTACGAGGTACATGGTAAAGAGGCTGCCGTATATCCAGCCAAAGCGTAAACTTTGATGATTTTTGAAGGTTACTGTTTTATATCTGCCAAATTTTCCTGTTATTTAGGTAAGGCATGTTATTTGAACCCGTACGGTAGCTGCTGTAAAATTTGGCATGACACAGATTTCCTGTTGAGCAGGAATTATTTATCTTACTGGAAAGTTATTCTATTATGGTTAATCTATTTGTACCCCCTAGCTATATGGCCGTTTATGCCAAGTGCGTAGACGCAACCATGCCTGCCTTTGAGCCCGAAGAGTGGATCCAAGAAGGGAAGGTGTATCCAGTGAAGCATTTCACGGAGCCGTTAAACCAGGGCGAAGGGTTTGCTGTCACCATCACGGATGAAGACGGCGTTGAAATTCACCCGTCGCCGTCGCACTGGAGCTTTGCCTCCACCCGCTTCGAGCTGTATACCCTGCACCTGAATTAGGCCAAATTCCGAAAAAAATCGTTTAACTTATAAGGCTGCCGCGCGCAGCCTTTTTTTTTCCAATGTTGTGTTAGTGCCCGATGGATATGATTAGTGCAGAAGAATTCAATGAGCTACCGCCGCACCTGCAGGCCGAACTGGTTCTGGAGCAGGGGCATTACCTGCATCACCGCATCAAAGGCTGGTGCAAGATAGACCTCTACTGGCTGCATGATTTTTACGTGGAGCTCTGGTTTCTCTACGACCTGAAAAGCATCGGCCTTGTGCGCGCCCTCACCGACTATTCCCACCTCGAGCCCTACCTGGAGACCATTAAACTGAAACTGGCGCTCCTTAAAAAGGAATAGCTTTTAGAATTACGAATTTTTGCGCCTGCTCCGCCTGTCACTTGATTTATGTGCTGCTTCGAGGCGTAAGCCTTGCTATCTTCGCTCCTGCAAAATTTTTATCTTTAGCGCATGAGCAGAAACTTACTATTGATCAGCACCTCCACCACACATGGCACCGGCTACCTGGCGCATGCGGAGGAGGAAGTTAAGGCGCTTCTAGGGGATCGGAAGAGCCTTTTATTTATCCCTTACGCCCGACCGGGAGGTATTTCACATAAAGACTATACAGCCAAGGCACAGGAAGCCTTCGCAAAATGGGACGTCCGGGTAACAGGCGTGCACGAATACGACGACCCGGTGAAGGCGGTAAAGGAGGCGGAAGCTGTGTTTATTGGCGGCGGCAATACATTTGTGCTGCTCCGCAACCTCTACGCAAACAAGCTGGTGGAGCCGTTGCAGCAGCGCGTTCAGAAGGGGATGCCGTATATGGGGACCAGTGCGGGCACCAATGTGGCAGGCAAATCCATCGGTACCACCAACGATATGCCTATCGTGCATGTCAAGACGTTTGAGGCGCTGCAACTGGTGCCCTTCAACATAAACCCGCATTACCAGGATCCGGTAGCAAACTCCACGCATATGGGAGAAACCCGGGAAACACGCATCGCTGAGTTTCACCACCACAACCGGCAGCCCGTTGTAGGCCTGCGCGAAGGCAGCATGCTGCGCTTACAGGGAGACGTTATCGCACTGAAAGGGCCACTCCCGGCGCGAATCTTCCTGCAAGGGGAGAAACCGATGGAGTTTGAACCTGGCGATGATATAAGCTTTCTGCTGGAAGCGTACTAAATTAATGTCGAATTCCGGGTTAAGCACTCTCCGGCTAGGAATCAGAAAGACGGAAGCTTAAGCGGTTAGAAACTCAGAAGAAAAGGCAAGGCGATGTAGTCTCACTTTTTTGTTTAGTTTGAAGTACAGAAATTATCTGTCCCTAAGCGACACGATACACCCAAACGAAATTATCCAAATATGAATAAACACCAACTCTCTTTATATGCTGCCTTGGCTGTGGCCGCGTTAGGCACGGCAGGCTGCACCCGCAACTCTGAGCAGGAGCAGGGCACAGCGGCAGTACAGGCGGATCAGAACCTGGGCCAGATTTTCGAAAATTATTACGAGGACCGGCTGAAGCTTTTTCCGCTGGAAGCCACGGCCATCGCGGACAACAGGTATAACGACCAGCTTCCCAATGACCTCAGCCAGGAGCATATAGCGCGGGTGCGCCAGCTTTACCAGACTTACCTGGACCAGCTAAACAAGGTAGACCGCAGCAAGCTGGATGCACAGGAGCAGGTGAGCTACGACATTTTCAAGTACGAAATGCAGATGGCGCTCGAGGGGCTGGCGCAGCACGCAGAGTTGCTGCCCGTTAACCAGTTCTGGGGGCTTCCCATCACGATGGCGCAGTTGGGCTCCGGCTCCGGTAACCAGCCTTTTGAGACACCGGAGGATTACCAGGACTTTCTGGGCCGCATCAAAGGCTTTACTATATGGGGTGATACGGCCATTGCCAATATGCGCAGAGGGATGCGCATGGGGGTCGTTTTGCCGCGCCCACTCACGCAAAAAGTTTTGCCACAGTTACAGGCCATGGTAGTAGCCGACCCGACGAAAACAATCTTCTGGGCACCTGTGGAGAACTTGCCGGCAAGCTTTACCACAGCACAGAAAGACAGCATCCGGCAGGCCTACACCCAGGCTGTAAAGGAAGAGGTAATGCCTACTTATAAAAAGCTGCACGACTTTATGCAGCAGGAGTACCTGCCGCAAAGCCGCAGCACCACCGGCATCAGTGGCATCAATGGAGGCGAGGATTATTACAAGTACCTGGTGCGCTACTGGACAACTACCGACATGACCCCCGATCAGATTTTCGAAACCGGGCAGCAGGAAGTGGCGCGCATCCGAAGCGAGATGGAGCAAGTGAAAGAGCAGGTCGGTTTTAAAGGCGACCTGAAAGCCTTCTTCCAGTACGTAAACAACGATCCTAAATTCACACCCTTCAAATCACCGGAAGAGGTACTGGGGGCTTTTGGGCAGATACAACAGCGCATGCAGCCACAGCTGGATAAATTATTCGGCATTACTCCGAAAGCCGGCTTTGAGGTGCGTCAGACCGAAGCCTTCCGGGCGGCCTCTGCGAGTGCCGAATATAACCCGCCTGCCCCCGATGGTTCGCGGCCGGGCATTTTCTATGTGCCTATCCTGGATGCAAGCAAGTACAACACCGTTGGCATGGAGTCCTTGTTCCTGCACGAGGCCATTCCGGGACATCACTACCAGATATCGATTCAGCAGGAGCAGGAGGGGCTTCCCCGGTTCCGGCAATATGCCTGGTACGGTGCGTTTGGTGAGGGTTGGGCCTTGTATTCCGAGAGTTTGGGCAAAGAACTCGGTTTATACACAGACCCTTACCAGTACTTTGGCCGGTTGAGCGATGAGATGCACCGCGCCATTCGCTTAGTGGTAGATGTGGGCATGCACGCCAAAGGCTGGACGCGCGAACAGGCGATCCAGTACTCGCTGGATAATGAGCTGACGAGTCGTGAGGCAGCCGTCGCTGAAATAGAGCGCTATATGGCAATTCCTGGCCAGGCACTGAGCTATAAAATCGGGGAGCTGAAAATAAAGGAGCTGCGTAAGCGGGCAGAACAGGAGCTAGGCGACAAGTTCAGTGTCAGTGCTTTTCACGACGAAATCCTGAAGGGGGGCGTGATGCCACTCGCTGTGCTGGAGAAGAAAATAGATACCTGGATCGCCAATCAAAAGAACATCTAAAGCCTATATAAAATAAGCACCTCATAAAGAAGGCGCTGCCGTAACGGCGGCGCCTTCTTTATGAGGTCAACTGAATGAGTTTACTGATTTAAATTTTTTCCTTCCAGCCGCTGCAGCAGGAGCTTTGTGAACTCCCGCTCACCTCGATACAGCTTTACAAGCTGCTTCACTGAAATGACTTTCTGGTACTTTTCTGCGTACTCCTTGTTCAGGGCAATTTCTTTCTCCTTTAGGTCAAAAATCTTGGCGACCCGAATTTCCACCTCTTGGTCAGTGAGCTCATCTATGTTCTGCTTAAAATCGATCCGGTAGCCTTTCACAAGGGTCCGGCGCTTGGCTTCATGTTCATTGTACATAGGCCAGAACTTCTGAGACTGCTCCGGGGTCAGCCCCATTTTGTCAGTCAGGAAGGCAACTTTCGCAGCCTCTACATTCTCTTGGCGGTCGTGTTTGTCTTGCGCGGAGGCAATGGTGCCACTAAAGGTAAGGGTGAAAAATAAAAGTAATAGTACAAGGGTTTGCTTCATGGGTGAATTAGTAGTCTAAGTCGTTGAGTGTATAGTATTCCAGCTCTTCTTCAGCTGTTATCGAGCTCACATTCAGAAAGTCAGAAGCAAGGCTCAGATCGGCAGTCAGGTGTTCCTCCAGGTCCATGGTCTCTACCTGCGCATCAGCATCCAGGTAATCCACTATCTCCTGGTCAGAGAGCGCTGCCATGTGAAATCTATCCCGGTGCGGTGCCTGCTGCCCGCCGAAAAAGTAGACGCCGGCAAACAGAAGCAACAGAAGGAGCGGAGCCAAGGCAAAACGTACAGGGAGCCAAAGCTGTTCCTGCCAT